>ENA-OQAA01001655-OQAA01001655.1-human-gut-metagenome-genome-assembly--contig:-NODE-1655-length-10577-cov-2.042584_pt1 | contig 10577 bp, 14 predicted proteins | sample MGYA00242489_ERZ504515 | MGnify/ENA primary metagenome ERZ504515 (study PRJEB26092, sample SAMD00036237) | human gut metagenome | host: Homo sapiens | study: EMG produced TPA metagenomics assembly of...
TGCCTCTATACAAAAAAGGCTATCCATCACGGACAGCCAATCTCAATTGTTAACCTTAAATCTAATACCATGAAAAACGCAGTGCAAATATAGGTGGTTTTATGTTATGTAGCATACTGAATTATTTGCAAAATTCATTCACTTAACTCGATTTAACGAAATCATGCCCTAAAACATAGTTATTAACAAGAAAACTATTCGTTCAGATCTAATAGCTTCCCAAGAAATCGTCGAGGGAACGAGTATCATCATCTGGCATCAATCTTTTTTCAAACGAAATTTGCGTTTATAGATAGCATCCTTCGTCACATTCAAGACTGACATCAGCTCCGCCGAAGTTAGCCGCAAATTTGATCAAGCAACAAAAACGAATGGCATCCTCCGTCAAATCCGGATAAGCGACACGTAAACGACTTATAAAATCATCATAAAGAGTATTTACGATCTCGATCAAGTTTCTCCAATCTGAATCCGGCAATATCGTTTCCGATTTAGAAAGTATCTTCAGCTTCTTGAACGTATCCAACTGTTCCAGCAAACACTTCGCCAAACGCTCCTTTTCCTTGATCAAGGATTCCACGTCACGATGCGCTTTCCACTGAGCCGCATGCTGGTATTCCTTCAAACATTTCTCCTTCGCTTCCAATTGCTCCTTGATGTGCGACATCTCACGACTATAACGTTGTATCAAGATTCATTTTTATCCACAAGACTCGCTATTTCTCTCAGTTCTTTCTCCTTTTTTGTCTTATAAAAGGTGATAACGCAAAAAAGATAACAGAAGCAGGGTAAAAGCGACGATGATTAAAATGATCAGATAATAAATATCTACATAGAAATGCTCCGGCTCCTTTAGAACCGAGCTTATGGCAGTAGATGTGTGCAGCGCAAACTTCATATAAATAGTATTTATTATCTTAATACTTCTTTCTTAGAATTCCCTCTCTCCAAATCGCTTCCAAAAAGCCTGTCCCATATCCGATCAATTGGACAAAAGCCGCTATGATAGATAACAACGCAACGATTCCGTTCTTATTTCTCACTAAAGCGTCAAAAAAGATCAGCGAAATATAAAATAACAATAGCCCCCATACCTTGGAACGAAAAAAGCGGAAATACATACCCCCAGCAGACCTACCACAAATAAGGCCGGCAGGCAATGTACCCATTTCAATGATTCCGGGTACTTCTGGTACAAGATAATCCTAGCGTACCCCGAATGCCATACTTGCCGGAAAAACTGGACGAAATTTGTTCTTCGCTTATGATAGACCCAAGCGCCCGGAAAATAACGGCATTTATAGCCTGCCGCAAAAATCCGGATACTAAAATCTATATCCTCTCCATAACGCATATCAGAGAAACCACCCAAGGCTTCATACACCTCTTTCCGCATTCCCATATTAAAACTCCGGGGATAGAATGCATCTAAATGCCTCCGGCTTCCTCGGATCCCTCCTGTCGTAAAAAAAGAAGTCATCGAGTAATTGACCGCTTTCTGTATAGCGGAAAAAGAAGAATGCGCCCTGTCAGCACCACCAAAGGCATCCACCTTATAACGCATTAAGGACTCGTGTACTTGTTCCAGATAGCTGGCCGGAACGATACAATCCGAATCCAAGACAATCACGATCTCTCCTTCCGCATAACGTACCCCTTGATTGCGAGCCAAGCCTGGACCTGAATTCTCTATATAGAAATAGCGAATCCTCAAGCGGTTATTATAGGCATTGACTATGGGCTCACAAGGTATAGAAGAACCGTCGTCCACTACGATAACCTCAAAATGTACATATGTCTGCCGGGTAAGGCTGTTTAATAAATCGTCTATCTCCTCCGGACGATTGTAGACAGGAATAATAATTGAAAATACTTCCATTAAGCTAGATTTAATCTGCCGACAAAAGTAAAGAGTTAAAAAGCGTGTGTCAAAAAAGGGCACTGGACAAATAGAGGACATAGCTGGACATCGAATACCCCCTATTTTTTACCCCATAATAGAAAAACTGGACAAAATCCATAAGATACGCTCAGTTTATCCATACGGAAAAGTCTATTTATCAACAGCTTACAAAATACAATACTATCCGCTACTATTTGGACAAAGACTGGACGCACACAATATTATTTCATTCGCACATCTGCCCCCCACATTAATTTTTCCCGAAGCGTCTGATAAAAAGTATGGTTATAGCGTTTGATGACTTTCGTCGTATAATCGGCCTTGCTCATCTTTAATTCGATACCTGCCGGGAATATTTCCGAACGTCCATCCAAAGAGATCAGAAAATATTTATTCCGGCTCTCTACCCGAAGCGTTATTATATCTGAATCCGGAATCACCAACGGACGCACGTTCAAGGAATGCGGAGCGACCGGACTCAAGACAATGCTATTACTTTGTGGGACGATAATCGGCCCATTTACGCTCATCGAATAGGCTGTGGAACCGGTAGGTGTAGCCACTACCAAACCATCCGCCTGATAGGAAGTCAGATATTCCCCATTCAAGAATGTATGAATCGTAATCATCGAGGAACTATCACGCTTCAGCACGGCGATCTCGTTCAAGGCATAATTATATCCGTGAAACGCACGGTCTTCCGTATATAAACGCAAGAGGGTTCGTTCCTCTACCTTATAGTAATTCTTAAAAATCTCATCCAGCGTATCCTCAACCTCATTACTGCTGACATCCGCAAGGAAACCCAGCCGTCCGGTATTAATGCCTAAAATAGGGATATCCTGTTTATTTACCCGGGCCGCCGTACGAAGGAACGTACCATCTCCTCCCACGCTAAGGGCTATATCCAGATCAAACTCATCACCCACTAATAGCCCGCTCACCACTGGCTCAAAACCAAAAGCATCGGTAAGGAATGTATAAAAAGGCTGTCCACATAAATATCAGCCTCTTGTTCACGAAGCTTCTCAAACAGGCGTTTAATCAGATTCTGTCTCTCGATCTGATATTCACTTCCAAATATTCCAACTTTCATTCTACGCTCCTTACTTTACATATTCATATAATGTAATAACTCATTCATCCGCTGCCGCAACATATCATCCACCATCCCCTTCTCCATAAAATGATAAAGCACCGTATAATTGAAACGCTCGAAACTACGGATCACGGGAGAGGCATCTTCCAAATCGATCTTAAGGGTTATAAGCAGACGGCCCGTATCTTTATCTTGATGGGATAGCAAATTAAGGACATGGGCATTATTCGCCTCTACCAAACGGGCGATATCCGTTAATGAATAATCCTGTGGCATCATTTCCAATACGATCACGCTTCCAGCCGCCTCCGCATTACATAGCTCGGATAAAGCATCCACCAAACGATCCCGGGTAATCGCCCCCAAATAAGTTCCGTCCACGGAAACCACAGGCAACAGCTCAATCCATATCGGGTTATCATTGCCAACGCTTCATGTAAATGTCCATTTTCCGAAATCGCCGGAGCGAATAAAACCGGCTCACCGATCGTAGCCGAAGGATCCGGCAGCGCCAATAAGTCTTTTTCCGACACTAAACACTGGTATGCGCTATCACTCAATAACGGAAGATGCTTGAGTTTAAAATCCTCCATTAACGCCAACGCATATTCCGCTGTGTCAAAACTTTTTAACACCGGAATTTCCTTTGTTATGAAATCTTTCACCAACATTATTCTGTTAATTCCCTAAATCCTGCTAAATTTGCCGATACTTTTGTGCAAATGTAATGAAAGAAAAAAGATATACGATATACAATGACAAATTTAAGTGTAAACATTAACAAGGTTGCTACTATTCGTAATGCGAGAGGTGGCAATATGCCAAACGTGCTGAAAGTGGCGCAAGACTGTGAATTATTCGGGGCACAAGGAATTACGGTTCATCCCCGTCCGGATGAACGACACATACGCTATAGCGATGTTTATGGACTAAAACCTCTTATCCGGACAGAATTTAACATAGAAGGCTATCCTTGTGATAAATTCATCGACTTGGTATTGAAGGTAAAACCGACCCAAGTCACACTGGTTCCGGACGCTCCGGATGCCATCACGTCGAACTCAGGTTGGAACGTAAAGGACAATTTCGATTACTTAAGCGATTGGTAGACACCTTTACCTCACAAGGAATCCGTACATCCATCTTCGTCGGAACAGACTTGGCGAATATCGAGCTAGCGGCGAAAACAGGTACGGACCGTATTGAATTATATACGGAACCTTATGCGACCTATTATCCGGAAGATCGTGACAAAGCGATCGCTCCTTTTGTCGAGGCCGCGCAATTAGCTAAAAACTTAGGATTAGGCGTAAATGCCGGACACGATTTGAACTTAGAAAATCTGGCTTTCTTCAACAAGAATATCCCTTGGCTGGAGGAGGTTTCTATCGGCCATGCTTGATTTGTGATGCGCTCTACCATGGTTTGCAAGAGACGATCGCTTTATACAAGGCATGCTTGAATAGTTGACAAGTGACAGTTTATAGTTATAAATCATAAATTATAATTCATAATTCGAAACGATGAGTATTTTACTTTCACTACAGGCCGTGGGCTCTCAGGCGGCAGATCAAATGCCGGATTTAACGGCTGTAACCCTTCCTACGGAAGCGGAAATCAATGTGATAGACCTTGCCTTTAAGGGAGGTTGGATTATGGTGGTATTGTTACTGCTCTCTCTGATGGCTATTTATATTTTTGTTCAACGTCTGATCATCATTCGCCGTGCGGGAAAAGAAGACGAGACGTTCATGAATCGTATCAAAGACTATATTCACGAGGGAAAAGTGGACTCGGCTCTCAATTTATGCAGGAGCACCAACACGCCTTCCGCCCGTATGATCGAGAAAGGTATTACCCGTTTGGGCCGTCCGATGAACGATGTACTCGTAGCGATCGAGAATGTCGGAAATTTGGAGATCGCTAAACTGGAAAAAGGTTTCCCCTTGATCGCGACGACCGCCGCCGGAGCTCCCATGCTTGGTTTCCTTGGGACGGTAACCGGTATGGTACGTGCTTTCTTCGATATGGCAAACGCAGGCACCAATGTTGATGTCTCCCTATTATCCGGTGGTATCTATGAGGCCTTGGTAACAACTGTTGGTGGTCTGGTTGTTGGTATTATTACATTGTTCGCGTACAACTATCTGGTATCTCAAGTAGATAACGTCGTGAACAAGATGGAGGCTCGTACGATGGAATTCATGGATTTATTAAATGAACCGGCTAATTAATTGAAAATGGAGAATTGAAAATTAAAAATGAGCCAACTCTCCTCTATTTAATTTTCAATTCTCCATTTTCAATTTTCAATTATAAAAAATTATGGCTCTAAAAAGAAGAACAAAGGTAAACGAAGCGTTCAGCATGGCCTCTATGACCGACGTCATATTCCTCTTGCTGATCTTCTTCATGGTTACCTCTACCGTAGTAATCCCGAACGCCATCAAGGTTACCTTGCCGCAAGCGCAAAAGCAAACAGCGGCGAAACCTCTTACGAGGGTAACGATAGACGCGAACTTGAATTACTACGTGGCATTTGGAAAGCAAAAAGAGGTACAGGTCTCATTTGATGAGATCACTCCTTTCTTGCAAGATAGTTACGCGAAGGAACCGGAGATGTTCGTCGCCTTATATGCCGACGAGACCGTGCCTTACAAAGAGATTGTAAAGATACTGAATATAGCGAACGAGAATAAATTCAAGATGGTGCTTGCCACCGTCCGCAGAAATAACAGATATGAGACTGAATAAGGATGACATATACAGTTTGATCGGTACCGTTGCTTTTCACGGTGTCATTCTACTGATACTTTGGTTTACCGTATTGAAAACCGAGGTACCGGATGAAGACGGGGGTGTACTCGTTAATTTCGGGAATGTAGATGCCGCCGCCGGAATGTTCGAGCCTAAGTATACCGGGCAAGAACCGCCTCAGGAAACGACCACTCCCCCTCCTCCCGTACCGGAGCCGCAAGTGGAAACGCCCAAGCAGGAACTCATCACTCAAGATATCGAGGAAAGCGTAGCCCTTGAGGACGCTAAAAAGAAGAATGAGGAAGAGAAACGCAAGAAACAAGAGGCTGAGAAGAAACGGAAAGAAGAGGAGGAGAAAGAAACGTATCCGCCGGGAAGAAGCCGAGAAGAAACGTCTGGCCGAGGAACGCCGCAAGAAGGAACAAGCCATTAGCAACAAGGTGGCCGGAGCTTTTGGTATGGGAAACGCCGAGGGTAACAGCCAAGGCGACGCTGAAAGCGGAACCGGTAACCAAGGAAGTCCGTTCGGTAACTCTGATCATGGGGCGAATGAAGGCGTAGGCGGTTACGGATCATTTAATTTGAACGGCCGTTCCATTGGTGCCGGAGGTCTCCCTCGTCCCGCTTACACGATCCAAGAGGAGGGGCGTATTGTTATCAATATAACCGTAGATCCGAAAGGCAACGTTATATTTGCCGAGGTAGGCCGGGGAACTAATATCGACAACGCCTCCATGCGTAAAAGCGCTTTGGACGCGGCTCGAAAGGCGAAGTTCAACAGTATCAGCGGCGCTAATAACCAGAGTGGTACTATTACTTACGTGTACAAATTTAAATAATTGAATCTTATGAAGAAAGCGATCGTATTCTTAGCGAATGGCTTCGAGGAAATGGAAGCCACGGGAACCGTAGACATTTTGCGTCGCGGAGGTATAGACACGAAAACAGTCTCCATCACAGACGACCGTAAAGTGATTGGCGCTCACAATATGGAATATACGGCTGACGCCACATTTACCGAAATCGATCTTTCGGATGCTGATGCCTTGATCTTACCCGGAGGCATGCCCGGAGCATCCAACTTGAACAATTCGGAACCGGTGAAAGAAGTCTTATTACAACAATACCGTGAAGGACGTATCGTAGCGGCTATCTGCGCAGCTCCGATGGTATTAGGCGGTCTAGGTTTGTTAAAAGGTCGCAAAGCCACTTGCTACCCCGGTTCGAACCGAAATTGATTGGTGCCACCGTAACAGGCGAGGCTGTCGAGGTAGATGGAAATGTGGTAACCGGTAGAGGACCGGGCTTGGTATTCAATTTTGGCCTAGCTTTAGTATCTGTACTAAAAGGTGACGCAGTTGCGGAGGAAGTTGCGGCCGGATTACTATTATAAGATTTAGATCATCAATCGAAACCCAATAGAATAGGGAACGTAATCCATTGAGTTATGTTTCCTATTCCATTGAGTTTTATCACCTATCCTATTGACTTACGAGATATCCCCAAAGAGCTCACTGCCCTATTCTATTTTGATCGTTTCAACCGCTTGTCGCTTCGTCCCATCCATGGATACCGCACGATAACGAACCGTGGAGAAATCAATGGAACGTAAATCTATATTCCGAATAACGCTATTGTACATCGTACGGTAATAAATCACATGGTTTCGCATATCCGTAACCGAAGTCCATTGAGTAGCGCTCGGTATATCGCAAGGTACTTGCCCTAATGGGAATTCGATCCCTACGGGAATATCAAAATTATTCAATATCTGGAAACACTGGAAGACCGTTTCCAATGCGGTTTCTTGTTGTGGGGCCGAAGCTTGGTAAAAAGCCGCACGAACGAAACGTGACGGTGGAGTTACGTCGCCCGGAATCCCAAGGAAACCGCTTCCCGCACCAAATGAAGACAACTCGATATTTCCTAATTGTTGATTGGGGGCCGTACCCGGGAAAAGATTAACATAATTATTCAGGTTCGTCAGATGCCACTCGAAACTGGGAGAATTAGTCAGAACTCCTAACGTATTCTCATAGAAGTGTAGCTCACCCTTAATAATCTCAAGAACCAGTTGACGTCCCGACGGCTCGGCAAACCGCCAATGAACGGTAGACGCACGGGGATCTATATTGATAACATGCACTTTCTTAACAGCCTCTTTCACCTCTTCTACATTTGAACATTCCCCCAACAACCAAGACACTAATTGCAGATCAGAGATACTTTTATCCCGAACTGCGGCATTATATTTCTCATATTCACCGTACTTTGGAAAATAAAACAATCCAGCCGATAACCCAACCTCATTGAGTCCTTCGGCGATAAATTCCTTTTGCTCCACTGCCAAGCCCACATATCCATAACGTGCCGTGAAAGTCATTCCATCAACCCCATCCGGGGTATACGATCGTTCGGTGTATCCTCTTGGAACCACGACATACTGGCTGTTCAAATTACTTCCACCCCATTCTATCGTACGTGCTACAATAGTCGTACTGTCCTTGCTTTTTAAGGTAATACCGGTGCAAGCCTCTGCAGCGGAAGGATTAATAAGCAAGCCGGCAATCGCAAATAAAATAAAGAAATATCTCATAAACATCATTTTTGATAAAAACAAGCGACAGGAGAAGGTTGTTTTCAAGATTTCAAGACTTTTTTGTATGTTTGCGGTCATTTTATCAAAAAGTATAATATGAATAATAATCTAAAAGGTTTCGCTTATGGAATAGCGACTTCTGTTACATTCGGTTTAATCCCTTTGTTTACATTGCCTCTTATGGAGAAGGGTATGCGGTTTGATTCGATATTGTTCTATCGTTTCTTATTCGCGGCCATCGCCTTATCGGGTATGCTTCTAGCAAAAAAGGAATCTTTCAGAACAGAGATGCGAAACCTACCGATATTGATTTTATTGGGTGCTTTTTATACAGGCTCGGCAATGTTCCTGTTTTGGGGCTATAATTTTATGGCGGCGGGAATCGCCACGACTCTACATTTCACCTATCCGATATTCGTAACCCTATTCATGCTGTTTGTATTCAAAGAAAAAACATCATGGATTACGCTCTTGGCGATTGGGCTCGCTATTTGTGGAGTAGCCCGTCTATCCATTGATGGAGGAGAGATGCGATTAAACGGGCTAGGCGTAATCATCGTATTACTTTCCGCCGTCGCTTATGCCCTCTATATCGTCACCGTCAATAAATCGAGGGTACATGATATGCCGGGACGAAAACTTACGTTCTATGTATTTATCGTCAGTACCTCTTTATTTTTCATAAAAGCACAGGCAGGAACAGGAATCCAACCCATTCCAGACCTGCCCTCTTTTATTAACCTCGTCTTATTAGCCTTCTTGCCAACCGTAGTATCTAACATTACATTGGTACAAGCCGTACACCATATCGGTTCCACCCTAACTTCCGTACTGGGAGCAACAGAACCCGTGACAGCCGTCTGCGTAGGTGTTTTAGTCTTTGGAGAGCCTTTCACCCCTCACCTCGCTTTAGGAATCTTACTGATTATCGTAGCGGTTACATTGATTATCCTGTCCAAATACATACAGAAAAATCTCCATGAGCCAAGCGATTGTTCAAAGCACGGCACATCTTAAGAACCAAATAACAATACAACTGAAAGCAACACGCATAGATAAATACATTCCGTGCCGTATGCCCTAAAGTTCTATTAAGCTCACGGCCTTGATACTGTTTCATCTCCAGCCATGTGGCGGCAAACAGCACGCTAAAAGCCGCGAATAAACAAACAAGCCAAGGTGAGGCATCCATCAATAAAGGCAGCGTGATCAAAAAAGCCAATATACCGTTCAGCAAATAAGTTACCAACCCGAACGTACGCCCGAATAGCACAATCGTAGTCCGTTTACGAGCCGCCTTATCTCTCATAATCCCGGTAATTATTCACGATCAAAATATTAGCGGACAACAGCCCCAATGACAACGAAAGCAAGAATGACAATAAGGAAAACGATAAAGCTTGTACATAATACGTAAAACAAACCGGAATAATCCCATAAAACAATACGACACACACATCCCCCAGCCCGTTATAAGCCAAAGGAAACGGCCCTGCTGAATAAGCCAAGACACAAATCGCGATAGCAATTCCTACACCGATGAGCTCCCAGCCGGCAAAGAACAACAAGAAACAGCCACATAGACAAGAAAGCCCCAACGTGATAAAAGTCCCCCATAGCATTGCCTTAGGAGTTATCCAACCGGAAGCCACCGCTCGCTCCGGGCCTAACCGGTCCTCCTTATCCACCCCCTTCTTAAAATCAAAATAATCATTGGCAAAATTACTGGCTATCTGGGCGAGTAAAGCCACCAAAACACAAAGGATCGCCGGAGCCAATTTAAATACTCCATCCCTGTAAGCCAGCGCACACCCAACTAATACCGGACTAAATGATGCCGGCAACGTTTTCGGACGTGCCGCCTCTAACCAAGCTTGAATTCTCGATCTGTTATTCTCCATTCTATTGTTTTATTCTTAAAATAACTACAAAAATTAAAAAACCAAATAACATATACTTGTTGTTTATTATCTAAAGAAATACTTGTATATTTGCACCATGAAGAATTTTCTATTCATATTAGGTCTGTTGATTAGCTTCATGCTGTTTGCTCCCGAAGAAGGAACAAAGAGTATGGATGAGGTTATGTCTGCGACTAAAGAGGCCGTTATGAAAGAAAAAAACACGGCGGATGCCAACGTCGTTTCGAAGTATTAAGTAACGAGCTGAAAAGCAGCAACTGCTTAACTCCCCGCAGGATTTCACAAACGACAAACAAC
>ENA-OQAA01001656-OQAA01001656.1-human-gut-metagenome-genome-assembly--contig:-NODE-1656-length-10577-cov-1.165550_pt1 | contig 10577 bp, 13 predicted proteins | sample MGYA00242489_ERZ504515 | MGnify/ENA primary metagenome ERZ504515 (study PRJEB26092, sample SAMD00036237) | human gut metagenome | host: Homo sapiens | study: EMG produced TPA metagenomics assembly of...
CTTTGCTAGCATATTTACTATTGATATCTACTTCTTTTTCTATATTCTTAGCCAAAGCAGCATCATTTAAATCTACAACTACTCTATCAGGTGAAGATAATGCAAATGATTGATAATCTACTTCTTTATCAGCGTCAACTACAATACGAACTTTATCGCTATTATTACTAATTCTTAAATTCTTTATTGTAGCCGTTTCACTAGCTGCAAAACCATACTTTGCATACAAAGCAAAGTAAAAAGACATACTAAGGAAAAAATATATAAACTTTTTCTCATTACGTATTTTACCTCGTACTAATATTATATTTCGCTTCTAATTTTTTGAAGCCCCAGGTTTAATATAAATGTCATAAATAAATAAAAAATAGCTGCTACTAAAAACGGTGTCAATATCAATTCTCTTTGTACTATAGAACGAGCTACTTCTTAGTAAATCATTCATAGCCAAGATATAAATAAGTGAAGTATCTTTCACTAAATTTATAGTTTCATTACTTACAGGTGGCAATACTATGCGTATTACCTGTGGCAAAATAACATGTCTCATCATTTGTGGATAATTCATACCTAAAGCTTTAGCAGCTTCATATTGACCCTTATCGACAGATTGAATTCCCGCTCTAAAAATTTCAGCAAAATACGCTGCATAATTCAAAGAAAATGCTAATAATGCAGCTGCTATATCAGGCAAACGAATTCCAATCATTGGCAATGCAAAGTAAACAAACAATAATTGTAACATAAGTGGTGTACCACGCATTAACCAAATATATACCTCTGTCAAATATCTTATTGGTTTTATTGATGATAATCTAGCTAAAGAAAATAGCATACCTAACGGCACCGATAATACCAAAGTAATAAAGAAAATCTGTAGTGTTACCTGTGACCCTTCTAACATCGGTAATACTATTCTTAAAAGGTTATCCATAAAATTTATCAACTCCAAAACTTACTTGCTCATTAAAATCCCAGTATAGTTATTTTACAACAAAGATACATAAAATACAAAGATTAATTATTATTATCTCAAAATATATTTCCTTACTTATATAAAAAAATGTATAATCTATATAGGCAAATTTTTAGTAAATAAATTAATAATATTAATATTAAAAAGAAAAGAGGTTATTTTATTGAGAAAAAAAATTAATAATGTAGTAAAAAGCAATGTTGAATTACTTACTTCCCCTTTTATGACTTTCTTTCGCCATGAAGCTTCTAGTGGTATAATACTTTTACTTTTTGCTATATTAGCATTAGTGCTAGCTAATACGAGTTTATCCACTTTCTACAATGAAGTTTTAAATACACAAATCCCATTAGGTCCATCCAAATGCATTTAGATTTAACTATACTTTATTGGATTAATGATGGACTCATGGCAATTTTCTTCTTTGTTATCGGTCTTGAAATCAAACGTGAATTTCTCTTTGGCGAATTAAAATCTCTATCTGCTACTATCTTACCTATAAGTGCGGCTATTGGTGGTATGATTGTTCCAGCGATTTTATATTATCTTGTAAATTATGGGACAAGATACTGTTTCTGGTTGGGGAATTCCTATGGCTACAGATATCGCCTTTTCCTTAGGTATCTTAGCAATCGCTGCTAGTGGTGCACCTCGCAGTATTGCCATTTTCCTCACAGCTTTAGCTATTGTTGACGACTTAGGTGCTATTATTGTTATTGCTATTTTCTATAATTCTAATATATCTTTTGCTGCTTTAGGTATTGGTTTAGTTGCACTTTTAGGTGCTTTTATTCTCAATCGCTTAAATTGCAGAAATTTCCTTCCTTATTTATTAGTAGGTTTAATCGCTTGGGTTGCCTTCTTAAATGCAGGTATTCACCCTACAATCGCTGGCGTATGTTTAGGTATGTTAATTCCTGCTGATAATAAAAACCGTAAAAATTCTTTACTCCACAAACTAGAACATAAACTTGAACCATGGTCAGCTTATGCTTATCATGCCTATTTTTGCTCTAGCAAATGCTGGTGTTACTGTTGAAGGCGGTATTTCTGATATTCTTTCTCCTATTGGTATCGGTATTATCTTAGGTCTTTGTATTGGTAAGCCTCTAGGTATTTGCGGTGCAGCTTTCATTTTATTTAAATTAGGCTTTGCTAAAATGCCAGAAGGCGCTAAAACTACTCAATTAATTGGTGCTGGTTCTTTAGGCGGTATAGGTTTCACTATGTCCTTATTTATCGCATCTTTGGCATTTGACAATGCCTCTTACCTTGCTAGTGCCAAAATCAGTATTTTTATGTGCTTCCGTATTATCTGGTATTTTAGGGGTAATTATATTTAAAACTTCTAAACTATTCAAAGCCTAAATATTATGGTAAGCTATTAATAATATAAATTCTATTAAGAAGGTGCCCTTATTGAGTGAAATAACCAATGGAATAAAAAATGCAATTGTTAATATAAAAATAATTGGTGTTGGTGGTGGTGGTAATAACGTAGTAAAACGTATTGCCGAAAACACTGATTTAGATTTAGACTTAATTGCAGTTAATACCGACCACAAACAATTAAAATCTTTAACAAGCGACAATATTACAAAAATCCAAATAGGTACAACTTTAACTAAAGGTCTTGGTTGTGGTGGCAATGCTAACTTAGGTCATGAGGCAGCCGAAAATGATGCTGAAGTGATTAAACAAGCATTAAAAGGTGCTGATATGGTCTTTTTAACAGCAGGACTTGGTGCTGGTACTGGTACTGGTGCATTACCTGTAATCGCTAAAATTGCCCATGATATGAATATCTTATCTGTCGGCGTAGTAACTGTACCTTTTACTTTTGAAGGAGCACGTAAACAAAAATTAGCTGAAGCTTCTATCAAAGAATTAATGCCTTATATGGACGCATTAATCACTGTTCACAATGATAATTTATTAAAAATCAAAACAAGCACTAAATTAACACTTTTAAATGCTTTCCGCATGGCTGATATGGTACTCCGCCAAGGTATACGCTGTGTAACTGAATTGATTTTAACAGTAGGAGTTATCAATGTTGACTTTGCCGATGTAAAATCCATCTTCCAGCAAAGTGATCATCCTGATGCACTCTTAGGTATTGGTGAAAGCAGTGAAAGTGCTGTAGATGCTGTAAAAGAAGCTATTAGTAGTCCTTTAGTAGAAAGAAGTTTATCTGGTGCTCGTGGTATTATTTTAAATATCGGTGGTAATTCTTCTTTATCCTTGTATGAAGTAAATGAAGCTAGTAAATTCATCAATGAACATACTCATCCAGACGTAAATATTATCTTAGGAACAGTAATCAATGATAATTTAGGCGACAAAGTTCGTGCTACTATCATTGCTACTGATTTTTCTGATAATGCTTCTCCAAATGAAGAAAAAGCTTCTACAGAAAATAAAGATACTGCAACTAAAGCTACAACTGACAATACTGTTAAGCCAAAAACAGATGATAGCTTAAAAATTACCAGATTTCATGAATAAAGAAAAAGACAATAAAAAAAAGTAGCTTTTCAGCATTTCCATTTTTCAACTTTAAAAACGATATAAAATAAAATTTACTTTATCAAAACTAAATGCACTAAATAGACTAATCAAATTGAAATTAATCTGTTTAGTGCATTTTATCTATTAATGAGGAGAAATCTATGATTAAACCGTTTTAGCCGTACAGAATTATTATTAGGCGAAGAAAATATGTCTAAATTAGCCCAAAAGTAAAATTGCCATCTTTGGTATTGGTGGCGTAGGCTCTTATGTAGCAGAAGGATTAGCTCGCTGTGGTATTGGTGAATTCATTTTAATTGATAGCGATGATATATCACTAACTAATATCAATCGTCAAATACATGCTCTTGAAACAACTATTGGTCAGAAAAAAACATTAATAATGAAAGAGCGTATACTTGCTATCAATCCACAGGCAAAAGTTACAACTATAGAAAAATTATATACACCCGAAAGCAATTTTTTCAATTGGGATGATAATTATACCTACATTGTTGATGCTGTAGATGATGTAAAAGCTAAGATTAATCTAATTGTAAATGCCAATAAACATAATCTGCCAATTATGAGTTCTATGGCACTGCCAATAAATTAGACCCACAAAAATTCGTAATTACAGATATCTATAAAACACATACTTGTCCTCTTGCTCGCATTATGCGCAAAACATTAAAACAACAAGGTATAAAAAAATTAAAAAGTCCTTTATTCTACAGAGGAACCTTTTACTAATTATACTGTAAATTTTAAAGAGAATACCTCTAAGGATAATAGTCCTGCTTCTACTCGTAAACAACCTTTAGGAAGTATTTCTTTCGTGCCACCAATCGCAGGTTTAATGATTGCAGGAGAAATCGTCAAAGATATTTGTCAAATAAATAGATAAAATAAAAAAGCATTAAAGCTGGAATTAATCCAAACTTTAATGCTTTTATTTTTAGCCTAAATTATTATTTAGATAATACACGTGCTAAGCGTACTAATTCTGGGTCTAATGTTTTGTTGTTATTTACAGAATCATGAAGGTCAATAGCTACAACTTTACCTTCGTTGATACCAAATACGATATTAGACTGACCATTGAGAAGTGCTAAAGCAGCTTTTTCACCTAACATACTAGCTTTTACACGGTCTTCAGCTGTTGGAGAACCACCACGTTGAACGTGACCTAATACAGTTACACGAGTATCGATACCAGTTTTTTCACCGATTTCTTTACCGATATCTACAGCACTGCCTACACCTTCAGCAACAACAACGATGCTATAACGGCGACCATTGTCATAAGATGTTTTGAGTTCATCACAAATTTTGTTAAGGTCATATTTAACTTCTGGAACAAGAACATATTCTGCACCACCAGCGATACCTGCCATCATAGCAAGCCAGCCACATTTACGACCCATAACTTCAAGAACGATGATACGACGATGAGCAGATGCTGTATCACGAAGTTATTGATTGCATCTAAGATAGCTGTTTAACTGCAGTATCAGCACCGATAGTATAATCAGAGCCCCAAACATCATTATCGATAGTACCAGGAAGACCAACGATTGGCATACCTAAATCGCTTAATAAAGAACCACCAGTTAAGCTACCATCACCACCGATAATAACTAAACCTTCAATGCCATGGCTTTGAAGAATTTTAAGAGCTTCTTTACGAGTTTCTTCTTGTTTGAATTCTGGGCAACGAGCTGTACCTAAGAAAGTACCGCCACGTTGGATAATATCACTAACGCTTTGAGAATTTAATTCTACGATACGATCTTCAAGCATACCTTTGTATCCATCATAGATACCAAATACTTTTACTCCTTCATAAAGAGCTGTACGAACTACCGCACGAGCTGCAGCATTCATTCCTGGGCTATCTCCACCACTAGTCATGATTGCAATAGATTTTAACATATCAAATTACCCCTTTTCTTCTTTGATATACAATATAATGCATATTATTAACTATATAGAAATGCTTATACTAAAATATAAACATATTCGCAACCTTTTAAATATCTGTATTTCCATCTACAGTATGATTTAATTTTACTAATACGCGCGTAATACGAACTCTATCTACTTCTTCGACAAAGAATTCATCATCGCCAAAGTTAGCTTTTTGACCTACACGTGGAGGAGTATCCACCTGTGTAGAAAGCCAACCACCGATAGTATCTATATTTTCTTCTTCAATATTAGTGCCAAACATTTCATTTACATCATCAAGTAACATTTTCGCATCAAGGGAATATAATTTCTCTGTACGTTTTTCTACTGTTGGTCTTTCTTCATCAAATTCATCTTGAATTTCACCAACAATTTCCTCAACAATGTCTTCTAAAGTAACCATACCAGCTGTACCGCCATATTCATCTACAACAATAGCTAATTGTAAACGTTTTCCTTGCATAAGTTTTAACAAATTACGCACTGGCATAGATTCTGGTACGACAGTAACTTCTCTTAATAATGACCTAATATCAATATTTTTGCGCGCATATAATGGATTTAATAAATCTTTTATATGCAAAAATCCTACTATATTATCTTTATCTTCAATACAAACAGGATATCTTGTCATCTGTTCAGTCAACGCTTTTTTTTACATTTTCATCAAAAGAGTCTTCTAAATACAAACAAATCATATCTGTTCGAGGGATCATAATCTCTCTAACTGTAAGATTAGATAAATCAAATACATTATCTACAAAAGTCAATTCTGTTTTATCAATATATCCATGTTTATGACTTTCTTCCATCAACAAGCGAATTTCTTCTTCACTATGAGCTTCTTCACCTTCACTTGCCACTTCAAAACCAAGGCGAATTATTACCCAGTTAGCTACATGGTTTAAAATCCATACAGCCGGCCACATAATCTTGTGGAAAATAAGCATTGGTATTGAAATATTAAGCGTTACAGTTTCTGCTTTTTGAATAGCCATAGATTTTGGTGCTAATTCACCTAAAATGATATGCATTGCTGTAATGAGAGAGAAACCTACCACAAGTGCTATAGAATGAGCAAAATCTTCACCAAAGCCAAAGAACTGCACAACAGGTACTAATAAAGCTGCAACAGCTGGCTCACCAACCCAACCTAACCCAAGGGATGCAAGTGTTATCCCTAACTGTGTTACTGATAAAGATGCATCTAAATGGTCTGTGAGCTTTTTGGCATATTTAGCTCGTGTATTACCTTCTTGTAAAAGCGTTTCCAAACGAGAGGAACGAATTTTACAAGGCAAATTCCGCCGCTACGAAAAAACCATTCATAAACACTAAAAATACTACTAAAATTAATTTCAACAGAACTTCAATTAGCTCCAATAATTAATTACCTGCATCAATTCATTTATACTAACATTGAAACAGGTAATTCACCTCCTATATTGTATAAATTTAAATCTAGTATAATTATATAAAATCATAAGTTATTTTTCAACTTTTTCTTTATCTGAATATTTTTACGTTGTACTTACTTTTAATTTACATTTTAGTATAGTTAATAAAAATTCTTTAAATAGATTTAAAAATTCATATACTAGTTCAACGTATTTTAAGCTTTTTATAATACAGGAATTCCATTATTATCATCATAAGTAGCTGTACAATGAGGATAATTTGAACATGCCCAAAACCAACCATTTTTACCGCGAATTCTGCGTAAATTTCCTTCTTTACAACGTGTACATAAATATTTTGATGTAGCTTTAGTATTTTTATTTTTCTCTATAGGCATTGCTGAAAATTTTTCTTTAGGAGCAAAATTCATCTTTTTCGTATTTTCTCTAGCGATTAAATCCCAAGCTGAAATCAATTGATTATCTTGCTGAAATATCTCATTTTGCCCAGATTTTATATAATTTTTATCACTATTATTATAACTCATTTGTCGATAATTATTGAAATTAAATTTCGTTTTTTCTATATCTGGCTTGCCATCTACATCATTACAAGTCATGCGACAATTAGGAAAGTTAGAACAGCCCCAAAACTCACCATTTTTCCCTTTGCGTTTTACTAAAATACCTTGATTACATCTAGGGCATTTATATTCATGCTCTTGTACCAAAACTGTCTTTGTTGCTTTAATACATAAATTCTGCGTAAATTCTGCCTGTTTAGCTAAAAATTCTTCAATTGTTCCCTGACCTTCAGATAAAGAATGAAGATAATCTTCCCAAACAGCTGTAGAGTCTGGATATGTCATTTCATCTGGCAGTGCATCAATTAAAATATATGCTGACTGTGTTGGCACTAAATATTTCTTTTTACCTTCAAGTTGTTAAATTTCTCTTTACTAAATCTTCGATAATAGTCGCTCTTGTAGCCTCTGTGCCAATACCATAAATATCTTTTAATTTTTTCTTAACTTCTACATCTTTTACATATTTATGAATATCTTTCATACCTGCAAGCAGTGTCGAACTTGTAAAGCGAGTTGGTGGTTTTGTAGATTTTTTATCATATTCGCCTTTTACATATTCTACTTCATCACCTTTTTTTCATAAGTGGCAATGAATTTTGTTCTTCTTTTTCTTCATTATCTTCTTTTTTATCATCTTCATTTAAAGATTTTTCTTTATTATTTTGCACATATAATTCTTTCCACCCCACTCTGTTTTACGACTCTACCACTTGTTACAAACAATTCTTGCATATATTCTATTGCTGATTTTAGTCTGGTCATAAATATGAAACTGGATAAAATTGTGCTATATATGCTTGAGCTATTAAAAAGTAAATATTTCTTTCTTCTGTAGTCAAACTCATTAAATTAACTTTTACTTTTGTTGGAATAATCGCATGATGCGCTGTAATTTTTTTATCATTCCATGCTCTACTTTTCGTTTTTAAATCACATTTTTTTGCCCAATTAGCCAATTGCTTTTCATTGATATTATATAAATTCTGCAAAATAATTTTAGCATCACTAAACTGGCTTTGTGGTAAATATTCACAATCGGAACGTGGATATGTTGTCAATTTTTTCTCATATAATTTTTGTGCAGTATCTAATACTAATTGCGGGTCATATCCATATTTTTTACCTGCCAAAACTTGCAAACTAGATAAAGAAAATGGCAATCTTTGTGCTTCTTTTTTCTGTGCTTTTTGATAAGCTGTTATTTTTCCTGCTTCTGTTTTTTGAGCAAATTTACCGATTAAGCTTTAGCTATATTTTCATCAATTAAACGATTTTCAAAATCTAGTCCCGCCTGTGTATCTTTAGGCTTCCATGTGGCACTAAATTCACCATTTTGATGAGCAAATATCGCTTTTATCGTGAAATAATCCACTGGTTTAAAATCTTTTAATTCGCGTTCTCTGCGGACAACTAAAGCAAGTGTCGGTGTTTTTACCCTACCTACAGCAAATACACCTTTTTTCCCTGCTCTTCTTGCTGCCAAAGTATATGCCCTAGACAAATTCATACCGATAAGCCAATCTGCTCTTGCTCTAGCTAAAGCAGATTTTTTTAAATTCAAAAAATCTCGATTATCTCGCAAATCTTTATTAGCTTTTTTTATACTTTCCTCGTCTAAGGCATTTAATAAAATTCGCTTTACAGGTTTTTGACAATTTAAATAATCTAGAACTTCATCAATCAATAATTGCCCTTCTCTATCAGGGTCGCCCGCATGAACTATTTCATCAGCTTTATCAATAAGATTTTTAATAATACCAAATTGCTTTTTGCAAGACTCATCTATAATCATTTTCCACTGTTTTGGTATAATCGGTAAATCTTCAGCTTTCCAATTTTTATATTTAGCATTGTATTCTTCTGGCTCAGCTTGACGCAAAATATGACCAAAAGCCCATGTTACAATTCCATCTTTAGTTATTAAATATCCATCTTTTCTTTGCACAGGACCTGTCAAACATTTTGCAATCTCTGCTCCCATACTTGGTTTTTCAGCTATATATAAACGCATAATTTCATCTCCTAAATTACTTGAATTAATTAAAAATAAAATTATAAATCGCTACAAAAACAAATATAGTCCATGCTATGAGAAAAATTCCACAAATAGCTAAAAGCCAAGGCATTTTCGGCCCTAAATAATCTGCTTGTGCTTCTGATTTTGCTCTAACAGAAGCAGGTAACATCTGAAGCATTGCATATAAAATTCCCGGCACAACTACTGCATCATCTAATAATCCCAGTCCCGGTATCATATCTGGTAAAAAATCAATAGGACTTATAAGATATAAAAACGCTACAATGGTCATTGTCTTTATCATCTTAGGTGTATTTCTATTAAATAAAGCTGTAAATAAAATTAAAATATCTCTTCTACTTGACTGATAAACGATATAATTCGTGTAAACATTTAAAATTCTCCTTAATAAAAATAAACTTATAAATTAAATCAAAATATCATCTATAAAATAAAAACTCTATATTAAATATTAATTATTATACTTAATATAGAGCTTTATGTGAACTATAATTTATTTTTCTATTTTTTCTTCTACAGATACTTTTTCTTCAGGGAAAATTATATCTGCTTCAAACATACGTTGCCATGGAAATCTTATTTGCGCATCAGCCACATAGGATTTACCTTCAAATTTTTCTAAGCCATAATCAGCTATCATTTTCTGTAAAGCTTCTGTAGCTAATTTTTCTGCTGGTAAAGTTCTAGTTTTTGTATTACCATAATCGCCTTCACCAGGCATGGAATTTAATCTATTCGCTACAGCTTGTCTAATATTTGCTTGATAGAGCCAATCATCTAAATAGCGGACTTCAAGCATTTTTAAAATGCCCACTCTATCTGTATAATTTGCTCCCATGCCCATAGCCAAAGCATAACCTGTACTATTTGTAGGTGTATTCCAACCTGAATAAGCATTTAATTTATCTAATAAATTCTTACCATATAACTAAACATTAAAGCATTATCAGAGCCATTACCAAATGTGATATCGCCAATACCTACTTTTTTATTAGCCTGTACAGCTTCATCGACCATATTGACAAAATCTATGATATTTTCATTTGGTATATATACATTATTTAAATCATTAGCTGCACCTGTTGTACCGTCAAAAT
>ENA-OQAA01001657-OQAA01001657.1-human-gut-metagenome-genome-assembly--contig:-NODE-1657-length-10567-cov-1.434483_pt1 | contig 10567 bp, 16 predicted proteins | sample MGYA00242489_ERZ504515 | MGnify/ENA primary metagenome ERZ504515 (study PRJEB26092, sample SAMD00036237) | human gut metagenome | host: Homo sapiens | study: EMG produced TPA metagenomics assembly of...
CTGCGGAATAAGAATTATCATAATCTGGCTGATAATCCTAATGTGACGGTGTATACAGGTGTCGGATCGTTTGCCGGTCCTGATGTGGTAGAAGTGCGGACGGAGACGGAAGTATTGAATTGCAGTCTTCTCAGATTTTTATAAATACCGGTGCAGAAACCATCGTACCACCTATTGATGGAATAAAAGAGAATCCCCGCGTATACACCAGCACTTCCATCATGGAACTGGAAGAACTTCCCGAACGGCTGGTGATTGTGGGTGGGGGCTATATCGGCCTGGAATTTGCTTCTATGTATGCCTCTTTCGGTTCGAAGGTGACGGTACTCGAAGGGTATCCGGAACTGATTGGCCGCGAAGACAGGGATATTGCCGCCAGCGTACAGACCGTATTGGAAAAGAAAGGTATTGCTTTCCATCTCAACGCGAAAGTACAATCCGTGGACGGTGCAACAGTGATTTATGAGGATGCTGTAACCCATGAAATCCATCATCTGGAAGGAGATGCTATCTTATTGGCAACAGGGCGTCGTCCGAATACTTCGGGGTTGAATCTGGAAATTGCCGGCGTGAAAGTGAATGAACGAGGGAGCATTATGGTAGATGAGTGGCTGCGTACTACTAATCCGGCCATCCGTGCCATTGGCGATGTAAAAGGCGGATTACAATTCACCTATATTTCATTGGACGATTACCGCATTATCCGCGAGGATTTATTCGGTGCAGGAGAACGGCGTACGGACGACCGTGAGCCTGTGAGTTATTCGGTATTTATGGACCCTCCTCTGGCACGTGTGGGGCTGAGTGAAATGGAAGCCCGTAAGAAAGGACTGAACATAAAGGTGAATACACTTCCGGTAGCAGCCATTCCGCGGGCACGTACTTTAGGCGAGACTGACGGGTTGTTTAAGGTAGTAGTGGATGCCGATACAAATAAGATTCTGGGCTGTTCCCTGTTCGGACCGGAAACAAGTGAGATCATTAATATCGTATCTATCGTGACGAAAACGGGACAGGAATATACTTTCTTGCGTGATTATATATTTACGCATCCCAGCATGAGCGAAGCATTGAATGATCTGATGAATTTTTAGACATTCTTATATAAGAGGTGTTCGGGCACAAATTCGGTTAATTTATGGGACGGGTATTTGCGTATCTCCCCAAAAATGACGAATATTGTGCTCGAATTTTATACATCTTTATTGTCATGAAACGAACTACTGCAATAACTGTCTCCCTTTTAAGTATTTTATGTGTGGCTTGTGGCCCGAAAAACAAACAAAATTCTACTGATCTACAGGCTACCACAGCTTCTGTATCAGCCACAGACTCTATTTATCCGGTCTATGCCCAAGGGTTTGAAGTGAAATATCTCCCAATCATGTCGCTTGGTGGACTTGCGCGATCCTCAAAATGAAAGTAGTAATACTTTCCATTATGCATTGGTGCCCCGGGGAACAAAACCCGAAGGGATTCCTTCTGATTATACGGTGATCGAAACACCTGTGCGCAGTGTCATTTGCATGACTTCTTTACAATTATCCAATTTCATCAAACTGGAAGCCTGCGATAAGGTGGTGGGTATAACCAGTACACGCCATTTGTTCAACAAAGAGATGAATGAGCGCCTGAAGTCGGGTAAGACTGCCAAAATAGGAATTGAAGGTAACTTTGATAATGAAGTGATCATGAGTGTGAATCCGGATGTCATTTTTATCTCCCCTTTCAAGCGGGGTGGATATGATACGATGCGTGAAATCGGAATACCTTTGGTTCCGCACTTGGGATATAAGGAAATGACTCCGCTGGGACAGGCGGAATGGATTAAATTCATCGGCTTGTTTATTGGACAGGAAGAGGAGGCGAATGCAAAAGTTTGCTGCTATAGAAAAGCATTATAATGACTTGAAACAACTGGCCGCCAATGTGAAGAAGCGTCCGGTGGTATTCAGCGGTGAGATACGTGGAGGAAACTGGTATGCAGTAGGTGGTAAAAGCTTCCTGGCTGAACTGTTCCGTGATGCGGGAGCCGATTACTTCTTGAAGGACGATCCCCGTTCCGGTGGTGTTACACTGGATTTTGAAACAGTATACAGCAGGCGGAGAGTGCCGATTACTGGCGTATTGTGAATAGTTACGACGGTACATTCTCTTATGACGCTTTGAAGTCTCTTGATCCCCGTTATGCCGACTTCCGTGCATTCCGTGACAAAGGCGTTATTTATTGCAATATGCGCGAGCAACCTTTCTACGAAAGTATGCCTATGGAACCGGAAATAGTGCTGGAAGATCTGATCCATGCGTTCCACCCCGATTTATTACCTGATTACCAACCGAAATACTACGCACGTTTGCAATGAAAAGACCGACACTGCTCCTGATGTTGGTGATACTGGCATCTATATTCCTGTTTTTTCTGCTGAACCTGCTGTTAGGCTCTGTTCATATTCCTTTTCGTTCCGTCTGGAACATCTTATGGGGGAATACGGATGAGTCCATTATCTGGCAGAATATCATTTGGAAATCCCGTGTGCCGCAGGCATTGACGGCATTGGTGGCGGGAGCAGGGTTATCGGTGAGTGGTTTGCAGATGCAGACGGTTTTCCGGAATCCGCTGGCAGGACCGTCAGTGTTGGGTATCAGTTCGGGTGCCAGCCTGGGAGTAGCCTGTGTGGTATTGCTATCGGGAGCGATGGGCGGTGTGGCATTGAGCAAGCTCGGATATATGGGAGAAGTGGCGTTGTCCATTGCAGCGATTATCGGAGCACTGTCCGTAATGGCACTTATCGTATACGTTTCACAGAAAGTAAAGGGAAATGTGACGCTGCTGATTATCGGTGTGATGATCGGTTATGTGGCAAGTGCATTATCGGCGTATTGAAATATTTCAGTGTGGAGGAAGATATTCGTGCATACGTCATTTGGGGACTGGGTAGTTTTGCCCGTGTGTCGGGGGATCAGATGATACTGTTTGTCTGTATCATGCGGTCTTGTTGCCACTCTCGTTTTTGCTGATAAAGACAATGAATCTGTTGCTGCTGGGTGATGGATATGCCGGAATCTGGGGCTGAACATTAAGAGGGCACGCCTGTTGGTGATCTCTTGTTCAGGTGTACTGGTAGCAATTGTGACGGCATATTGCGGTCCGATTATGTTTATCGGTCTGGCTGTTCCCCATCTTTGCCGGGCTATATTCCATACATCTGACCATCGGATACTGATGCCTGCCACATTGCTGGTAGGGGCTTCGTTGGCGTTGGTGTGCAACCTCATAGCCCGTATGCCGGGATTTGAAGGAGCTTTGCCAGTGAACTCGGTGACAGCTTTGGTAGGTGCTCCGGTGGTGGCATCCGTGCTCTTCAGGAAGCGTAAAGGGGAACTGGAAGAATAATTGAGAATTGAAAATAAAGAGGTCTTGAACAGGAAACTATACATATTGAGAAACTATCCATTGGCTATCCCGGTAAAGGAGATGTGAAAGTCGTGGCAAGCGATATTTGTGCCGGAATCAATAGCGGGGAGTTGACTTGTCTGTTGGGTGCAAATGGGGTGGGGAAGTCTACGCTATTGCGTACACTTTCCGCATTTCAACCGAAGTTATCCGGCGAAATACGTATACAGGGAAAAGAGATTGGCTCTTATACGGACAAACAGCTTTCAAAAGTGATCAGTGTGTTCTGACTGAAAAGTGCGACATCCGCAATATGACTTCTGTGGAACTTATCGGTCTGGGACGCAGTCATATACCGGTTTCTGGGGAACACTCTCCAAAGAAGATAAGGAGGTAGTGGATCATGCTATCAACCTGGTCGGAATATCTCATCTGGCACATCGCATGGTGCATACACTGAGTGATGGTGAGCGGCAGAAGGTGATGATTGCCAAGCACTGTCACAGGAAACTCCGGTGATTTTCCTGGACGAACCTACTGCCTTTCTTGATTTCCCGAGTAAAGTGGAAATGATGCAATTGCTCCATCAGTTGAGCCGGCAGACGGATAAGACTATTTTCCTGTCTACACATGACCTGGAACTTGCCTTGCAGATTGCGGATAAAATCTGGTTGATGGATAAGGCGAACGGGGTGACTATCGGAACTCCCGAAGACTTTCACTGGATGGAACCCTCAGTAGTTTCTTTGCCCGTAAAGGAATTGTGTTTGATCTGGAGACAGGATTATTCCGGGTGAACAATGAGTATACTTCCCAGATCCGTATTGTCGGACATGGACAAAAATACGCTATGGTGCGGAAAGCTTTGCAAAGAAATGGTATTCTGGCAAACCGAAACGTGGAGTCGGACGTTTATATTGAAACGGGAGATTTGAAAGGGGACGGTACTTTTGTACTGCACCCGGTAAACGGCGAAGCGGTGACTGTGCAAACCATTGATGAACTGCTTGCAGAGATTGTGAAAATTCTATGAGACATTCGACAAAAGATAATTATCTCTATCTGACTACCACCCCGGTGCCCCGTCTGATAGTATCATTGGCTGTACCTACGATTATCAGTATGTTGGTTACGTCATTCTATAATATGGCGGATACGTACTTTGTGGGAAAGATCAATACCCAGTCGACGGCGGCTGTAGGTATTGTGTTCTCGGTCATGTCCATTATTCAGGCGGTGGGCTTTTTCTTTCGGGCATGGTTCGGGGAACTATATTTCGCGGAAACTCGGTGCGCAGGAGACTGGGAATGCAGAGAAGATGGCGGCTACCGGTTTCTTCTGGGCGTTGTTTATGGGTATATTTCTGGCAGTGGTGGGACTTATCTTCCTTACCCCGTTGTCGCTTGCATTGGGTTCTACACCTACTATCCTGCCTTATACGGAAAAATATCTGGGCATCATATTGCTGGGTGCCCCTTTCATGACTGCTTCGTTAGTACTGAACAATCAGATTCGTTTCCAGGGAAATGCAGCATATGCGATGGTAGGAATCGTATCGGGCGCGGTGATTAATGTGATACTGGACCCTATTCTGATTTTTGTCTTTGATATGGGTATATCGGGTGCTGCGTTGGCTACGGTCATCAGTCAGATATGTAGTTTCTCCCTGTTGTTGTATATGTGCAGAAAGGGTGGCAATATCCGTATCCGTTTCAGGAACTTCACGCCTTCACTGGCTTTCATAAAGGAAATTATTGGTGGTGGTACTCCTTCGCTTGCCCGTCAGGGGCTGGCGAGTGTAGCTACTATTTTGCTGAATGTGGCTGCCGGGGCTTATGGAGATGCGGCTATTGCGGGCATGTCTATTGTTACCCGTATCGCAATGTTCATTAATGCTTTCCTGATAGGCTTCGGACAAGGTTTCCAGCCGGTATGCGGTTTCAATTACGGTGCAGGATTGTATGCGCGTGTCCGTCAGGGATTCTGGTTTTGTGTAAAGGTGGGATTCATCTTCTTGTTGGTGTGCGCACTGGCAGGCATGGGATTTGCAGAAGAGATTGTTTCTCTGTTCCGTAAGGGAGACCCGGATGTAATTGCAGTAGGTGCTGCCGCTTTGCGTTGGCAGTTCATTACTTTTCCGTTGGGTTCATGGATTGTGATGAGCAATATGATGTTACAGACGATTCGTAAACCGGTAAAGGCTACCATTATTTCTTCTGCCCGCCAAGGATTGTTCTTTATTCCGCTGATTTTTATTCTGCCTCACTATCTGGGTTTGCAGGGTGTGGAAATGTGTCAGGCTACTGCTGATCTTCTGACGTTTATTCTTGCCATACCGTTGACATGCAGTGTACTGAATGAAATGAAACGAAAGCAGGCGGAGCAGTTGTAAATCAGAACCGGTATCCTACGGTGAAAAACGAAGCGAGATTCTTGGGAGAGAATTTCTCGATGCCGGATGATTGCAATAGATTATCCAGCTGGTCGTTTACCTTGATTATTCCTAATTGAAGCTCTGCTCCGAATATAAATTTGTGATATTCGATGTTGAGGCCGAACATAAGGCCGGCGTCAAAGCGTTTGTTTCCCATTTTGTCATCTATCCGGTTACCGAAAGTATCTATGCGGAATCTGTAGCTTCTGTTAGGATTGTATTCACTGCTGTAATCATATTCCTCCATCTCACCGGATGTCTTTCCGCCTATGCCATAGGCAATATACGGACCGGCACTCAAGGAAGCACTGTAATTCTTTCCAAGGTTGAGGCGGGCGGCATCATGATGGGGAGCTGGATATACAACTCGTTCATGTTCACTTTGCCTACATATTCCACTTCTTCACGGGCACCTATCGATACGAAGTTCAGTGATGGTTGAAACACCCATGTACGGTTGAGCTCATAGTTCATGCCGACACCTACTTTGTAGGCGATGCGTGTGTCACTTTCTACATTTTCTCCATAGAAGTTGGAGGTACCGACTCCGGCTTTTACCTGAAAGGAGATAGGAGATTGGGCATTTGCTCCCAATGCTATGATTGCAAAGAAAATAGTGAGAATAGTCTGTTTCATTACTTGAACCTTGTAAGGGGTTGATGTTTATTTGCTCGCAAAGATATAAATTATATGATTACATACAATTCCTGTTGGGGGAATATTATAAGCTACGAGCTACAAGCTACGGGCTACGAGTGGCTGCGCTATATTTTGTGGGGCTCACGACGGGTATCCCATACATCTACGATATAAATTATGCCCGCAGTTTCATCTATGCGATATATTACCTTACAATATTTATGAATGACTAATCCTCGGTAAACATACTCCCGATTTGCTAATAAAGGCTCTATTGGAGCCATATAAGGATTGGAAGAAAGACGTTTTTTGTTTCTCTGATAGGTTTCAATCAACCTGTGTGCAATCTCAATGCCCCATTGCTGTTACAAAAAGCGGCAATCTTGCGTAGCTCCTGAGTAGCTTCAGGATAAGTCTTTATTTTCATAGTGTGCGCATGAAGTCTGCTAATTTGGCGTCTTCTGTTTCAGAATCAATTACATTTCCTTCGATGATCGCTTTTTTTCTGCTTTATCAATTCGCTCATGAATTCATTCATTGTATACGGAATCATGTCTTTCATGTGCTACATCTTTTGTTGATGTAGAATTACGCAAAACGACGTATATAACGACTTATACGGCGCATCGCCGCTTCATCATCCATTAATGCGTTGATATCTTGCAAAATACTACGTTTTAATTCAAAAGTTGTCATACATCCTCCTTTTTGAATGGGTATGCCACAAAGGTAGTGTTTTGGAAAGAACACACAAAATGTTATTCTATAAAGTTTTGCCCAAAGGGGATGAGTTACACAGCTAACTAATAGAATTTCCTGATCAACCAATCTACCAGACTAAATGGCAGCATAGGTTTGATGCGTGCAAAGAATACTTGCTCCCACGGACCGACTTTCGTGCGGAAGGTAGGGCGGCGGCTATTTACCAGTTTGCAGATCGCTTGACCTAACTTTTCCGGTCGGCAACCATTGTTTTCAGACTGCTCTACGTTTCGCATGGCTTTTGCAAAACTTTCTCCGTATTGCGGATGGGAAAGAGTGGTTTGGCTCACTTGCCGCTGCGCTGTGAAACCTGTCTGAAAATCTCCCGGTTCGACTACGCAAACTTGGATGCCCAGCGGTTTTACTTCCTGGTAAAGAGCTTCACTATACCCTTCAATCGCAAACTTGGATGCACTGTAGAAAGCCTGAAAGGGAACGGCAAGGACGCCTGCGATGGAACTGATATTTATGATTCGTCCGTGTCCGGCTTCGCGCATGAAAGGTAGTACTGCTGCACACATACGAACAGCACCTGTGAAATTCGTATTCATTTGGCGCTGTATCTCTTCCTCGGTAGTGAGTTCGATAGCTCCGCTGATACCCATCCCGGCATTGTTGACAAGTACATCGATGCTGCCTTGCTCTTCCAGGATAGTAGATATGGCATTGGCTACCGATGCAGGATCAGTAATATCCAGTTGCAACATTTTAAAGCCGGGATTATCGGATACTGCTTTCCGACTGGAGCCATAAACGATATGCCCTTGTGCAGCCAACTGTGTAGCAATGACTCTTCCAAAACCGGAAGAAGCGCCGGTGACGAGGATTATTTGAGGGTGTTTCATATTTGAGGTTTTTAATTTAAGTTTCGCATATAGCCTGAAGGGCTTTCATTATATAGCTAGGACTTTCAGCCTGATAGACTACATGTAAAACTTGTTTTTTATTCTATGTAATTATTTTCCCTTCTTCGCTAATGAGCAGAATCGTCAGTTCTCCTTCCGGTAGCAACGGGTCACAATATTGATGGCACAGTTCGAGCAAACGGGAGCAAAAAGCTTGCAAATCTTCAGCAGAGAGCAATGTCCATAACTCACGGGCTAAAGTTATCTTTTCGATAACTGCAAGTGTTTCCCCTCCGCATCCGGCAGAAAGGGCCACTTCACGTAGGAAATCCTTATTCATCGTCACCTGTTTGCTGTGCGTATCCAGATTTCCTTCTGCCAATTTCACGGCTTTTCCTATCATGATACCCAAAGTCACCGCTTTAATTTCCAAATCTGCGGCAATCTTTATCGTATCTCCAATGAAGTTTCCGTAATGAATGAATGCCTGTGCAGGCAGTTCGGGATAGTACCCCCGGACATACTTTTCACTCTTTGCACCGGAATTAAGGACGATACGCGGGCTTCCTGTTGCCCGACCTACTTCCATGGATTTGCGGATGGAATCTACAAATGCTTCGGAAGAGAAAGGTTTCACAATGCCCGAAGTTCCGATGATAGAAATACCGCCTTCTATACCCAGACGGGGATTAAAAGTCCGCCGGGCTATCTCTTCGCCACCCGGCACGGAAATAGTGACGGCAAAAGGATTGGGCTGTTTGGAAATGCCAAGTCGTTGAAGGCATGCCTTTACATTGTTTTCAATCATTTTACGGGGAGTAATGTTGATGGCAGGTCCTCCCACTTCCAGTCCTAAACCGGATAGGCTGACAATGCCTACGCCTTCGCCTCCACAGACGATAACGGTATAATCATCAGCTCCAAGTTCTGCGGGTGTTGGATCGTCAAAGCGGAAAGGCACGGCAACATTGGCCTTGATCTGCATGCCATTAGTTACATCGGGGTCATCACCTGCATCTTTGATGACAGTGGCATCTGCTTCCAGCATCCAGTCATCGTTCACACAGCTGGGATGCGGGTAGAGTTCTTGCTCTTCGACGGGAACATAAATGGTTTCTCCGTTAGGGAGAATAACGGGGAATTCTGCGGGTCGGGGCTGGCGTTGAACGTTGAAAATATCCCAGGTTGCAGCTACAGCGGCTGCGGCTGCACAAGTACCCGTAGTCAGACCACTACGCAAAGGATAAAAATCTGGAAATGTTTTCATCATCCGGACGCAAACCATGCTCACCGTTCACTATCATAAAACTTCCGGGCATTGGCGGACGACGGATTGCAAAAATGCGGATACCTTCCTGAAGGGCAGCTTCCACTTTTTCATTGAATCCTCCGGAAAGTCCGCTTTCCTTTATTAATATGGCTTCGGGGTGAAGTCGCTGTAACAGGATGCGTTCGTCTTCGCCTGCATGGTAGTAATGCAGATATTTTTCGGGGAAAACCTTCACGTTTGGCCAGGCGGCGGGAGCTCTCACGGTTAAGGATACGGAAGTAGCAACAGGCACTTTCCTGCCAGAGGGGCTTTAGCTTGGCAATGCTTTGTACGCCTGTCAGTGCCAGGAGGGTGAAGATATCTTCTTTCCTGATTTGCCGGATGGCATCTTCAAAATCATCGCACCAGGTGATGTGTTCTTCATCGCGTGGCGGGTAAATACGTTCGAATCGGATGACAAGCAGGTTCAGGGTATGGGCTACTTTCTCTACGGTCTGGTGCAGTTGTATGGGCAAAGGGGTGGGCGGCATCTACCAGTAATTGAATGTTATGTTCCCGGCAACAGTGTTCCAGGTCCAGTTCGTCCATGGCGCCTTGCAGGCGGATACCGTGGTGCATAGTTACTTCCTGCTCGTCTCCTTTGGTAGAGTAGTAGAATGGCTTTCCGGCTTCTTCAAGGGTACGGGCAGCAATGCGTCCTTCGGTGGTTCCGCCTAATATTAATATCATTACTTTTAGGTTTTAGTTGAACAAAAAGTGATAATGTGATAGGGTGATAAAGTGATAATGTGATAAGTAGCTGTATTATATATCACGGAGTGTTATCCCATTATCACCCTATCACTTTATCACTCCCTTCTTATTTACGGAAGAGATGTTTGAACTCATGGGCGTAGAGTCGGGAAAGGCCTTCGCGATTGTCGATGGCTTCACCTACGACAATCATAGTGGTGAGCGTCAGGTTGTTCTCTTTCACAATCTTGGCAAGGTCCTTCAACTCTCCGCGATAGATGCGTTCGTCTTTCCAGGTAAGGTGGTAGCAAACGGCAACGGGAGTGGTTTCGGGATATTCCTGTAAGAGCTCTTCCTGCACCTGTTCGGCAATGCCGGCGCTGAGGAAGATACACATGGTGCTTTGTGAGCGTGCCAGCAGGTGGAGTTGTTCGCGTTCCGGCATGGGGGTACGTCCTTCACCGCGGGTAAGGATGATGCTCTGCACTTTC
>ENA-OQAA01001658-OQAA01001658.1-human-gut-metagenome-genome-assembly--contig:-NODE-1658-length-10559-cov-1.658359_pt1 | contig 10559 bp, 13 predicted proteins | sample MGYA00242489_ERZ504515 | MGnify/ENA primary metagenome ERZ504515 (study PRJEB26092, sample SAMD00036237) | human gut metagenome | host: Homo sapiens | study: EMG produced TPA metagenomics assembly of...
TTGTAAAGAAAACATCTCGTGCTTTCGAATTGAACTTCCAGACGGATGGAATGGTATGGGTACCGTGTGACCGCTGCTGGATGATATGGAACAACCGGTAAGCTCTACAGATAAGCTGATGGTGAAGTTCGGTCATGAGTATGCTGAAGAAGGTGATAACCTCATTGTGATTCCCGAAGAAGAAGGAGAGATCAATGTGGCATGGTTTATGTATGAGTTTATTGCATTGGCTATTCCGATGAAGCATGTACATGCTCCCGGAAAGTGTAACAAGGCAGTGAGCAGTAAGTTGCATAAGCATTTGCGGACGAAAGCAGACGAAGATGATGCGGAAGATGAAATCTTTATTGAAGGTGAAGATGCACTGCCGGGAGGTGATGTAGAGGAAACTCAGATTGATCCGCGCTGGAACGAATTAAAGAAAATATTAGATAACAATTAAAGATTAAAAAAAAATGGCACATCCTAAGAGAAGACAGTCTAAAACAAGAACTGCAAAGAGAAGAACTCATGATAAGGCAGTAGCTCCTACATTGGCAATTTGCCCGAACTGTGGCGAATGGCATGTATATCACACTGTATGTGGTGCTTGCGGATATTACAGAGGCAAGCTTGCTATTGAGAAAGAAGCTGCTGTTTAATTTGCAGCCTGATAAAGAATATACTTGAATGCCGGATGTCTAAAAAGATTTGTAAGCACAAACCTTTTTAGATACCGTTGTTAGGTATTCATTAACTTAAGCAGGATTAATGGAAAAAATAAATGCAGTAATTACAGGAGTCGGCGGATATGTACCCGATTATATCTTGACGAATGAAGAGATATCAAGAATGGTGGATACCAATGATGAATGGATTATGACCCGTATCGGAGTAAAGGAAAGACATATCTTGAACGAAGAAGGATTGGGGACTTCGTACATGGCTCGTAAAGCCGCAAAGCAGTTGATGCAGCGTACTGGTTCTAATCCTGATGATATTGATCTGGTGATTGTCGCTACTACTACTCCTGATTATCATTTCCCTTCTACAGCTTCTATCCTATGTGATAAGCTTGGATTAAAACATGCTTTTGCTTTTGACTTACAGGCTGCTTGTAGCGGTTTCTTGTACTTGTTGGAAACGGGGGCTAATTTTATCCGTTCGGGAAGATATAAGAAAATTATTTTAGTAGGTGGTGACAAAATGTCGTCTATGGTGGATTATACCGAGCGTGCTACTTGCCCGATCTTTGGTGACGGGGCAGCTGCGGTTATGATGGAACCGACTACTGAGGATGTTGGTGTCATGGACGCTATTTTAAGAACAGACGGTAAAGGCTTACCTTTCTTGCATATGAAGGCCGGCGGTTCTGTATGTCCTCCTTCTTATTTCACAGTGGATAATCACATGCACTTTCTTTATCAGGAAGGTCGTACGGTATTTAAGTATGCCGTATCCAATATGTCGGACGCTTGTGTTGCCATTGCGGAAAGAAATAATCTCACTAAGGATAATATCGACTGGATTATTCCTCATCAGGCGAACTTGCGCATCATTGATGCAGTAGCTCACGCTTGGAAGTTCCCCGCGAAAAGGTAATGATTAATATAGAACGTTATGGTAATACAAGTGCCGGTACGCTTCCGCTTTGCCTGTGGGATTTTGAGGATAAACTTAAAAAAGGCGATAACTTGATCTTTACGGCATTCGGTGCAGGATTTACCTGGGGAGCCGTTTATGTGAAGTGGGGATATGATGGAAAAAACAGTAACAACGTTACGTTAATAAATAAGAAAAAACGCATCCTATTTTCGATGCGTTTTTTTTGTCTCAACTAAAATAGAGGAATGTGATGCATAAAGCTGGTTTTGTAAACATCGTGGGAAATCCGAATGTAGGTAAGTCTACGCTGATGAACGCCTTAGTGGGTGAGCGGATTTCGATTGCTACTTTTAAGGCGCAGACAACTCGCCACCGCATTATGGGTATCTATAATACGGACGATATGCAGATTGTATTCTCGGATACTCCGGGTGTGCTGAAGCCACAGTATAAGTTGCAGGAGTCTATGCTGAATTTCTCTACCTCGGCATTGACGGACGCGGATGTTTTGCTATATGTGACGGATGTGGTTGAGACGCCTGATAAGCATAATGAGTTTATAGAAAAGGTGGCACGTATGGAAATACCTGTCCTGCTGCTTATCAACAAGATCGATTTGTCGAATCAGGAGAAACTGGTGGAGCTGGTGGAAGCATGGAAAGCATTGTTGCCTAATGCGGAAATTATTCCGATTTCTGCAACTACGAAATTCAATGTGGAATATGTGATGAAGCGAGTGAAGGAATTATTGCCGGATTCACCACCTTATTTCGACAAGGATCAATGGACGGATAAACCGGCGCGTTTTTTTGTGAATGAGATTATTCGCGAGAAAATTCTATTATATTATGACAAAGAGATACCCTATTCGGTAGAGGTAGTGGTGGAACAATTTAAGGAGGATGCGAAGAAGATACATATCAATGCTGTGATTTATGTAGAGCGTGATTCGCAGAAAGGAATTATTATCGGTAAGCAGGGTAAGGCACTGAAAAAAGTGGCTACTGAGGCGCGCGTGATTTGGAAAGGTTCTTCGGAAAGACTATTTTCCTGGAGACATTTGTGAAAGTGGATAAGGATTGGCGTAGTTCGGACAAAGAGTTGCGCAATTTTGGTTATCAACTGGATTAGAATATTCATACGACTGGGATAGTCGCAAAAAACAATGAGAGTGAACTATGGGAAATTTAGTTGCAATCGTAGGACGTCCCAATGTGGGAAAGTCTACTTTATTTAACCGCTTGACTAAAACACGTCAGGCGATTGTGAACGAAGAAGCAGGAACAACACGCGACCGCCAGTATGGTAAATCGGAATGGCTGGGGAAGGAGTTCTCCGTGGTAGATACCGGCGGATGGGTGGTGAACTCTGACGATATTTTCGAAGAGAGATACGCAAACAAGTATTGATGGCTGTGGATGAAGCAGACGTGATTTTGTTTGTGGTAGATGTAATGAATGGAGTAACTGACCTTGATATGCAAGTGGCTGCTATTCTGCGCCGTACTCAAAAGCCGGTATTGCTGATTGCCAATAAGACCGATAATGGAGAACTGCAATACAATGCTCCCGAATTTTATAAGTTGGGATTGGGTGATCCTTACTGTATCTCGGCTATGACGGGTAGTGGAACGGGTGATATGATGGACTTGATTGTTGGTACATTCAAGAAAGAAGCTGACGAAATACTGGATGAAGATATTCCCCGCTTTGCAGTGGTGGGACGTCCGAATGCAGGTAAGTCTTCTATCGTGAATGCTTTTATAGGTGAAGATCGTAATATTGTGACGGAGATTGCCGGCACAACACGTGATTCCATCTATACACGTTACAATAAATTTGGTTTTGATTTCTATCTGGTAGATACTGCCGGTATCCGTAAGAAGAACAAGGTGAATGAAGATTTGGAGTATTATTCCGTAATCCGTTCTATCCGTTCTATTGAGAACGCTGATGTGTGTATCCTTATGTTGGATGCTACCCGTGGTGTTGAGAGTCAAGACTTGAATATATTCTCACTGATACAGAAAAATGCCAAAGGTTTGGTAGTGGTAGTAAATAAATGGGATTTAGTACAGGACAAAACAGTGAAGGTAATGAAGACTTTCGAAGATGCTATCCGTAGTCGTTTTGCTCCGTTTGTTGATTTCCCTATTATTTTCGGTTCGGCATTGACCAAACAACGCATTCTGAAGGTGCTGGAAGAAGCGCGTATAGTGTATGATAATCGTATGACGCGTATTCCTACTGCCCGGCTGAATGAAGAAATGCTTCCCTTGATTGAGGCGTATCCGCCTCCTGCAACCAAAGGCAAGTATATTAAGATTAAGTATATCACGCAGTTACCTAATACGCAGGTTCCTTCTTTTGTGTATTTCGCTAACTTGCCGCAGTATGTAAAGGAACCCTATAAACGTTTCCTGGAAAATAAGATGCGTGAGAAGTGGAGTTTGACCGGAACTCCGATAAACATCTATATCCGTCAGAAGTAGGATTATCAGGGCTTTAAGATATTGAAATAAAACCGCTTGATTTAGTTATAAATCGGGCGGTTTTTTACGTTTTATCAGTGAAATGCAAACAAAAAATAGGTTAGTATGAATATAATATTTATTTTTGCTTAGGTAACAGAAAAAAAGGATTAGATGAACGCTACAGGTGGTTATTGGGATGCTGCTTGTTCCTGCCCATAGGTATGCTATGGGCTGCGGATGAGCCGGATTTACGTATGCTTCAACAAAAGGCTGCCCAAAGCAGAGATATGGAGGCTATGTCGGAGTTTGTAAATATCTCTACCAAACGGAAGAAAATCCTGAATTACTCCTTTTATATGCAGATTCTATTCATCAATTGGCTACAAAAAGCAAGAAGCCGGAACAACTCGTAGAATATTATATTTGGGCAAGTGAGGGAAATTTCATCAAGGGAGATTTCCAGCAGGGATATGCCTTAAAGCGGAAAGCTATTGCTCTGGCTGAAAAAGTGGGGTTGAAATTTGCAATAAGCCAGTCTTGTTGTGATATGGGGTATTATTGCAATGTGGATGCTCGTTATGATTCTGCACGTTACTATTTTCGTAAAGGGTTGGAAGCCGGAGAGGATTTATCGGAGGCAGGAGAAGCGTGCCGTACCATGTTGACAAATTATGCCAGCTCGTTTCTTTTTGAAGGGAAGACGGATTCTGCTCTAGTTTATACTATCCGTGCCAGCGAGCGTTCTGCTGCTGATAAGGATACGGCCATGTTAATTGAAAATTTGAATCAGTTAGGTACTATCTATCGTCGGAAAAAGGATTTAGAGAATTGCATTGCCAACTTTGAACAAGCACTTCATTTATGCGAGTTACGTGGAAATCATAATGCAGTTGCTTTTATATATGGAAATATAGCAACGGCTTATTGTGATTGGAATCGTCCGGGAGATGCGATTCCTTTTTCTGAGAAAGCCGTGGAATATGCTTTGAAGACAGGTAATAAGCGAAGGATAGGTACATGTTATGTCAATTTGGGAGCTATTCAGACTCGATTGGTACAAATGCGTGCGGAGGGAATTGCTACATTATTGAAAGCCATACCTATCTGGAAGAAGTGAATGACAGAAGACTATTGTGCGATGCTTATAATTATTTGGTGAACGCCTATCGGATGGATGGAAATCTGAACCAGGCAATGTATTATTTGCAAAAACTTGATAAGCTGGCACATGAAATGCAAACTGATGCGGAACGGTTCCGATATTATCAGGCGAAGGCGGGTTTATTGCAAGAGAGTAAAAAGTATACAGAAGCCATTGTTTATTATCGGAGAATAATCGATATGCTTCGCAGTGGCTACAAGGACACCCGTGATTATGAACATTATAAGCGGTTGGCAGAATGCTATCTGGCTGTGAACAACTCATCTCAGGCCTATGAGTATCTGACCCAAGCCTATGCGCTGCGTGATTCAGCCTTTCATACTGAACAGACCGAACAGCTATCTGAGTATTCAGTAAAATATCAGACGAAAGAGAAAGAACTGGAGATCGTTACTTTGAGGCAGGAACAGTTGGAGCAGGAGACGTATATGCTGCGTCACCGTATCATTGTAGGATCAGTAATTTCACTGTTGGGAATTCTATTATTAGGTTCTCTCTATGCACGTCAACGCCAAAGGGCAAGGATCGCTGTGTTGCTAATGCCGCTAATGAGAAAGAACGTGAGTTTCTGGAACTTCAGAAAGAGACTGAGCAGCGCCTGACACGAAAATACATTGATGGTTTGGAGAGTGAGCGTGAACGTATGGCGACTGAATTACACGATGATGTGTGTAACAGTTTGCTTGCGCTTGAAATGAATATTCGTACTATTTCCGGTGAGGAAAGTTCGGATTTGAGTGAACAGTTGGGACTATTGAGCAATACTCGCGAAAGGTTGAGAACTCTTTCGCATGAGTTGATGCCACCCGCCTTCCAGTAGCTACGCTCGACGAGATGTTGGGAGATTATGTGCTGCATTTGGCATTACCGGAGGGTATGTATGCGGAGTATCACTCTACAGAAAATGTCGACTGGAATATAATTCCTAAAGCTGTTGGATTTGAATGTTATCGTATTGTTCAGGAAGCGGTGAGCAATGCAGTGAAATATGCCAGCTCTGCCCGTATACAGGTGAAGTTAGCACTGGAAAACAAGAACCTTTCCATACTTGTTACAGATGACGGAAAAGGGTTTGATATGAGCAAGAAAACCAAAGGTATTGGCTTGCATACCATCTGGCAACGGGCTGAAACGATTGGTGCTAAAGTTGAACTGATTTCTGCTCCGGGTGAAGGAACCCGGCTGAGAGTAAATGTAATAATCTAATCGAGCAATGGAAAAGAATGTGAAAGCGGAATTATTGGTAGTGGATGACCATAGCCTGATTTTAGAAGGTATTTGCAAAATTGTGAATAAGATGCCGGAAGTAACAGTGGCGGATGCAGTGACTTCCGGAAAGCAGGCTATAAAGTTGATTGAAGAGCGTGATTATGATGTATATATTCTGGATATCAGTATCCCCGATATTTCAGGTTTTGAATTGATAGCCAAAATTCGTGAGTTGAATGACCAGGCGAAGATTGTCGTAAATACGATGCATGAGGAGATATGGATGGTGAACCGATTAGTGCAATGCGGAGTAAATGCGGTTATTCTGAAATCTTCGGCTCATGCAGAACTGGTGGCAGCTATTCGCAGTGTACTGAGGGGGGAGAGCTATACTTGTCCTCGTTTTGCTTCTATATTGCAAAAGTTAAATTCTTCATCATCAGGTTTACAACCAAAAGATGCTCCGACACGGCGCGAACGCGATGTTCTGGAAGCTGTAGCCAAAGGAATGAATACACATGAGATTGCTGCGTTATTAAAAATTTCAGAAAATACTGTAGAAACATTTCGCAAGAGGCTTATTAGTAAATTTGGGGCGAAAAATGCAATAGATATGGTGGTCAAGGCTGTTTCACAAGGATGGATAAAGCTAGATTGATTTACAGAAAATTCAATAAGTAACGGTTTTCCGTGATTTTTTATTAATATATTTTGGTTATCTTTGTTGCGTAATTGAAATTGTTCTTCATGTTTTCTCATGAGGATATAGGGACAATCAAAGTATGTCGTGAGGATATATGTCAATTCTATTAACTGGTTTTATAAGAAAAAAACGTCCGGAGGTATCTCCGGACGCTTTTATTTATGACAGATGGATGAGATTAAGCGGCTTATCCTTCTATGTTTTGTACCTCCAATTCCTTTACCTTACGGAAGAGATCGGATGCAAAGATGAAGTCATTCAATTTCTTGTTGCTAGAGGTGAAGATATCGTCCTTACTGCTTCCCATTCTTTATATCCGTCGTAGATATAGATAATTTTCTCACCTATTCCCATGACGGAGTTCATATCATGAGTATTGATGAGAGTGGTCATATTATACTCATGCGTGATGTCGTGTACCAGTTCGTCAATGACGAGCTGGATCGTCTTTGGGTCCAGACAGAGTTTGTTCATCGCAGAACAGGTATTGAGGATTCAGAGCAATGGCACGGGCAATGGCGACGCGCTTTTGCATACCGCCACTGATCTCTCCCGGAAATTTGTCCTTTGCTTCTGCCAGGTTCACGCGTCCAGGCAGAACATAGCACGGCGGGTACGGTCGCGGAATGTATCGTTACTGAACATGTTTAATGGAAACATCACATTATCCAATACAGTCATGGAATCGAACAATGCTGCACTCTGGAAAATCATTCCCATTTCCCGGCGCAATGCTTTCTTTTCCTTCTTGCCCATGGCGAGGAAGTTGCGGTTATCGTATAATAATTCACCACGTTCCGGCGTCAGCAGTCCGACGATACATTTCATCAGTACTGTTTTTCCTGAACCACTTTGTCCGATGATAAGATTCGTTTTTCCGTTCTCAAAAGTGGCGTTGATATCCTTCAATACATCCCTGTCTTCAAATGATTTCCAAAGTCCTTTCAGTTCAATCATCCCATTAAGAGTTTAGTTAATATTAAGTCGGCAAATAAGATAAGCACGCTGCTGCATACTACAGAGTCCGTAGAGGCTTTGCCTACTTCTATGGAACCGCCTTCGACGGTATAACCGAAGAAGCCGATACACTGGCGATAATAAAAGCGAAGAACAATGATTTGATGATACCACACCAAATGAACCATTCCACAAACATGTATTGTAAACCGTATTCCAGGTCCACCGCCGACATGATGCCACCGAACCAACATGTGGCAAAGGCTCCGATGATACCGGCAAATATACTGAACGTCACTAGGAAAGGGATAGTGGTGACCATGGCAAAAATTTTGGGTAGTAATCAGGTAATTGGCTGAATTGACTCCCATGATCTCCAGTGCGTCGATCTGTTGTGTCACTCGCATGGTTCCCAGCTCTGAAGCGATATTGGAACCTACTTTTCCCGCTAATATCAGACACATGATGGAGGAAGAGAATTCCAATAGCATGATTTCACGCGTCACATAGCCTACCGTCCAGCGCGGCATAAACGGGCTTTCGATATTCAGCTTGATTTGTATGGTGATAACAGCGCCGATAAAGAACGAAATCAGCAACACAATGCCGATAGAGTTCACGCCGAGTTGCCCCATTTCGTTAATGTATTGGCGGAAGAACATACGCATACGCTCTGGTCGGGCAAAAGTACGCCCCATCAACATGATGTATCTTCCGACAGTTTTAAGTGCTTTTATCATGACTCTTAACTATTTTGTCTGCAAATATAGCCCATTTTCAGCTGATAATTGCTACATTTGCCGCAAAATGTGTGAGTGACAAGCTCGTCACTTGTGGTTTTGACAGTTTGTAACTGAAAGAATATGGAAGAAAGTAAAATGGTGCTTCGCACCGAAGACTTGGTGAAAAAGTACGGTAAACGTACAGTAGTGAGCCACGTCTCCATAAATGTGAAGCAGGGAGAGATTGTAGGTTTGCTGGGACCGAACGGTGCCGGTAAGACGACTTCATTCTATATGACCGTTGGATTGATTACACCGAATGAGGGACGTATCTTTCTGGATGATCTGGATATTACGAAATATCCGGTGTACAAGCGTGCGCAAACCGGAATCGGATATCTGGCACAGGAAGCATCCGTATTCCGCCAGATGAGTGTGGAAGATAACATTGCTTCGGTACTTGAAATGACAGATAAGCCTTTGGAATATCAGAAAGAAAAGCTGGAAAGTCTGATTGCGGAGTTTCGTTTGCAGAAAGTGCGTAAGAATAAGGGTAATCAACTTTCGGGTGGTGAGCGCCGCCGTACGGAGATTGCTCGCTGTCTTGCTATTGATCCTAAGTTTATCATGCTCGATGAACCTTTTGCAGGAGTTGACCCGATTGCGGTAGAGGATATTCAGCAGATTGTGTGGAAGCTGAAAGATAAAAATATTGGTATTCTGATTACTGACCATAATGTGCAGGAAACATTAAGTATTACTGACCGTGCTTATTTGTTGTTTGAAGGTAAAATCTTGTTCCAGGGAACACCGGAAGAATTAGCAGAAAATAAAATAGTGCGTGAAAAATACCTAAGTAATAGCTTTGTGCTGCGTCGCAAAGACTTTATGAAATAGTGATTAGGGGTAAGTGATTAGCGCAACATTAATCATTTATTCCTAATTACTAAAAACAAAGTCCGCCTGCTCTCTTTCTGAAAGGGAGCAGGCGGACTTGTTTTCTTTTCTCCTGTATAATTAGTATTTCGGAGGTCTTGCTTCTTTCACTACCATGTTACGGCCAAAATATTCGGCTCCATCGAGTTCTTCAATAGCTTTAGCTGCAGCTGCTGCATCTTCCATTTCTACAAATGCGATACCTCTGAAACGACCGGTTTCGCGATCTTTAATAAATTTGACTGCGGTTACAGCACCGTAATCTTCCATGACCTTTTGGAGGTCTGATTCCCTAACTTTGTAGTTAAGGTTTCCTACGTAAATGTTCATAATGAAAATGTAAAATAAATAAATGAATAAAACTCTCTTGGAAGGGTAACTATAATAAAAGGATCACAACAACAGAGAGTTTACAAAAGCGTTTCATGAAAAACGGAAGTAAAAACCATGTACTGAAAATCTAAGAACTAATGTATTACCATTCCGCAACAAAGAAACATAATTATTTCGGAATTTCCATATTTTCTTTCTGTTTTTTTGCTTTTTCTTTCGATTCTGAAGCTAAATGCCTTATCTAATTACGATCTGTAGCTTATGGAGAATAATCATAATAATGTTTTCATTAAACAATACAGAGAGTATGATTTAGTGATAACTAATCTCTCCTTTTGTTATAAAGAAATAATTCAGCAATGTTTTTTTGATAATTGAAAGAATAACGCTAATTTTGCACCCTCGTTTGAGATTGGAATAAAGTATAAATCAAATAAATAATTGTCAGAATGAACGTTTCATTACAAAACATTGACAAAG
>ENA-OQAA01001659-OQAA01001659.1-human-gut-metagenome-genome-assembly--contig:-NODE-1659-length-10556-cov-3.236935_pt1 | contig 10556 bp, 10 predicted proteins | sample MGYA00242489_ERZ504515 | MGnify/ENA primary metagenome ERZ504515 (study PRJEB26092, sample SAMD00036237) | human gut metagenome | host: Homo sapiens | study: EMG produced TPA metagenomics assembly of...
TCCAAAAGCATCGTCATTCAGGAATTATTGTAAAAATGTTGCAGATATTATTGACGTGAGCTTTTTTTTACAAATAGATTTTTGTTAACATTGTTTAGCATGTTTTATGCCTGTTTTTGAAATATGTGTTCTGTGAAGAACACATATTTTTTTTTCCTCGTTTTCCTTTTTTTAATGCGAGCGCGCTTGAACTTAAATGCGGGCACGCTTTACCTTAAATGTGGGCACGTTCGTTTCCGATTGCTTTTTCTCTTTCCATAACATGAATAAAAATATATGTTCTTTGTTCGGAACCGTTTACTGAAAATCTTTGTGTTTATATGTGTAAATTGCTTATTTACAATATATTGATATGATTACGGCTTACTGAAACTTTACTGACTTTTTACTGAAAGATACAATCCCATCCGATACCTCATATCTTTGCATCAGACGAAAATCAGAAACGTAATCATTAAAATGAAATATTATGAACACAGAACATTTATCGTTAAAATCGGTTAAGACATTGTTCCTACTGCTGTTCGGTCTGTTCAGTGGTTTCAATGCCTCTTCGCAGACAGTATACAAGTCGGAAATCAATGAATTTAGAGTGTCCGGTTATATCAGATCCGGTTTTGCAAGAGAGGTAGGCGGTAAGATTCCGGTAGGATTACAGATGCCCGGAGCGCTTAACAAGTTCAGTCTGGGAAATCAGCCGGACACATACACCGAGTTGGAAATAGACTACATGCACTATCTTGATAAAGACAAGACCAAATCCGTAGAGGTAAGATGGATGACATCATATTATGAGGCTTTCAAGACCAAGGATCGGATGAACTTCAATCCATCGGAACAGTTGTATGTCCGTCTGAATAACCTGTTTGGCAGGGACGAGACAATATGGTTCGGAAAGAGATTCTATGACAGATATGCAATCCACATGCTCGACCGCCAGTGGCTGAATCCTGGACAGAAAACCATTGGATTGGGTATGGAAAACCTCTTGCCTGAATCAAGGACTGAGGGTACAGATATAAAGTGGGGTATATGGCGTTTTGACAGAGAAGACGTTATTTCCTACAAGAATCAGCTAAAAGGCAATATAGAAAACTATACAGCCGATGTCAGGTTGGTAAAACTCCCGGTGGGAGGCAATTTCAAGGCGAACTTTGCACTAAACTACGTCTGGAGGAAACAGAACGATAAGTTGGGATATGAAGCCAACCACGGACTTGGAGCCTTTACTTAGCTTGACTATCTGAAGGGCAATATCACCAATACCACTGCATTGCTGTACAGAAAAGGCTCAAAGATTACGGACGACCACTGGACGGGTAAGTCTATCATAGAGAATCCCGGCAACGACAACATTGTGCTGCACGATTTGAGCAAGGCCTATTCCGTTGAGTTGAGCAACAATTTCCTGTATGATGATAAGGACAGATTCGCCGTAAACGGCATTCTGATGGCGGTATATAAGGATTTGGGAACGCGTCCAAAGATTTACATCAACGGTGTGCCGGCAGATTATGGCACCAAATCCACCGGAAGCACGGTGTCGTGGCTTGCGCTTGGCGTACGTCCGATATACTACATATCAAAGCAGTTCCGTCTCACTGCCGAGATTACCCACGAGTTAATCGACAACAAGTCGATGGGAGTGAAGGGAAATATGTCGAAATTAGCTTTCACGCCCGAGTTCTCCCTGGGTAAGGGTTTCTATACAGTACCAGTGCTGAGACCATATATCACTTACGCGCGGTGGAGCGATGGGCTGAAAGGATATATAGCCTCAGGCTCGGAGAAGTTCTCGAAGAAGACATCCGGTGTGATGTTCGGACTTCAGTTTGAGATGTGGTGGTGATGGATTTCTTGAAAAATATAAACTTTAACCTAATTAACTTATTTACCATGAAACAGAATTTATTCAGTATCAGAACAATGGCAGTCGCATTGTTTGCATTGCCGGCAGTAATCAGCGCAAGTGCGAAAGATTTTAAGGTTATGTCGCCCGACGGCAAGACCAAGGCATTGATCAGTGTGGAAAAGACTATCAGCTACAGTGTTTATCAGGATGAGGTGCAGGTGATGAAACCCTCTGCCATCTCAATGACACTGACCGACGGAACTGTATGGGGACTTGACCCGGAGATAAAGAAGACATCAGAACAGAGTGTGGACCGCATCATCAACACCCCGTTCTATAAGTCAAGCTCTGTCAGAGAGAACTACAACGAATTAAGCATCCGTTTCGACGACAATTGGGAAGTGAATTTCAGAGCCTATAATGATGGTGTGGCATACAGGTTTGTATCCCACAAAAAAGGTAAATATGAGGTACGCGACGAGCAGGCGGAATTCAATTTCAATCCGCAGGACATAGCTACGGTGCCATACGTGTTCCCGCCGGGAAGCATCGAGCATCAGTTGTTCCAGTCGTTCGAGAATACTTATACAGTACTTCCGGTGCAGGAACTTGACAAGAACCGCCTTATGTTCCTTCCGCTTAGCGTACAGACTTCGGACGAGAAGCGCGTGACAGTTCTGGAAAGCGATTTGAGAAACTATCCGGGAATGTATCTGAAGGCAGAACTTGGCACAGGAGGACTGAGCGGATATTTCGCCCGCGTGAGAAAGGACATAGAGGAACACTCAGGCTACAATAACCTTCAGGTTACGGTGAAGAGCAGACACGACTATATAGCAAGAGTGGATGGCAGGAGGTCGTTCCCATGGAGGGCTGTGGTGGTGACACGCAATGACAATGAACTGGCAAATACCGATTTGTCTTATCTCCTTGCAGAGGAATGCAAGATTAAGGACCTGAGCTGGATTAAACCCGGAAAGGTGGCATGGGACTGGTGGAACGACCTTACTCTCGAAGGTGTTGACTTCAAGTCGGGTGTGAACAATGCGACATATAAGTTCTATATCGATTTCGCATCCAAGCATGGCATAGAATATGTCATTCTCGACGAGGGATGGGCTGTGAACAAGGTTTATGACCTCATGCAGGTAGTTCCGGAAATAGACATACAGGAACTTGTGGAGTATGGAAAGGAAAGAAATGTGGGTATCATACTTTGGCAGGTTATTATGCTTTCGATAGAGATATGGAGAATGTGTGCAAGCATTACAGCGGATGGGAGTGAAAGGTTTTAAGGTTGACTTCATGAACGGCGACTGTCAGGACCTCGTTCTTTTCAATGAACGTGCGGCACAGATGACAGCCAAGTATAATATTCTTCTTGACCTTCACGGAACATACAAGCCTGCGGGACTGAACCGTACTTATCCTCATGTGCTTAATTTCGAGGGAGTGTTCGGACTGGAACAGATGAAATGGTCGCCCGATACAGTGGACCATGTTACATATTCAGTCATCATGCCTTATCTGAGGATGATTTCCGGACCGGTGGACTACACTCAGGGAGCGATGAACAATGCTGTATACACCACAAATACCATTACCAATACAAAGGAATTCCAGTACTATCCTAATTTCTCAAAACCGATGAGCCAGGTACTCGTATGCATCAGTTGGCTGAATATATAGTGTTCTTCTCGCCGCTGAACATGCTTTGCGACAGCCCTACCAACTATATGAAGAACCCTGTTTCGACAGATTTCATCGCTTCGGTGCCTACTGTATGGGATGAGACAAGAACAATACAGGCAAAATGGGAGAGTACATAGTGACGGCACGTCGCAGCGGAGACAAGTGGTATATAGGTGGTGTGAACAACTGGACGGCACACGATGTGAAGATTAACGTCAGGGAAGTATTGGGTGTGGACGGTAAGTTCACTCTTTATAAAGACGGTATAAATTCATATAAGAACGGTACAGACTTTAAAAAAGAAACACTTGATATTAACGGTGAGATAACTGTCCACATGGCTCCGGGTGGAGGATTTGTACTTGAGCAAGTGAGATAATTGACATGAGATAATGGCATAAAAGACATTTATTAAGGGTAAAAGATTGGGATAACACAAAAACTAAACTGTTTCATGGAGCCGCATACAGCATTAAACTATCGAGATACAGATATAGGATTGATAAATTATGTGATTTACCGGTAGTTTTTTGCTTATGTGGCTTTATTATTTTACTTTTGTTCTGTATATACCAATGGAACTTGAAAATGAAGAAACTATTTTTTTTGTTATCCTTAATCATATTATCTTCAATAGAGTCTTATGCCAAAGACAGATACAGAATAGATTATAGCCTGTTGGAGAATGCTCTTTCAGAAAGAAATACGTATATTAGCATAAAGGAAAACAGGATAGACAGTCTTCGCGCGATGCTCGGCAAGTTGCATAATCCCGAAGAAAGATTATCCATATACGACAGGATTTACGACGAGTACTATACCTTCAGTTTCGATTCCGCCATGCATTATGTCAATCTGATGACCGGGCTGTCCGCACGGACGCGCAATCGTTTCTACAAATCATTGGCCACGATTCACAGGTAGTATCTCCTCTCTACGGCAGGACATTTCAGCGAGTCAATAAATAACCTCAAGGCTATAGACCGTGTGGAGCTTACTGACTCACTATTGGCGGATTATTACATAGCGTACGAATGGCTTACCGCCAGTGGGGCGAATATTCCGCCGATACGGTATATGCACCGCTATATAATGAGATGGAACTTCTTTATCAGGATTCCATAATTTCCGTGTTGCCGACCGACAGCCGCGAGTATTTTTTCTGGAACGGCGAGCGTGCCCTGCGGAAGAAGGAATATCTCAATGCCGAACGGTATTATAACAAGGTGATGGAAATGTGCGGCATGGACGAAAGAATATATGCCATGACTACATTCGGACTCGCGCTTGTGAATGCCCAGCTCGAAAGATGGGACAGATATGAATATTACATGTTGCTTGCAGCCGTTTCGGACCAGGTATGTCCGCTGAAGGAAAATCTTGCCCTACAGGAGCTTGCCATGTATATCTACAGGAATGACGAGACTGAGGCTTCGCGTGCCAACAGATACCTGTCGTACTCCATGGAGGATGCCATATTCTACGGTAACCGTCTGCGTCTGCTTGAAATATCCCACAAGCTGCCCGACATTATTTCCTCGTACGAGGAGCAGAAGGCACGGTCCGAACAGAGCAAGACCATGTACATCATAGGTATTGCATGTCTGTTGGTGCTGAGTCTGGCACTCATGGGATATGTGTATAAACAGATGTTGCAGATAAGGGCCAGCCGCAGGAGTATAATACACATCAACAGGGAACTTAATGACAGAAATAGAAAACTTCTTGACACCAACAGTCTTCATGAGGAATATGTGAGCCTGTTCATCAATCTTTGTGCGGCTTATATCAACAAGCATTCCAGGCTTCAGACACTTGTGGTGAGGAAAATCAAATCGAACCAGACCGACGACCTGCTCAAGATGCTCAACTCATCAAGACTGTCGGAGGCCGATGCGCGTGAATTCTTCATAAACTTCGACAATTCTTTCGTAAAACTTTATCCTGAGTTTGTCGTTAAGTTCAATGCCCTGCTCCAACCCGGAAAGGAGATAAAACTCAAGAAAGGCGAGGTACTGAACACTGAACTCAGGATTTATGCACTGATAAGGCTCGGAGTGACGGACAGCGCACAGATAGCCAATCTACTGTTTTATTCCACCCAGACTATCTATAATTTATTAGTGTCCGATAAACATATTCAATAGGCTGATTATCAGTGTTATTTTTATGGATAAGCCCCATTGCTAAAATTTTCATATAACATACTGTATATTAACGAGTTATTCTCGGCTTGAAAACTTTTATCGGACAGCAATATCTATAATTACAGGTCTGTAGTGAAATCGAGAGCCTTGAATCCGGAGAGTTTTGAATCGGACGTGAAGAAACTCTGTATCTGACGGCTGTCTTTGAGTACCGTAAAATCTTATTTTCCGGCAGTCATTTGTATGTAAATTTGCCGGTAAACCTGTATAATTCTTCTGTATTGTTTTGTGAATCGTAAAGACGCATAGTTTCAGGAGTGAAATAATTGTGTATCAGAGGGTGGTGGAATTTTACCCCACTTTTTACGATGTAAATCCCCCTTATCGCTTTCATGAATATTATATACTTTTGTCGTGTAACAAAAAATCTAAAACGACAAATTTATGGGAAAAACAGTATTGTATTTATTTGCCGCATCTTTGGTGTTATCATCTTATACTATTAATAATGATGATGCAAAGAATAAGAAAGACAAGCAATATTCTTTGGCTGAAGAGCATATCAAGAATTTGCCCGAGGCTCCTGAAGGTTATAAATGGGTGGTTAACGAGGATTATACAGATGAATTCAATGGCAGACGTTTAAATACCGCTAAATGGCATGCGAAAAGTCCTTACTGGACTAACGGTCGTCCGCCTGCAACATTCAAGGCTGAAAACGTGAGCGTCAAGAAAGGATGTCTGCGCATAATCAATACTGTTCTGTCGCCAACTGAAGGTCTTGATGGTAAGCCGGGCGATAAATACAGCCTTGCCGGTGGGGCGGTTGCTTCTGTAAAGAACCAGGCCCACTATGGATATTATGAGGCAAGGATGAAGCTTCGCTCACTACCATGTCGTCCACTTTCTGGCTTTCCAACCGCCCGGTAATGAAGGAAATAATGAAAGGCGGCAAGAAGATAAAGACATGGAGCAGTCAGGAACTTGATATTATAGAAACAATGGGTATAATAAGAAGTGTCAACCCTGATAATCCGTGGAACAAGACATGGAATATGCAGATGAACAGTAATACTCACTATTGGTATCAGGAACAAGGAGGCAAACGTACTGACAATACGGCGAAACGTTCGGATGTGGTTTCGTATATGACGGATCCATCGGCAGAAGATTTTCATACTTACGGTTGTTGGTGGGTGGATGCAAATACCGTGAAATTCTATTATGACGGAAGTATATGTACACTATCAAGCCTACAACAAAGTACAGTGATACCCCGTTTGACAGACCTATGTTCATTCATATAGTGACCGAGACGTACAATTGGGAAAAACAGGTGCCTACAGCAGAGGACTTGAAGGACAAGGACAAGAGTACTACCTACTATGACTGGGTAAGGGCTTATAAGCTGGTCCCAATAGACGAATAGACGAATATAGGAATGATATAATGATAATTGTGAATAATTAAATACATTAAGTCTTAAATTTTAAAACCTTAGAAAAATGAAAAAAGAAATTTTAGCAATGATGGCTTGCGGAATGATGATGACTTCTGCATACGCTCAGGAAATCAAGAATGGTGATTTTGAATCAGGTGACTTGACAGGTTGGCAAGTATGGGAAAACAAGACCAACGATATCGTTGATGCCAAGAAGGCTCACAGTGGAAAACATGCGGTAGAAGTGAGAGTAGGAATGTGGCAACAATTTAATATCACTTACGAAGAAGGTGCCGAGTATGAAATCACCGGTTATACCAAGTATATCTGGGGTGAGCAGCCTTTCTTCCGTATGGAATATTATAATCCGGATTCAGGCAAACTTGAAGAAATTGCAACCTCTAATGTGAAGAAAGACCGTAAGAACTATCAGGAAACAAAAGTGAAATTCAAACTGAAAGAAAACGGTTATGTATATCGTTTTACTATGGTGCCGGGATTGGGAAATGGCGGTGCTGTACTGTTTGACGACGTGAAGATTGAAAAAGTCAAATGATTGTTTAGGGACTTTACTATAAGATTAAGATTAGGTAATTAGATTTAGTTGTTTATTTATTGTGATTTAAATCCGGTTAATCAGAAATATACGTTTATGGAAATGTGTTATATTTCTGATTACGGATTTAATTAAGGTAAATTGATTTGTTTCATGGTAATAAGGCATATCCGGGGAGTTTCCCCTTATGCCTTTAGTATAAAGAATTTTAGTTTGACACTAAACAATATAAATTATGTTTATGGTTAATATGGAACCACCAAAACTGTCGGTGCGTTACTTGCTGATACTTATTTTCTTTCAGTTTATGATGATCTCTTGTGACAAGGATGTTGTTTCATCGGATGGAGGTGACGGTACTCCGGCGGAGAATATAAAGATCGAATATGTAGTTTATAGGGACGGACAGACGGACAATATGCCTGTTGGCTCGATTGACTTGCCATACGGAGAAACAGTGGAATTGGGCATTAATATTACTAAGGATAATCTGCCTTACACCGTTTACAAGTCAATATTATGGGGAACTTCATTCCCTGACGTTTTGGAAATTACACCTTCGGAGGATAAATACAGATGTACTGTCAGGGCTGCTAAAAGCGGTAGGAATTCAAATATAGGTGTGTCTGTAGATACCGGCAATGGTATTAAAAGCGCCGCTTGCATGGTGTCTGTGCCGGTGGTACCTGCCGAGAAAGTGGAAATAGCAGTAACCGATGATATCGTGGTGGATGAAAATGGAAACAAATCTATGAAACTTGAGTTTGGAGGAGAAAAGGCTTATCAGCTGCAAATAGCTGTAGAGCCTGCTTATTCAACTGACAATAAGGTGGAATGGAAATCTTCTAATCCTGGTGTGGCTACTATTGATAAGGATGGATGGATTACCACCTACAATAAGGCCGGTGAGACTGTCATTACTGCTACGCATATTCCGGCTGTGGTATCAAGATTTTCAAGAAGTGGAGAAGGACAGGAAGGAGAAACGCTGATGTCTATTACTCTGACCGTGGTGCCTACCATAGATTCTGATTTGACTGATGGTGAACACGGAGGTTTCGAGAATGACGGAACTGAATGGAAGCCGGATTCCAAAGAATAAGAAAAACAAGTGATGTGATTTTGAAATTAATAAAACTGTTTAATAAATTACTTTAATCATGAAAAATACTATGTTGTATTGTGGAGCTGCATTAATGAGTATTGCAATGTTCCAGTCTTGTACCAAAGATGAACTGTCGAATGTAAGTACAGTCAGTGGTCCACAGGAAATGACTTTTATCGCCGGTACGCTTCAAGCCGTACTTCTTTACAGAATGGTACTCAGGTATGGTGGACAGCCGGTGATGCCATCAATATCTTCTCTGGTGCTGAAAACAATAAGTTTATTACTGCAGAAGGTGGAAAATCTATTGTTACATTTACGGGAAAGGCTACTCCTGCAGATTCATATACTGCTCTTTATCCTTATAATGCTGAGGCTTTGATTTTAGATGGCGCTGTTACTACTACACTTCCAGCAGCTCAGATGGCTCCAGTTTGGGGATTTGATGCAAAAGCAAATATCTCTTTTGCTACCGCAACAGATGAAAACAAATCGCTATCGTTTCAGAACACTTGTGGTTGATTAGGTTTAAAAATAATCTGACTGACCTTACAGCTATTAAGCTACTGCTCAAGGAGTAAATATTGCCGGAAACGTAAAGATTGATGCTTCTGGAAACCTGACAGTTGAATCGGGCTCAAATGCAATAACTCTGACTGCTAATGAGGGAACATTTGTAGGTCCTAATGAAACTAATGCCAATGCAAAGGAATACTCAATGGTTGTACCTCCTGTGACATTTACTGGTGGATTTACCCTAGAATTGACCAAGACTTCAGGTAATGAAACTTACACATTTAGTGGCGAAAACCTGACTATTACTAAAGGTCAGATTGTAACAATTGAATTGAAAGAAGGCGGTCAGCTCCTGTAATTGAAGAACAAACAACTGCTATTGTAGCAAGTGCACAAGAAATTGTTACAGATCCTACTACCGGTAACGACCGTGTAGTTCTTACACTTGATAAGGATATTGTCGGTACATTTACTGAAGCAGTAAAAAGTGCTTTTAAAGTATCGGTTGCTGGAGTAGATATATCAGTTTCTTCAGGTACAGTGTCAGGAAAAAACATTACTCTTACTTTAGGTGATAAGATTTATAGCAATGACTCACAGATTACAGTTACTTATAATACAGACTATGCTGTCGGTGATTTGACAACAACTGTAGAAGATGGTAAAGTCGCAAATATTAAAATCGAGTCAGCTGCTGTAAGTTTGATACATGACACAAAATGGGAACTTGATTTCTCTAATATCGCTGCTGCTGGTGACTTCTATGACTCATCTACACTAGAAGGTATTGCTTCTATAGAAAATGGTATTTTGAATGTGACAGCTTCAACCGCAGGTAAGAAATACATCTCTAAGGAATTTAAATTGCGTGCAACAGCCATTTATAAATTTGAATGTGAGTATCTAACTGCCGGTGATCCTGCTCTTACAGTACGTTTTGCAGATCCAGTTGATGGAACCGGTCCTGATATTTTTAAAGTGTGGATAGGTAAGGCAATGACTGATGGTACAGCGTCTGACAATAACGTGATAACAGAAAATGGTCAATGGTATATGAAACTTCAAGGTGATTCAAAAGTTAGTGCAGCCCCAACTGTTGGAAAATTCTCAATTGGAGAATGCCAATGGTGGTGCCCAATTAAATCTATCAGACTTATTGAAACAGAGAACAGACCGGACAACAGAGAGGATGTCAATATTGATGCAACACAATGGAGAATATACAATAATAATAATTATTATTGGTA
>ENA-OQAA01001660-OQAA01001660.1-human-gut-metagenome-genome-assembly--contig:-NODE-1660-length-10556-cov-2.012369_pt1 | contig 10556 bp, 14 predicted proteins | sample MGYA00242489_ERZ504515 | MGnify/ENA primary metagenome ERZ504515 (study PRJEB26092, sample SAMD00036237) | human gut metagenome | host: Homo sapiens | study: EMG produced TPA metagenomics assembly of...
TCTTCTCTCCTTTCCATAAAGTCAATCGAGCTCGGGGATCGAAGTAGATGCCCGGCCTCAACCGTATGCACAAAGCCGGTTCCAGAGATGGCAAGGCGCTGGCTCTTTCGGCCGACTGCGTACTCTTGGGCTGACCGTCATAGCTACCCAGAGCTCACCCAGGTTCTCCATATCGTGCACATCCAACCCCATCATATGGCCCAGTCCATGGGGATAAAACAAGGCATGCGCCCCTTCGCGCACGGCATCTTCGGCATTGCCCTTCATCAATCCCAGCTCTTTCAGCCCCTCCACCATCACTTGGGCGGAAAGCTCGTACACCTTCATATAGGGAATGCCCGGGCGAAGCGCTTTAACAGACTCCAGATGCATGGCGTTCTGGATTTCGTAAACGGCACGCTGGCGTGGAGTAAAAGTTTTGTCCGCAGGCACGGTGGACGACATGTCGCCACAGTAACCCGAAGGAAGCTCGGCGCCGGCATCAATCAAGAAAAGTCTCCCGGTTGCACCGGTTGCCGTGATAGTGGTTATGCAGGGTCTGGCCGTTGACAGTAGCAATCGTGGCAAAAGACAGCTCGCAGTTGTTCATCTCGCGATACGGTTCATTTCGGCCACAACCTCGTATTCGTACATGCCCGGACGAAGCACCTTCATTGCGGTGATGTGCATGTCAGCAGTCACGTCGCATGCCTTTTCTATTTCCGCTATTTCTTCTGCCGACTTGTAGTTGCGCTGTGCCACCACCGCACGGATAAACGGCACAGACCCTTCCTGACGTGCCGGAGGAACACCCAGCCAGTCCATCAGTTTCAACTTATGCTCGGCACGATAAGGGGGCAAATAATGGATGGTCTGTCCCTTCTGTACAGCCTTGTGCAGATAACCGACGATGTCGGCAAAAGGACGGGTTTCGGAAATTCCCACAGCAGAAGCCTTTTCGTGAAGGGTGGGCTGGGTACCCATCCAGACAATATGGTCGATGGTCAGCTCATCGCCAAAAATGATTTCTTTATCTTCATCTATGTCGATGAGAGCTGACAGCCCGGCAAACGACAAGCCAAAATAGTAGAGAAAAGTGGAATCCTGGCGGTAACGGAAAGTATTGTCCTCATAGTTCAAACCTTGTTCATCGTTACCCAAAAACAGTAACACTCCGGAGCCTATCGTTTTTTTCAGCTGGGCCCTGCGCTGCACATACGTTTCTTTAGCAAACATAACATTCCTTGTTTTAGTAGTTATAGGACAAAGATATAGATAATCTTTGAAAGAAGATAATACAAAAAGGAGATTAATCTATATAGTTCATAATCAGAAGACTATTTTGCCAACGTTTTTCAAGCCTTTGGCAAAGTTTTGCCACCGCGTTGGCAAGTCTTGCCATAGGCATGGCAAAAGCTTGCCAAGCTATTGGCAAAAGCTTGTTTTCTCTTTTCTTGTTAAATATCATCAGAGAGGTTTCGTGTTATCGAACTATTCACTATTTTTGCGGTAAATATCTGAAAGAAGATGCACAATGAGTGCATTGAATAATTTATAAAAATATGGCACAAGGCTCCCGACAAGTACAGACCCAAGCGCAACAGCAGATACAAACGCTGTCGCCGCAACAAATTCTGGTGGTAAAGCTGCTGGAACTTCCCGCCGTGGAACTAGAGGACCGTGTACGTGCCGAACTTCTGGAAAATCCGGCACTGGAAGAGGGTAAGGAGGATACTCCCGGCGACGAATACCCCGACACTCCTGATACGGAAACCGGAACGGAAGACGGTGGAGACACCAGCTATGATTCTTTAAGCGATTATCTGAACGAAGACGATATCCCCGACTACAAGCTGCAGGAGAACAACCGCAGCAAAGGGGAGCAGGCAGAAGAAATTCCTTTCTCCGACGCCACCTCCTTCTATGAAACCTTGCGCCAGCAGCTCGGCGAGCAGGACTTGACTCCGCACCAGCGCGAACTGGCCGAATATCTCATCGGCTCGCTGGACGACGATGGCCTGCTGCGCAAATCGCTGGACAGTATCAGCGACGAACTCGCCATCTACGCCGGTATCGACGCTTCTCCCGAAGAGCTGGAAGAAGTATTGAAGATTATACAAGACTTCGACCCCGCCGGTCTGGGCGCCCGCACCCTGCAAGAGTGCCTGCTCATCCAGATTCGACGCAAGGAAGCGCAACGGCCCATGCCCTCGCCTCCACAATACTATATAGAAGAAGATATTCTTACCCAGTGCTACGAAGAGTTCACCCGCAAGCATTGGGACAAGATTATGCAGAAATTAGGTATCAGCGAAGATACCCTGCAACAAGCCGTTAAGGAAATCTGCAAGCTGAATCCCCGTCCGGTGCCTCGCTCGGCGAAGCCATCGGCAAGAACATGCAGCAGATTGTGCCCGACTTCCTGGTAGACACTTATGACGACGGTACCATCAACGTGACACTGAACAACCGCAACGTGCCGGAACTGCGCATGAGCCGCGACTTCACCGAGATGGTGGAAGAACACACCAAGAACCGGGCCAACCAGTCCAAGGAATCCCGCGAAGCATGATGTTCCTCAAACAAAAAATGGATGCCGCACAAGGTTTCATCGACGCCGTGAAGCAACGCCAGAATACGCTGATGACTACCATGCAGGCCATCATCGACCTGCAACGTCCTTTCTTCCTCGAAGGAGACGAGTCATTGCTCCGCCCCATGATTCTGAAAGATGTTGCCGAACGCACCGGTTGGACATCTCGACCATCTCCCGTGTGAGCAACAGCAAGTATGTACAGACCAACTACGGCATCTACCCGCTGAAGTTCTTCTTCAACGACGGCTACACAACCGAAGACGGCGAAGAGATGTCTGTACGCGAAATACGCAAGATACTCAAAGAGTGCATTGACAACGAGGACAAGAAAAAGCCTCTGACCGATGACGAACTGACCGAGCTGCTGAAGGAGAAAGGCTATCCCATAGCCCGCCGCACGGTGGCAAGGTATCGCCAACAGATGAATATCCCCGTGGCAAGACTGAGAAGATGAGAGAAAAGGATGAGCGATTAGGGATTAAGGTTTAAAGATTAGTGCATTCAAATAGTAAATTGTAAATAGTCAAATCGTAAATAAAATTAGGTTGTGGAAGAGCATATTATAGCAGATAAAACTTTAATCAGAACAGCGAAAGTGATTTCGGCGGTATTCACACCGTTCTCCATCCCTTTTCTGGCTTTTCTGGTTCTGTTTATATTCTCGTACCTGCGCATCATGCCGTTGCAGTACAAGTTGATAGTATTGGGCGTGGTGTATTGCTTCACCATCCTGATGCCTACACTGACTATCTTCATCTTCCGCAAAATCAACGGTTTCAGTCCGGAAGAACTGGTGGAACGAAAAAGGAGATACATTCCCTTTATTCTGACCATCACTTCTTATGTATTCTGCCTGCTCATGATGCACCGGCTCAATATCCCGTGGTACATGACCGGTATCATACTCTCCGCCCTGGTAGTGATGATAATCTGCGTCATTGTCAACTTAAAATGGAAACTGAGCGAACACATGGCAGGCGCCGGAGCCGTAATTGGTGGACTGGTAGCTTTCAGCGCCTTGTTCAGCTACAATCCCGTATGGTGGCTATGCCTCTTTATACTGGTGGCTGGCGTGCTGGGCACCGCCCGCATCATCCTGCGACACCACACACTGGGCGAAGTTATGGGAGCTTTGCCGTAGGGCTTATCTGCTCGTTGCTGGTACTCCACCCGCTGAGCAACATACTGTTCCGAATCTTCCTCTTTTAAGAGCCTTGTTTAATTTTTAATTTTCAACTTTTAATTTACATAGTATCAACCCTTAAAAACTAATGATCATGAATTTCCCGACTAATGTAAAGTACACCAAAGAACACGAATGGATTCGCCTGGAAGGTGATGTAGCCTATGTAGGTATTACCGATTATGCACAAGAGCAACTGGGCGACATTGTGTTTGTCGACATCCCGACCGAAGGTGAGACATTGGCTGCCGACGAAGTGTTCGGCACCATCGAAGTAGTAAAAACCATATCAGACCTCTTCCTGCCCGTAACCGGTGAGATTCTGGAGCAAAACGAAGCCCTTGCCGACCAGCCGGAACTGGTAAACCAGGACCCATACGGCGAAGGCTGGCTCATCAAAATCAAACCCACCGCTGATGCCGACTTCGACAGCCTGCTGGATGCCGAAGCCTACAAAGCGCTGATAAACGAATGAAATGAAAGGATTAGGGGTTAGCGATTAGCACCGGACGGAATGATAGCGCAGTCCCTAACCCCTAATCGTTAATCCCTAACCCTTATAAAATTAACCCTTTAATAATTTAAAGATTCATGTCTCCAATCGTTAGCATCATCATGGGCAGCACTTCCGACCTCCCCGTTATGGAGAAGGCCGCACAATTGCTCAATGACCTGCATGTACCGTTCGAAATGAACGCTCTCTCTGCTCACCGCACACCGGAAGCAGTGGAGGAATTTGCCAAGAATGCCCGCCAACGCGGCATTAAAGTGATTATTGCCGCTGCCGGTATGGCTGCCGCCCTGCCCGGCGTCATTGCTGCCAATACCACACTGCCGGTAATCGGGGTTCCCGTAAAAGGGTCCGTACTCGATGGCGTAGATGCCCTCTACTCCATCATCCAGATGCCTCCGGCATACCGGTAGCCACCGTTGCCATTAATGGTGCCATGAACGCTGCCATCCTTGCCGTACAAATGCTGGCATTGGGCGATTCCTCATTGGCCGAAACATTTGCCACCTACAAAGAAGGGCTGAAAAAGAAAATAGTCAAGGCAAATGAGGACTTGAAGGATGTGAAGTACGAATACAAAACCAATTGATTTACGATTGATGATTTACGATGTAGATTGAAATTACTTCTTGGTATCTTCAATCGTACATCGTAAATCATCCAATCGTAAATCTTTTAATCCTTTAACTGTAAATATCATCGTGGATTTATTCAACTATTCCCGACGGGAAACATCAGAAGTAAACATCGGAGCCACCCCTATGGGCGGCTCCAATCCTATCCGCATACAAAGTATGACGAACACCGCTACGCAGGACACAGAAGCCAGTGTGGCGCAAACCAAACGTATTGTCGACGCCGGAGGAGAGTATGTACGCCTCACGGCCCAAGGTATCAAAGAGGCTGAAAACCTGATGAATATCAACATAGGCCTACGCCAGGACGGATATATGGTGCCGCTTGTCGCCGACATTCACTTCAATCCGAAGGTAGCGGACGTAGCAGCACAGTATGTAGAAAAAGTCCGCATCAATCCGGGAAACTATGTGGATGCAGCACGTACTTTCAAACATTTGGAGTATACCGATGAAGAGTATGCCCAGGAGTTGCAGAAGATACACGACCGCTTTGTACCCTTCCTTAATATCTGCAAGGAGAACCATACTGCCATCCGCATCGGCGTAAACCACGGTTCATTATCCGACCGCATCATGTCGCGCTATGGCGATACACCGGAAGGCATGGTGGAATCTTGTATGGAGTTTCTGCGCATCTGCGTACAAGAGAATTTCACGGATGTGGTCATTTCCATCAAGGCATCCAATACAGTGGTCATGGTAAAGACAGTACGCTTGCTGGCAGCCGTCATGGAGCAGGAAGGTATGCGATTCCCGCTGCATCTCGGTGTAACGGAAGCCGGAGACGGAGAAGACGGACGCATCAAATCGGCCTTGGGCATCGGCGCCTGCTGGCAGACGGCTTGGGTGACACCATCCGGGTTTCCCTGAGCGAAGCTCCGGAGGCGGAAATCCCCGTAGCCCGCAAATTGGTGGACTATATCGTGCAGCGCCACGACCATCCTTATATCCCCGGAGCAGATGTGCCGGAATTCAATTATCTCTCTCCCACCCGCCGCGAGACTGCGCCGTACACAATATCGGCGGAGACAATCTGCCCGTGGTCATTGCCGCACGCCTGGACGAGGACATGGACTTCAATCCGCAATTCGTGCCGGACTATATCTATACGGGACGTTCCATCCCCGAACAACTTCCGGAAGGCATGCAATGTATCATCGATGCCGATGTCTGGATGGAGCACAGTAACGGCGGAACGGAACCGGACAATACCTGCCTGCCTTTAAAGGAGACCAGCTTCCTTTCCTAAGCAGCTGCGGCGCTTCTTTGAAATTCCTCTTCATCACGTATATGGGCTGAATGACGAAGCCATCGCCTGCCTGAAGTATCATCCGGAAGTCGTATTGATTTCGCAAAGCAATCATCAACCGGTTGGGAGAGCAACGCGCCCTGGCACACCAGATGATGAAGGAAGGCCTGAAGAACCCGGTAGTCTTCTTTGAACACTACGCAGAGAGCGAATTGGAAAATCTGCAAATCAAAGCGGCGGCAGACATGGGAGCACTCATCTTCGACGGTCTGTGTGACGGTATCCTTCTCTTCAACCAAGGAGAAACCATAAGCGGCAAAGTAGTGGATGCCACTGCTTTCGGTATCCTGCAAGCCGGACGTGTACGTACCAGCAAGACCGAATACATCTCTTGTCCCGGCTGCGGACGCACCCTCTACGACCTGGAAAGTACCATTGCCCGTATCAAGCAGCCACCGGCCATCTGAAAGGACTCAAGATAGGAATCATGGGATGCATTGTCAACGGCCCCGGAGAAATGGCAGACGCCGACTACGGCTATGTGGGCGCCGGACGAGGCAAAATCAGCCTCTACAAGAAGAAGGAGTGTATCGAAAAGAACATTCCCGAAGAAGAGGCGGTAGAAAAGCTGATAGAACTGATAAAAAGTAACGGAGATTACGCTGAAAGGACTTAAGTCTCAGCGTAGATATTTATCAAAGTCCACCTCTTTGAACTTAAAGTTATGATGTTCGGAGGGGTGGTAGGCTTTATTCCAAGTAGAATAGGTTTTCACATCTATCTCCCTTGTCTTCCGGTTAAAAGTTACAATACGTAAGTAGCCTTCACCTCCCAATCTACTACCTTCCACACCACGCTGATAGTTTGCCAGCATCTGATACACTTTATTTCCCTCTTTCCCTATAGAGACCAGCGTGCCGACTCCGCTTTTCAAGACATGCCCACAAAAGACAGCTATCACATTGCGATGTTTGAGAAGCAATTTCTCCCAGATTCCAGCACCATCGTTCACTGTGCGCCCAGACTCTTTGCCGATGCCATATCCTTGAGGGCGCCACCAGTCTTTCCCGTCATGCAACGTACTGTCACAATACAAATAGGCGTGTGTATTCAATATGACAAGCTTATCCGGATGAATACCCACTATGGAATCGGCCCATTGCAGAGCCTCATCAGAAGGCCCGAATTCCAGATTCAAGACCATCCAATCGGTATCGCCCGACCTAAGGTTTATGTAATAGTTATCCAATGTCTTTCCATCCGCACTGCCTCCCCAATAGTTCTTCTGCATATAATCGGAAAGAGGAAAATACTTGTTGGCCATAGCAGTATTATGCGCGTCCGAAAACTTACCGGGCTTACTGCCAATATCGTGATTTCCCCATACGACAGAATAAGGTATTCCTGCTTGGCTAATACGATGAAAGGCTTTCTGCATATACGCCCATTCCACCGGAGAATTATCTTGTGTCAAATCTCCCACTTGGAACACGGCATCTATTTTCTTACGATTGGCAACCAACCAGTCCACTTGCGAATCAAAGACCTCCGGACATTGTTCCAGATAAGTCTGCGTATCCGGCAATACCACAAAAGTACTTACCCGACCAGAAGTGATGCAAGAAGTAAAAAAAAGCGCCCCCTAAAAAGAGAATTCCGATAACAGACAATACTCTCATCATTTTTTCTTCTGATTAAACAGCCACTCCATAAAATCAGGATAGTTGAAAGCCGGATTCCAACTACCATGATTACAACCAGGAAATTCAATATATTCCACATCGGCACCAATAGCTTTCAAGGCCCGATATGCTGCACGCGATCCTTCAGGAGTTACTACATTATCCGCATCTCCATGAAAAATACGGAACTTGACCGATTTGCCAGCCTTCAACCGTGCCGGATTCACTGTTCCACAAATAGGTATTGCTGCCGCAAAAATCTCCGGATAGCGGACAGCCATGTCAAATGTACCCATTCCTCCCATAGAAAGTCCCATAACATAGATACGGTCTTTGTCTATCTGCGGCATGGCCAGATAGAAATCCAACAACTCTTTCAACGTACGGAAAATAGGAGAAACAGGCACTTCCAACGGCATATCTGCCGGAGCAAAAGATGAAGGGCGCTCCGTATATGCCCAATATCCGGTTTCAGGACACTGCGGAGCCAAAATAAACGCCGGATACTTTTCGCGGTTTACAGGATTAAGCACATCTGCCCACCATGAACCAATTGTTTCTCATTATCATTGCCACGCTCTCCGGCACCATGCAGGAAAAGCACCAAAGGATACTTTTCATCAGGTTTCATCACCTCTGGACGCAACAAACGATACAACAATGTATCTCCACGGGAAGAGATATAAGTTTCCTTTTGAAAGGTTTCTTGTGCAAACGAAAACAAGAAAAAGAATAATCCACAAAGGATGCCGATTATACGTTTCATCTTATTATTTATTTTACATGTTTAACTTCCGAACGTAAAGATACACCATTTTCATTGAAAGCCTCCACACAATAATAATAATCCTGATCAGCAGTAAGGGTTTTCATCAATAAATCAGTCTTATCATAAACCATCCAAGAGCTGTAAAGTTTGTCCGGTGCAATGCCCCAAAGTATGTTGTAACCTTGTGCACCTTTCACAGCCTCCCAACGGATGGAGATGTCACGACGGTCTGCTTGGCGGTCAAGTACCAACTTTTTGGGTTGTTGCGGTGCCTTCCCCGTACCCAATCCAAAGACGCGAAGTTCAGATATAGCCAGATTCGGTGTCGGTATATCTATATTTTTATAACGGATATAACGGGCAGACTTGGGTAATGCCAGTTCAACATAATCATTCGGAGTATCCCTATAACTTTCCTTACGGTCCACCAATATATCCCAATTCTCACCATCAAGAGAACCTTCGATGAGATAACGGTGATGGAGTCCTTCGTAGCGACCGTACATATTACTTTGATAATCGTGATAGTTTATCTGAACAGCATACACATCAGCAGGTTTCTCTAAATCAATCATCACCCACTGCCGTTCGTCATTAGCCTCGGCAAGCCAAAAAGTTTTAGTCAGTTCATCCGTCAGGGCATCTGCCTTAAATTCGTCTTTTGTAGTAAAAGCCGTCACCGGCTTGCCATACGAGAGCAACATCCAGCCACGGAACTGTCCAGCCTTGCCCGGTACGGCAGGTGCATAACGGGGATAGTCTCCGAAACGGGTATCTACATACATAATGCCATCTTTATCAAACCCTGCCGGAAACATACAAAGGCGACGTTCCCAATTCACATTGATAGAGAGTGACATCGAAGCAAAATGCCAATACTGCCCCCCAGGACCAAGCACGGTACTTCCATGTCCGGCACCGTTCATATAACCACCCGGCTTGTAGGACACCGGATTATGCTTTTGGTAAGTATGAGGCCCCATCGGATAATCGGCCACATAAACACCATCGGCATAGACATTGAATTCCGTTCCCGGAGCACCGTATTGCATATAGTATTTCCCATTATGCTTCGTCAGCCAAGGCCCCTCAATATATCCGCCCAATACAGTATCCGTATGGTTTTCACCGAAACGTTCCCAGCCATGTTTAGGCATATCCAAATTGAAGAGTTCTTTCGTTTCTCCCTTCTTGATGAAACGCCGCTTCTTGTCCAGTTCCATTCCCCTGATAGGATACACATTGGAAGAACCCCAGAACATATACGCTTTACCGTCATCGTCAATAAACAAATCGGGATCTTGCAGATTATGCAAAATTGCCGGAACAGCTTCCCAGTTTCCTGAAGCCGGATTATCCGTATAAAGGATACTCATGGAACCGGAAGGATCACCGGTCACATAAAGTACCGAATCTTTGTAATTATGTGCCGCCGGAGCATTACACCCTTGCGGATACCAGTTCCTGCCCGGACGTACAAACTCCCAGTTCAGCAAATCCCTGGAACGCCAATAACCGTGTGAACGGGTGACAAACATATAATATTCACCCCGAAACTCCACCACGCAGGATCGGCACCGGAACGGTAGGAGATACTCTTATCCGAATTATAAATCATATACGTGTAATCGATATTCAAAGGATTACAATAAGTATCCATACGCATGTCCTGTGCAGAAAGGAAATTCGCCAAACACAACAGCAGCACCAGACCACTTAATCTTTTCATCATATTATCCACATTTATATTTCTAAATATTCATTTATACATCACGAAATATGCACCATTATTTACACAGAGATTCAGGAACATCATATTCTTCCTGCAGGCGGGCAAGTTCCGCTTTCAATTCTGCAGCAACCTTCTCCATCATCCCTTTTTCACCATACAAATTATGCATTTCCTGCCGGGTCCTCCTTCAATCATAAGTTCCCACTTGTCATCCACA
>ENA-OQAA01001661-OQAA01001661.1-human-gut-metagenome-genome-assembly--contig:-NODE-1661-length-10555-cov-1.306962_pt1 | contig 10555 bp, 12 predicted proteins | sample MGYA00242489_ERZ504515 | MGnify/ENA primary metagenome ERZ504515 (study PRJEB26092, sample SAMD00036237) | human gut metagenome | host: Homo sapiens | study: EMG produced TPA metagenomics assembly of...
CAGCGCAGGGACATGAAATCGGCTATCACGGTTATCTGCATGAAGTAAAGGATACTTATGAAGAAGAAAATGCACTGATGGATAAGGTTGATGCTATCTTCCGCAGCCTTACCGGCAAACGTCCCGTAGGTGTGCGTATGCCTGATGGTATCTTGCATGATTTTCATAAGCAGCTGTGGCTGGATCGCGGCTGTATTTATTCTTCTAACTGGCGCAATAATGACGGTCCTTTCCTGCTGAAGATAGACGGCAAGGAAATACCTATCGTGGAGCTGCCGAAGGACGGTATTGTTGATGATACCTCCTATGACATGTACACTCTGCAGCATCCGGAGCATTATTACCTGCGCAGCGGGCGCGAAATGGTGCAGATTTGGCAGGATGAGTTTGACGGTCTGGCAGATGAAGGACGCATCATTAATTTCGTTATGCTATCCGCAGTTTGTCGGCGTCCGGGATATGTTCGCGCATTGCGTTCATTTATTCATTATGCAAAAGAAAATGGAGCCTGGATTACTACTGACGAAGCCTGTGCTAAACATGTTTTAAAGCAGAAGGGTTATGACATTGAGGTTCGTTACTGAATTAAAAAATTCTGTTGGCAGTGTCGTTCATTCTATGGTATAATAATTCATTATATGAGCAAGTTTACTCATTAAATGTACGGAGTAAACAGATATTAAAAATTGAGAGGGGTTTTTCTAATGAAAAAATTTAAAATGAAAAGTATTTTTGCTTTCCTGGCAACAGCAATGCTGGCTATGATGCTGGTAGGCTGCGGTGGCGAGAAAAAAGATGCTGCAGCTGATGCAGGCAAGGGTGACAAATGGGTTGTTGCTATCAACTCCACCTTCCCGCCGTTTGAATCCGTAAAGGAAGGCACCAAGGATTATCAGGGTGTCGATATTGATATTGCTCACTACATCGCCAAGAAGATGAACAAGAAAATCGAATTCACCGATATGAAATTTGCTTCTTTGGTGCCGACTTTGCAAAGCGGCCGTGCTGATGTTATTATTTCTGCAATTTCTCCGACTTCCGAGCGTGAAAAGGTTGTATCCTTCTCCAAGCCTTATTATTTCCCGATGAAGGCTATTCTCTGCAAAAAGGGTGCAGGCTATGACGCTATGGATAAACTGAAGGGTAAAAAAGCCGGTGCTTCTATGGGTACTACCTATGCTAAAGAGCTGAAGCTGTCGGCGGTATCGAAGTTGTTGAAATGGATACCACTTCGCTGGTTGTTCAGGATATTAAAAACGGCCGTCTGGCTGCAGGTCTGTTCGATTCTTCCCAAGCTGCTGTTTTCGTAAAACAAAATCCTGATCTTGAGCTGCACGTTCTGCAAGGAGCTGTAGTGAAAGACGATACCTTTGCTATCGCTTTGCCGAAGGATTCCAAGGATGTTGAAAAAATCAACGAAATCCTGAAAGAAATGCGCACCAATGGCGAGCTGCACAAAATTCTCGTAGCTCATCTGGGTGAAGAAGGCACTAAAGAATACGAAGCTGCAATTGAAAAGCTGGATATTGCAAAGCTGTAAGAGGTGAATTGAGCAGATGTTAGATTTTTCCGTTCTGGACCTTATATACCGCTTTTGGCAACCGCTGTCTGGATTACGCTTAAATTTACTTTCTTTTCTACAATTATGGGCTTTTTCGGAGGCTTTATCCTCGCGCTGATAACATTGTCCAAGAACAGAGTACTTTCCTTCCTGGCGAAGGTTTATATATCTGTATTCCGCGGAACGCCGCTTTTAGTACAGCTGATGCTGATTTACTTTGCAACACCGCAGCTGACGAGCTATACTATTTCCGCTTTGGAGGCAGGCGTGCTTTCCTTTGGCCTGAACAGTGCCGCATATATTTCCGAAGCACTGCGCGGCGGTATTCTTGCTGTCGACAAAGGTCAGTGGGAGGGAGCAATGTCCTTGGGCGTGCCTAAGCATCGTTTCCTGCTGGATATTATTCTGCCGCAGGCTATTAAGAATGCTTTGCCTTCCTTGGTAAACGAAAGCATTATGCTGCTGAAGGATTCCAGCCTTGTTTCCGTTATCGGTGTTGCCGATACGCTGCGTTGGGCGGATCTGATTCAGGCAAAAACCTTCCGTGCGTTTGAAGCCTTTATCGTAGCTGCTGCTGTTTATTATGTTTTGGTTATGGCCCTGAACTTTTTGGGCGGTTTGTTAGAAAAGAAGGTGCGCGTCAGTGATTGAGATTCAACACCTGTCTAAAAGCTTTGGCAATTTAGAGGTCCTTAAGGATGTTTCCCTGACAATAAAAAAAGGTGAGGTTGTGACCATTATCGGTTCTTCCGGTTCAAGGAAATCTACGCTGCTGCGTTGTATCAATCTGTTGGAGCAGCTACCGGCGGAGCGATTTTATTCGAAGGTAAGGACATCGTAAATTCCAAAATTAAAATTGAAGATATCCGCAAGAATGCCTGCATGGTGTTCCAGCATTTTAATCTTTTTGCTAATATGACTGTTCTGGAAAATATGACCTACGCTCCCCGTGTAGTAAACGGTCTGTCCAAGCAGGAGGCCAAGGAAAAGGCTATGAAGCTGTTGGCTAAGGTCAATCTTTCCGATAAAGCCAATGAATATCCCAGCCGTCTGAGCGGCGGCCAGAAGCAGCGTGTAGCGATTGCGCGTGCTTTGGCGATGGAGCCGAAGGTACTGCTTTTGGATGAGCCTACCTCCGCACTTGATCCGGAAATGGTCAAGGAGGTACTGGATGTTATCAAGCAGCTTGCCAATACCGGTATAACCATGGTTCTTGTTACCCATGAAATGGGTTTTGCCAAGGACGTATCGGATACAGTTTATTTCATGGACGGCGGGTACCTGATTGAAAGCGGTACGCCGGATGAAGTATTCAATCATCCGAAAACGGAACGTGCGAAGAAGTTCCTTGCTTCTGTTTTGGTATAAGGATACACTAATGAAAATATTTATAATTAATCCTGACTTTGGGGTTACTCCTGAGCAGATGGCAGCACGCTGTCATCTGCTCAGTGTGCATGTAGGTCCGGATGTGGAGCTGCACATGGAGTGCCTTGTTGAAAATCATATCGAAATTGATTCTGCTCTGGATGCTGCGCTTGCTGCGCCCGAGATTATCAAAATGGCTGTGCGTGCGGAAAGCGAAGGCTATGACGCAGTCGTGCTGTACTGCTTCAGTGACCCCGCGGTGGATGCCTGCCGTGAGGTGGTGAGCATACCTGTAGTGGGCGGCGGTCAGGCTAGCTGTCTTCTGGCACCGCTGGTAGGCAGGCAGGCCGGGCTTTTGCTGGCAGATACGACACGCTATGCGGAAAAGCAGCTTTTTGTCGCTCAGTGCGGTGTTGATTCTGCGCGTATTGCTGCAATTGGTGGTATTGAGGCCCGTGGTGTCGATTTGTGGGCAGAGCGTGAGCGGGTTCTGGACCTGCTTACGGAAGCCGGCAAAAATTTGCTGGCGGTAGGCAGAGTGCAGGTACTGCTTTTGGGTTGCTTATCCTTTTTAGGTTTGGCGCACCCGCTCAGTGAGCGTCTGGGCGTTCCTGTTGTTGACCCGGCGGTGGCACCTGTGGCGCTGGCGGAATGCCTTGTGCGGCAGGGGCTCAAAACAAGCCGCAAGGCTTATCCTGCACCGCCGTTGCGCAAACGTACGTGGCAGAGCGGCCAATTATAAACAGCTTGCTTTTCTATAGGAAATAGTGTTAAGATAATATTAGTATCAAAATCTTAAGAAGAGAGGTTACTGTTTTAATGAAAAAGAGCTTATTGACTTTAATTATGGCTATGATTATGGCTTTGGCTTGCACAACCAGTGCGTTTGCTGCCGAAGAATTGGGATATGTAAATGTTGAAAGAGTTTTCCGCAGCTATCCTGATATTCAGACTACCATGAGTGTTATCAATCTGGAGCGCCAAAAGGCTGAAAATGAATTCAATGAAAAGGCTCCGAACCTTGACGAAAAGGGCAGACGCGAGCTGGGCGAAAAATTATCCGCTCAGGTAGATAAGAAGGAAGCTTCCCTGCTGAATCCTATCCGTGAAAAAATCCGCAAAACTATCGGCCAGGTAGCAAAGGCTCATGGCATTGCTAACGTAGTTGATGCAAGTGCTGTTGTATTCGGTGGCAAGGATCTGACTGAAGAAGTTATCGCTGCTGTTGCTCAAGGCAAATAAAGACTAATGTTATTAAAGGCTGTCGCAGGCAAGCGACGGCCTTTTTTAGTGAGTGTGTTATAATATAAGTGTATTTGGTGGGAGGTGAAGCAGATGGCTGATTGTCCCTTTGATTTTGTAAATGACGGGAAAAAACATACTATCTGCCTGGTCGGCGGTGGCGGTAAAACGACGGTTATGTACGAGCTGGCAGCGGCATGGGCAGCCTGCGGATGCAAGGTGCTGGTGTTGACGAGTACGCATATCCTGCAGCCTGCGGATGGCAGCTTTGCTGCCGAGCAACAGCGGTACATAATTTGTGGCAGCAGGGGCGTTATGCCGTTATCGGTACACCGGAACTGTCAACAGGTAAGCTGACAGCGCCGCCGCAAGATTTATATGAAGCGCTGCACCTGCAGGCAGACGTAATTTTGTGTGAGGCTGATGGCTCCAGACATCATCCCTGCAAGGTGCCTGCGAGAATGAGCCTGTACTTTTGCCTGACAGTGACATAGTGCTGGCTGTTGCGGGCATGGACGCCTTGGACAATTCGCTGCAGCAGGCTTGCCAGCGTCCGCAGCTGGCGGCAGAGCTTTTGGGCTGCAGCTTAGATTCTGTTATTGATGAACAAATGCTGGCTGCTTTGCTGCTTTCAGAGCAGGGGGCACGCAAAAATGTCGGTGCACGCACTTATTATATTGTCTTGAATAAATGCGACCTGATAAAAGCAGCGCAGCAGGAGGAAATGCTTCGGCTGTTAGTGGGTGAAGGAATAGACGAGCGAAGAATATGGCTTCGTGAAAGGGGAGATAGCAAATGCTGAAGATTATTGTACGCGGTGGCGGTGACCTGGCAACAGGCGTTATCCATCGCTTGTGGGGAGCAGGTTTTAAGATTTTAGTGCTGGAATGTGCCAAGCCTGCGGCAATTCGTCGACAGGTAGCGCTGTGCGAAGCGGTGTATCAGGGCAGCGCTCAGGTAGAAGGCCTGACTGCAAGATTGATAAATTCACTGCCTGAGGCAGACGCTGTCTGGGAGCATGATGAAGTACCGGTGCTGGTTGACGCAGCAGCGGACAGTGTGCGTGCTTTTGCGCCTGATATTGTGATTGATGCGATTATCGCCAAGCGTAATTTGGGTACGAACAGCGCAATGGCACCGCTCGTTATTGCTTTAGGCCCCGGCTTCAGCGTGGGCGCAGATGCCGACGTAATTGTAGAAACGAAGCGCGGTCATAACCTGGGACGCATTATCCGCAGCGGCAGTGCAGCGCCTAACAGCGGTGTGCCCGGTAATATCGCAGGCTATAGCAAGGAGCGTGTGCTGCACGCACCCTGCGCAGGTGTTCTGCACGTTGTTCATGACATTGGCAGCATTGTGGAAAAGGGCGAAACTATTGCAACTATTACCGATGGCAGTAATCTGGTGGCGGTAAAGGCAACACTGTCCGGTCTGATTCGCGGCATGATTCGCGATGGCTTTGCTGTTACCGAAGGCTTTAAAATTGCCGATATCGACCCACGTAAGGAGGAGCTGGCCAACTGCTTTACGATTTCGGATAAGGCGCGCTGCATTGCTGGCAGCGTTCTGGAATTAGTCTGCCGTTATGCACAGGAGAAATAAAAATGAAGGATTTAATGAAAAAAATACAGGTGCAGGCTTTGGATTCGCAGCCTTGCTATCTTGTTGCATTGATTGAGAGTGAAGGCTCTACTCCGCGCACCAGCGGCGCCTATATGCTGGTCGGAGAAAAGGGTTTGCTTTACGGAACCATCGGCGGCGGCGGTATGGAATATGCGGCGCAGCAGCTGGCACAGCAGCGTCTGCGCTGCGGTGGCGGCAGCTTTGTCAAAACATTTGACCTTTCTCCGGCAGCAGGCATGGCCTGCGGCGGCAGCTGTCAGGTGCAGTTCTGCTACCTGCCTGTGGGGGAAGAAACGGGGGACTTGGCAGAGGAAGCTCTTAGTGCAATGAAGCAGCGTGCTCCTTGGTGGTTTTTACTGCCTTTGGGTGAAGGCAACGCACTGCCGCAAATAAAAAAAGACCTGCAGCTTGCAGGTCGCAGAGGTGTAATCAGTATAGATGGCTGCGCTTATTATGCGGAGCAGTATGATTATGACGGTTCGGTTTATGTTTTTGGCGCAGGTCATGTTGCGCGTGAGCTGGTGCCGCTTTTGAGTCATCTCGGGTTTAAATGCATCGTGCTGGATGACAGGGCGGAGTTTGCGGATGCGGCAGCCTTTCCGCAGGCGGAGCATGTACAGCAGGTTGATTTTACTAAGCTGCAGGAGGTTTGCACCTGACGGCAAAGGATTATGCGGTAGTTATGACGCGCGGTCACGTGCATGACGCCAATGTGGAGCGCTATCTGTTGACTACGCCTGTGGGTTATATCGGCATTATGGGCAGTAAAAATAAAGCAGCCATGGCCAGAGCCGCTTTGTTGGCGGACGGTTACAGCGAGCAGCAGCTCGCGCGTGTTATTACGCCCATCGGCATCGACATAGGCAGTGAGACGCCGGCGGAGATTGCGGTGAGTGTGGCAGCACAATTGATCCAAACTAGGGCAGAACGCGTATAAAGCACCGTATACTTTATCGAGAGGGCCTCGACGTAGCAGTAGTACGTCGTCGGCCCTCTCTCTTCGTCTCCGGTACTTTCTCCGCGTTCTGTTGATTATAAAGTATAATGCATCATATACTTTCATCAGGAGGCCTTTGACGTAACGGGAGTACGCCGTCGGGCCTCCTTCTTCGTCTCTGATACCTTCTTCGCGTTCTGTTTAATGGTAAAGGTATCAAATATTTTCTTCGTGTTCTGTTTAAATAGTAAAGCGTTCTGGTACCTTCTCTGCGTTCTGCTGATGAGTAAAGGGGAATGTACCACATACTTTATCTATATAAATGAGCATCTCGACGTAGCAAAAGTACGTCTTCGTGTCTCATTTTTTATTATTTCTCTTTTGTAATTGCGAACGAAAAAGGCTATCTGATAAAATTTATACGGATTTTCTCTGTAATTTTCTTTACAATATTGCCTGATATGCGATAAAATATATGCATGAAAAATGAAGGGGTGCTTATATGTCTAAGTTTGTTAAACTGTCTGAGGAAGCTTATAAGTTTGAAGGCAAGCTGTCTTTGAGCTCGGCTATTCCTTTAGGTCTGCAGCATGTTTTGGCTATGTTTGTCGGCAATCTTACACCGGTTCTGATTATTGGTGGTGCCTGCGGCATTGTCGGCGGTGCCGGTTTTGAACAGCTGCAGGTTGTTTTGATTCAGAATGCGATGATTGTTGCAGGTCTGGTAACTCTGTTGCAATTATATTCCGTTGGTCTGCGGTGGCAAGGTGCCCATTATCATGGGTACAAGCTCCGGCTTTATCGGCGTATTTGCCGGTATCGTTGCAACCTTGGGAAGCGGTGTTGTCGCCTATGGCGCTATTATGGGTGCTTCGATTATCGGCGGTGTTTTTGAAGCAGTGCTTGGTCTGGTGCTCAAGCGTATCCGCCGTTTCTTTCCGCCTGTTGTCTGCGGTACTGTTGTACTGTCCATCGGTCTGTCGCTGATTTCCGTAGGTATCAATTCCTTTGGCGGCGGCTTCAAGACGAGGGATTTCGGTTCTATTGAAAACCTGCTGCTTGGCTTGTTTGTGCTTTGCGTTATTCTTTTCTTCAAGCATGGCACCAAGGGCTTTTTGAGTTCTTCTTCCATTCTGCTTGGTATTATCGCCGGGTTACATTGCTGCTATTTTCATGGGCTTTGTACTGCTACAACTGCAGTTACGCCTGACGGAGTGGAATACACCAAATCCTGGGTACTGCATTGGGACAAGGTAGCGAACGCCTCCTGGTTCGCTGTGCCTCAGCTTATGCCTGTTGATATCGTTATTTGATATGCGTGCTATTATGCCTGTATTGATTATGTTTGTTGTTACTGCGGTTGAAACTGTCGGTGATATTTCCGCCGTTGTTGAAAGCGGTCTGAACCGTGAAGCTACGGACAAGGAATTGTCCGGCGGCGTTATTTGTGACGGCATCGGCTCTGCTATTGCTGCTGTCTTCGGCGTACTGCCCAATACTTCCTTCTCTCAGAATGTCGGTCTGGTTGCGATGACGAAGATTGTTAACCGTTTTGCTTTGGCAACCGGTGCGGTATTTTTGATTCTCTGCGGCCTGATTCCTAAGCTGGGCGCTTTGGTTTCCATTATGCCGCAATCCGTTCTGGGCGGCGCTGCCGTAATGATGTTCTCCTCGATTGTTGTCAGCGGTATTCAGCTGGTTACTAAAGAGAAGCTTAACCCGCGCAGCCTGACGATTATTTCCGTTGCTTTAGGCGTTGGCTATGGCATGGGCGCTACACCCGGCATTCTGGCACACTGCCCGGAGGCTATGCGCATGATGTTCGGTGAATCCGGTATCGTTCCGGCAGCCTTTGTAGCAATTCTGCTGAATGTTATTCTGAATAGGGGCGAAGACGCTCAAGCGTAATTTTATCCTGCTTGGTATCGATATCCAGCAGCTCGTTTGATATCCTGAACCGGTACTTTTACTACCAGTTCAGGATATTTTTTGTCAGTACGGAACCACCTTTGTCCTGCGGCAGCTGCTGCAGCTCGTCGGCAATTTTGCAGGGAAGATGATGGGGTTACCGGGAGTTTCTTCGTAATACAGGCGATGGATTTTTTGCGGTTGCGCTAAAAAGCTTTCGGTGAGGCGGATGAGCGAAGCCTGTTGTAAAAGCGGTTGGTCGGCAACGGCGAAAAGCAGGCCTTCGGCCTGAGGTAGGTGCTGTTCTATATAAGCTGTGCCCAGGCGCACGGTATCGCTCAGATAGGGCTTGTCGTGGAGCAGGCAGGGGATTTGCTGCTGCGCGCAGATATCCGCAACCTCCTTATGGCGTGTAACAACGATACGCTTGGCGAAAAGTCCTTGGCTGATATCAAGGATGTGCTGCAGCATGGGCGCTCCGTCGATGGCTGTCAGCAGCTTGTTGACACCGAAGCGGCGGCCTACGCCGGACGCCAGATGATGCAGGCTATTGTAGAATATTTTACGTTCATAGGTCTACCTCACGGTTTTGATTATATATCTTTATTATAAGACTGAATGGTAGAGCTAACAAGCGGGTGAGTACCGGTTAGCGGAAGAATATATTTTGTAACGCAAAAACAAAAAAACTCTGTAACCAAAGTTACAGAGTTTAGTTTCAATTGGTGGCCCTGGCAGGATTCGAACCTGCGACCTTTTGATTCGTAGTCAAACGCTCTATCCAACTGAGCTACAGAGTCACATCAGCGTTGCTGTTGTTTCAAGCAACAATGATATTATAGCGAAAAGTACGCTTCTTGTCAACACTTTTTTGCAATTATTTTTTAGATTTTTTGCCGACAGCTTTTCTTTGGCAACAGGCTGGATGTTTTTCCAAGCCAACCGCAGTAAATGAAGAAGCCTAAGGCAACGAGGAAGAAGCCTAAGCTGGTTGCCTGAGCGGACTTCAGTCCGAACATCCAGGGTTCGGCATAGTCACCGCGCAGCATTTCCAAAAAGAAGCGGACTACGGAATAAAGCATGGCGTACATACATAAAGCTTGACCGCGTGCATGCTTGGTGGTGCGGAATAAAAGCAGCAGGGCAAAGATTACGATATCCAGCTGACCTTCCCAGACCTCCGCCGGCCACAGGGGGACAGGGCCGTAGGTTTTGTAGGCCAGAGTACCTTCCGGGTACAGAATACCGAGCTGCCGCCGGTAGGTGTGCCGAAGGCGTCACCGTTGAGCAGGTTGGCCATGCGTCCGATGGACTGGCCGATAAGCAGAGAAGGCGAAACGATATCCGCCAAGGCTACCCAGTCGATGTTATGTAGCTTGCAGTAAACAATGCCGGCAGCAATGCCTGCCAGCATACCGCCCTGCACGGCCATGCTCCCTGCCAGACGAAGGGGATTTCCAGAAGATGATGACTGTAGTAATCCCAGTCGAAGAAGAAAACATCCCACAGCCTGCCGCCGATGAGGCTGCGAAGCCGCCGTAGATACCGATGTCTAAAATGTGCTCGTGCCAGCGTCCGTCCTGCTTAGCCAAAAAGTAGGCAGTGCCGGTGGCCAGAAAAATTGCTGTACAGAGCATCAGACCATACATGCGTATGGGAAATCGCCGAATAAAAAGAGATATTGATGCATTATGGATAAAGCCTCCTAAAAATCTAACTAATATTTTAACACATTACCGGCATTTTTATCAGCGAAAAAGTTGTGATTTCTTTATTTAGAAAGCTTATTGAATTTAACAGCGAAGGTAGTACTGCGTGACATGTTGCTTATGTCATTATTCACAGCGTCAATATTATGATATAATGAGGGAAGCGATATGAGCTTTATTGAAGCAAAAATAGAGAAAGAAGGCCTA
>ENA-OQAA01001663-OQAA01001663.1-human-gut-metagenome-genome-assembly--contig:-NODE-1663-length-10548-cov-1.515306_pt1 | contig 10548 bp, 11 predicted proteins | sample MGYA00242489_ERZ504515 | MGnify/ENA primary metagenome ERZ504515 (study PRJEB26092, sample SAMD00036237) | human gut metagenome | host: Homo sapiens | study: EMG produced TPA metagenomics assembly of...
CCATACCAACCCCGATCCGCACAATAGCCCACGAAATCATCCCACACCACACCGGCACCTACACGCACCGAAACCTTTTCTTCATCTTCAGCCGTTACTTCAATGCCGCCTATACGCGAATGCAATATCACCCCCTCATAATTTCCGGTAAACAACAGATTGCTCCCTCCGCCAATATGCAGATAAGGAGAAGTGATGCGTCCGGCGGCAATCAACTTCTCCAATTCTTCTACTGAACTGTATTCCAAAAACACGGCAGCTTCTACATCAAGTCCGAATGTATTGGGTATTTTTCTCATCTCATGCTCTATCATTCGTTATTTGTAATTCGTAATTTCCTAAATACTCGTATCCTCATATTTATATAACTCCCACTCTCCACGATGTCTGCGAAAATAGAAAATATTGGTATATCCGTTTCCAATCCCATTTACTTTCAGGATTTTCGTATTAGAGTAATCGCTATTCTTTTGTCCGTAATTGATATTGGACAGTTTGTCTACAGGCAATACCGGACGGAAAGCATACCACTGATTCAAATCGAGTGTAGTCTCCAAGATAGAAAATTCATCATCCGGATCTATCGTAATATATTCTAAAGGTTCGCGAATATGCCGGCTCTGATAAACACTATCAGTCACAAAACGCAAATAAAACGCAACGAAGTCTTCATTCTCCCCCTGCTCTATCTGCCGGAGATTAATAGCTTCCAGCATCCAGACACCCTTGGTACGTTCGAAATAGTATTTCTTCACCATACGGTTTTTCAGCAAAATCCATTCCACCTGTACGGATGTCAAGGCAGTATCTCCCACCAACTCCAAGTCATCTTCATCATCGAAGAGCAATGTGTAATAGCTCTGCTGGGTAAACAGATAATCATGTTCCCACTCCCCCCTCTCTATTTTAGAAGGTTTATCAACGTCGTAAAAAGGCAATGGAAACTTAGTCCGCTGCCGTTGCAAAGCGTCATCCGAAGCGTAACTATAGACGAAATCATCAAACGATTCATCCGCTTCTATTGGCTTAGGGTCATTATCAACTTCAGCCTGTGGTACAGTATCAGCTTTGTGTGCAGCTGAATCCACCAAATTGGTGATTGTCGCAAAAGGATCCATCTTCGTCTTCTTGTTGCCGCACGACACCAAGAAAACGAGAAGAAAGAACCCCAATCCTATTTTTCTCATTCTTTACCGGCCCCTGAAGGTCACTTATTTAGTTTAGCTCTTAACTTCTCAAGCATGTCCACCGTCATGGACTCTAAATCATATTGCGGTTTCCAATCCCACTCTTCACGAGCACAACTGTCATCCAAGCTGTCGGGCCAACTGTCGGCAATGGATTGCTTCAATGGATCAATCTCATATACCATTTCAAAATCGGGCACATGCTTTTTTATCTCCCGGCAGATTTCCTCCGGATCAAAACTCATGGCAGCGATATTGAAAGCATTCCGATGCTTCAGACGTGTTGGAATTGCTTCCATCAACGAAATGGCTGCATTCAGCGCATCAGGCATATACATCATATCCATATAAGTACCGGGTTTCAAAGGACATACAAACTTTTCACCTTTCACTGCGGAGTAAAAAATATCGACCGCATAGTCTGTAGTCCCCCCTCCCGGAGGAGTTACATTGGAAATGATGCCCGGAAAACGAACCGCACGAGTATCTACTCCATATTTAGTATAATAATAATCGCTCAACAATTCAGTAGTTACTTTGGTTACCCCATACATCGTACGAGGGCGCTGAATCGTATCTTGCGGCGTCTTTACATGAGGTGTAGCTTCTCCAAACGAACCGATAGAACTCGGAGTAAACACTGCACAACCATATTCACGCGCCACTTCCAGCACATTCCATAATCCGTCTATACCAATTTTCCAAGCCATGGCCGGACGGCTTTCGGCAACCACCGAGAGCAAAGCTGCCAGATTATAAATCGTATCAATCTTGAATTGGCGCGCCACCACTTCAATAGACTGACGGTCGGTTACGTCGGCAATAGCAGAAGGCCCCGATGCTTTCAATTCTCCTTTAGGCATAGCACTCGGAATGTATCCGGCTATAACATGGTCATCTCCATAACGTTTACGCAATTCCAATGTGAGTTCCGAACCTATCTGTCCGGTTGCTCCAATTACCAAAATATTCTTCATACGACTTATTTATAAGGTGCTCCATCCTTAGAGACGTGCAAATATACATACTTTTTTTTCATTATTCTATCATTTTGCTATTGTTTATTTGAAGAAAAATCGTGTCCTTTGTATCGTTTAGTAATAAGATGACAAACTTTTAATTTATAAAGCTATGTACGGGAAAATGAAAGAACACCTCAAGCAATACGCTTGCTGAAATTAAAGAGGCCGGACTCTACAAAGAAGAGCGCCTGATCGAGAGTGCGCAACAAGCCGCCATCACCGTAAAAGGGAAGGAAGTGCTGAATTTCTGCGCCAACAATTACTTGGGTTTGTCCAACCATCCACGACTGATTGCCGCTGCCCAAAAGATGATGGATCACCGTGGCTACGGCATGTCTTCCGTACGTTTCATCTGCGGAACACAAGACATCCACAAAGAACTGGAAGCTGCTATCTCCGACTATTTCAAAACCGAAGACACCATCCTCTATGCTGCTTGTTTCGATGCCAACGGCGGAGTGTTCGAACCTCTATTCAGCGAGGAAGATGCTATCATCTCCGATTCCCTGAACCACGCCTCCATCATTGACGGTGTACGCCTGTGTAAGGCCAAACGTTACCGCTATGCCAATGCCGACATGGCCGAACTGGAGAAGTGTCTGCAAGAAGCACAGGCCCAGCGTTTCCGCATTGTTGTAACAGACGGTGTATTCTCCATGGATGGCAATGTAGCTCCGATGGATCAAATCTGTGATCTAGCAGAAAAGTATGATGCTTTAGTCATGGTAGACGAGTCTCACTCTGCCGGTGTAGTAGGTCCTACAGGCCACGGCGTGAGCGAACTGTTCAAGACTTACGGACGTGTGGATATTTACACCGGTACACTGGGTAAGGCTTTTGGCGGAGCCATGGGCGGATTCACCACCGGACGCAAAGAGATTATCGACTGCTGCGCCAACGCAGTCGCCCATATCTGTTCTCCAATTCTGTTGCTCCTGCCGTGGTCGGTGCAAGTATCGAAGTCTTCAATATTCTGAGAGAAAGCAATGCCCTGCATGACAAATTAGTAGAAAACGTTAATTACTTCCGCGAGAAAATGACTGCCGCCGGATTTGACATCAAGCCTACACAAAGTGCTATCTGCGCCGTGATGCTGTATGATGCCAAACTTCGCAGATTTACGCCGCCCGTATGCAAGAAGAAGGCATTTACGTCACCGGATTCTATTATCCCGTGGTTCCGAAAGACCAGGCACGCATCCGTGTACAGATCTCTGCCGGACACGAAAGAGAACATCTTGACAAGTGTATAGATGCATTCATCAAGGTAGGAAAAGAACTTGGAGTATTATCGCGCTAAAGCGCGATAAGCTACGGGCTACAAATGACGAGTTACAAGTTGCTGCGCTGTATTCGTAAGCGAATAATTGTTCGCCAGACTACCACACCGAAAGGAACTTACAACTCGTCACTTGTAGCTTGTAGCTTTTACCACCGGCAGCACCACCGTAAACCTGCTTCCTTTCCCCGGTTCCGACCACAGTTCGATTTTGCCCCGCAATTTTTCTACAATCACCTGACAGATAGAAAGTCCCAAGCCGGCTCCTTGCGAAAACTCATCCTGTTTATAGAAACGGCTAAAGATCATTTTCTGTTCTGAGAGTTCAATGCCTCTTCCGGTATCTTCCACATAGATAGCCACTCGGTCCGATTCAGAAAGATAACGGTATCCCAACTTGATATATCCGGTTTTAGTAAACTTAGAAGCATTATTCAGGAAATTAGTGATCACCTGTGTCAAGCGCCCCTTATCAACCATCACTTCCACCTGCACCGCATCCAACTCTTTGATGAATTCCAATTGTTCGGAAATCAGCATCTGATGAGTCATATATATACTGTCAACCAATTCTGAAACGAAACACTTCTCGTATTCAAATGACATGTATCCGGATTCGATGCGCGAAAGTTCCAGAATATCATTGATTAATTTCAACAATAAATCACTGTTTTTATTAATACTGCCGATATATTCCAGACGCTCCTCCGGACTCACACCATCATCAAGCGCCAATATATTGGAGAAGCCCACAATTGCATTCAGCGGCGTACGAATCTCATGGCTCATATTTGCCAGGAAAGACTGCTTTAATTCAGCCTTTTCAGCCAGTAGTCTTGCTTCTTCCAATTCCTGTTCACGGTCTTTAATCGCCTGTATATTCAGCAACAGACCGGCAGCTTTATATCCTCCACCGGGAAGCAGTATCGTTTTATAGCGAAACTCCCACACTGATAGCCTTTTTCATTAAAGTCACAACGCACCTGAAGAAACCACTTTGCCTGCCTTAGAAATGTTTTTCCAGTACCCTCTCACCTCATCCCAATGATCGGGATGCATAAACGACAATAGTTCCTCAAAGCCAAGTGACTTAGCACTCATTTTCTGTGATATCCAGAATTCCTTTTCAAATACAAAATGGTCATTTTCCAGCTTCCAGGCAAAGGTGTCGCTACCTTCAATAGCCAACGCCAATGTTTCCTTTTCACTTTCCAGTTCATAAAGGGCACGTCTCTTCCGCCCTTGTTCGCGGCGATAAAGGAAGAAGAGCCAGACAAACAACGTGGAAAGCAGAATGATAATCAACACAACACCGGTTCCCCATGCTACCGGATATTCTTCCCGGAAAGGAATATTTATAATCGTACATTCCGCCGGAATACTCTCTTTGGAAATACCCCGTTGCTGCATCACGTTCCAGTCTACCACATATTTCTTACGGCTCTCCCTGACAGGTATACCCGAAGGCTTCTCACCATGCAAAATACGTATGGCAGCACTCACTTCCTCTTCGGCCAGAATCGGGAATGTCGTAATATATCCACCAAGCAATTTTTCGTTATAGCCGAATGCCTCATTAATTGCAGTGAGACTGGGGCTTGCACATATATTTCCAATATTAACCGATGTATAGTCGCGTTTCATCTGGAGGTAGCACATTCCTATGGAATACTTACTTAAAGTCCAGATAAAGTTGGCCGTTTCCTGTTTCTTTCCAATTCGTACCGACAGACTGGAAAAACGGGCATATCCCTCTTTATGGGGATAATACAGCCTCTTTTCACGAGGAGTTCCCGAGTAGCCGACCATACAGGTTACTTTTTCATCTTTCAGTTGATTTTCTATATCCGCCCGTATCTGCCGGTCAATATACGTAGAATCAAGTACCGTAAACAGCTCCACATCTTCACCAAATAACTTTGCTCCCAGGCGTATATTCTTCATCAGATCCATCCGGTCATGGAACCCCGTCACATTAGGATACTCTTTCAATAATTCCCAATTAGGATAGTTCACTCCACCAAAAACCACCGGAATTTCTTTTGCCAAAGGATGACAACACTTGAACAGTGAATAGGCAGCCTGATCATCATTCACCAGAATTACTTCAGGTTCCCAGCCGTCGGAAACCGAATCGAGCAGATGATACATATACTTCAATTCCGGTTCTTCCTGAAAAGCCTCACAATCCAGATATACGATACGAATATCTGCATTCACCCCGTTTCTTCTGAATTCTTTATCTATCAAGCGATTGAAATCAGGATAGCCGACATAGCTTTCCTCATAAGAATGCACGATTAAAATTCGCCGTTCTTCCCGATCCGAACAGCTGTTCAAAAACGAAAAAAAACAGAAAAATCCATGCATATATAGGCAGAAATGTGTTTTTCATGATTCGACTGTCTGATCCATAAGTGGAACAAAGGTAGAATAAAATATGTATAATCCCAAGAAAACAAAAAAAGAAGCTGTCTGAAAAAAATCAGACAGCTTCCCTACTTAGCAATTCTATATCAAAAGATTATTAACGTTCGCCCAATTTCACATCTACAAAGAAGATACCCGTTGCACCGGCTTTCTTAATCATATCAACAATGCCCGCAGCAGTTGCCTCTTCTTCCACCTGTTCGCGTACAAATCCCCACAGGAAGTCCTGTGTTGCTTTATCTTTTTCGGCAGCAGCCACATCCACCAACTTATCGATCATTTCGGATACACGGCACTCGTGTTTGTAAACCTGTTCAAATACTTCCAGCGGAGTACCGAAATCGTTGGGAACTACATCCAGCTTATCAACTTTGGCTTTACCACCACGCTTGATTACGTAATCGGCCATTGCACAGGCATGCTCGTTTTCTTCTGCCCACTGTTTCTTCAACCAGTGTGCCATACCGCTAAAACCTTCTTTCTCCATATAAAAAGACATAGCCAAATACATGTTAGCCGACCACATTTCAGCCGTGATCTGCTCGTTAATTGCATTCTGTAATTTTCAGTAATCATAATCGTATTTTTTAAATTAATTTGAAATCATTACAAAAGTAACAATGATACACAGACATTGTTCATTTAATAACATTTTTTATATAAAACAACCCGGATTGGCAGGCTTTTTCCCGCAGAATTGCAGCAGCATCGAAACACGAACACTGTCTGATCCATTCTTCCGGTTCTATTTCACATAACCATTCAAGTCAGCGCTGAGGTCACGATGCCCCACCAGCCGGAAATCCGGATAATCTTTTAGCAGCAACTTGGCAAGCAGCAGAGGGAATGTTTCTGAAAGTCGGTTCCCGTATCGGCAAAGTATCCGCTCACATCCAGTCCACCTTCATAGCACACGCCGATTGAGCGAGCGTTGTGGCTCCGGGCGTGCGCACCGTTTTTTAAAACCGGACGAAGACTTTTGATATCTCCGTTCTTCCTTAATATAATAATGATAACCTACACCATATATAACGCAAGGTCCATACCGCCTTCATCTTTCTCAAATCTTTCTGTATTCATAACTTAGTTGCACACTACAAAATAACTCCTGAAAACAGAAATCAAAGGCGTAATGTCTATGAACACAAAGTAAAGAAAGTGAGGATAGGAAATAAAAATGAAAGCGTACAATCATCAAAAGGATGATGTGCACGCTCATACATATAGTTTATACTTTTAGGAGTTCTTACATATTGTTTTACAATGTCCGTAAAATCGGACCACCCATATCAAAACTTATAACAAACAAGTTTATTCTTTTAATGTTATGACAATAAAGATAGCTTTTTCCTCTAATCTTCAACCTAATGGCTGAGTCATGAAAAGATTAAATCTTTATACCAACTCGTCCGAAGTATACCCCTGTGGCAACTCACGACAGTTATAGCTCGAAGCCATTATCTCACCATAAGCACCTGCAGAACGTAATGCAATCAAATCTCCACGCTTCACCTTATTCAAGTCTATCGCTTTTCCGAAAACATCCGACGATTCACAGATAGGCCCTACTACATCGTACGCCTCAACTGCATCCTCAGAAGTGATATTCTCTATCTTATGGTAAGCCTGATACAATGCAGGACGAATCAAATCCGTCATACCGGCATCAAGGATGGCAAATTTCTTATTGGCTCCCTGTTTTACATAAAGCACCTGCGAGATAAGTGAACCGCACTGCCCCGTTATGGCACGCCCCAGTTCAAAATGGAGCGTTTGATAAGAACGCAGTTTCAAATGTTCGGCATAAGTAGAGAAATAATCTTTGAAATCAGGTATTGCCTGACGGTTGGGATGCTTATAATCAATGCCCAGTCCACCACCTACATTGATATGCTCGATGCGGATGCGATGTGCTTCCAGTTTGTCTTGCAACTCATTCACACGATTGCACAGGGCAACAAAATCACCCATATCCAATATCTGCGAACCAATGTGGAAGTGCAATCCGATGAACTTCACATTCTTCATCTCCAAAGCCACTTCTATCACATGATCCATGTCTTGCATACTAATACCAAACTTGTTTTCCGCCAGTCCGGTAGTGATATTGGCATGAGTATGAGCTCCTACATTCGGATTGATACGGAAAGCGACATTAGCCACTTTACCTTTAGCTGCAGCCAGTTCATTGATAATCTCCAACTCGGGAACAGACTCTACATTAAAACAGAAAATATTGTAGTCCAAGCTCAAGTTTATTTCCCAATCAGACTTGCCCACTCCGGCAAAAACAATCTTATTTGTAGGAAAACCTGCCTTAACAGCAGCACGCACTTCTCCCCCACTCACACAATCGGCACCCAGTCCGTTCTCACGGATAATGGTAAGCACCTTCGGATTAGCATTTGCTTTCACAGCATAATGCACCTCAAAATTGCCATATTTAGCGGCTTCTGCACGCACGCAGGAAAGAGTGTCGCGCAACACCTTCGTATCATAATAATAAAAAGGGGTACGCAGCTCACGGAATTTATCTATGGGAAATGTTCCTTTCATACTTCAAAACTTTGTTTATAAAGAAAAGAACGCAAATTACGCGAATTACACAAGAGCCTTTATCAGCGAGTTGTGTAATTTGTGTAGTTTGCGTTCCATATCATATTATATCTGTACTTTCTTATTTCTCTTATTCTTCGTTGAACAGTGCATCACTAAGCGACTGCAATGCCTTATTCTTGTCGCATTCACGGATGAGGAAAGAAATATTGTAGTTACTACCACCGAATGAGATCATTCGTACCGGTATGTCGCGCATGGCATCCAGTGCCTTCGCTTCGAAACCGACATTCTCCCATTCCAAATCACCTACCACGCAGACAATACACATATCCTTATCCACCGTAACGGTTCCGTACTTCTTCAGGTCGTCCAAAATCTCGTTGAGGTGCTTCGTATTATCAACAGATACAGATACTCCTACCTCAGAAGTACAAATCATATCGATAGAAGTCTGATAGCTTTCAAAGATTTCGAATACCTTGCGCAAGAAACCGTGAGCAAGCAACATACGGCTGGACTTAATCTTGATAGCCGTAATATTATCTTTTGCTGCAACTGCCTTAATTTTGCCCTTCTCAGTATCATTGGAAATCATAGTACCGGGAGCAGTCGGGTCCATCGTATTCAGCAGACGCACCGGGATATTGGCATACTTGGCAGGCTGTATACAAGTGGGGTGAAGAATCTTCGCACCAAAATAAGCCAACTCGGCAGCTTCTTCAAAATGAAGATGACGTACAGGAGCAGTCTTATCAACGATACGCGGGTCATTATTGTGCATACCGTCGATATCGGTCCATATCTGGATTTCGGAAGCATTGATAGCTGCACCGATCAGAGAAGCGGTATAGTCGCTTCCACCACGTTGCAGATTGTCTATTTCTCCGTAAGCGTTGCGACAAATGTATCCTTGTGTGATGTAAATCTCAGCACCGGGATGCAATTCCAACTGCATCTGAAGTTTCTCCTTAATATATACAGGATCGGGCTCCGCATTCTTATCGGTACGCATATATTCCAAAGCCGGAAGCAAAATGGACTTCACACCACACTCTTGCAGGTAATAGTTCATCATGCAGTAGAGATCAGTTCTCCCTGTGCCAGAACCACTTTCTCCTCAAACAGTGTGAAAAGGTCTTTGGTATAAGAACGGATGTAGTCAAAATGAGATTTAATCAGTTCCTGACCTTTCTGTTTATACTCGGGAGTGGAATACAACTCATTCACATGCTGTTTATATTTAGCCTCCAGCTTGTTAATGATCTCGTTGGCACCCTCCGGATTTTTCTTGTACAGATAGTCCGAAATTTCCACCAATGTATTAGTTGTGCCCGACATAGCGAGAGTACAACTATCTTCTGTTCACCATCAGTGATCAATTTGGCTACTTCCTTTATCCGCGCTGCAGAACCTACGGAAGTACCTCCAAACTTTAAAACTTTCATTTTCGTTCCTGTATTAAATGATTATATATTATTATTTGTTTCTTCTACAGTCGGCATCATACCCGAATACTCGGACGTTACATCTGTTATCTGATGACCTGCACAGCGATATACCTGTCCCGGAAACTCGTGAAGCAGATGGAGGTTGTGCGTAGTCATCAAGACCAGCGAGCCACCCGTGCGGCTGATGTTATGTAATAGTTCTACAATAGCACGTCCCGTTTCCGCATCCAGATTACCGGTCGGTTCATCCGCCAAGATAATCTCCGGAGAGTTGAGCATAGCACGGGCAATAACAATGCGTTGCTGTTCACCTCCCGAAAGTTCGTTAGGGAACTTATATCCTTTATTACCCATTCCTACCTGCATCAGCACTTCAGCGATACGATCTTTTATTTCCGATTTTGTTTTTCCAGCCCGTAGCCTTCAATACAAAAGCAAGATTATCGTTCACCGTGCGGTCAGTCAACAGTTGGAAATCCTGAAACACAATGCCCAGCTTACGACGCAACTGCGGAATATGCTTGCGCTTAATGCGGCTCATATCATACCCCAGTACCATGCTTCGCCGGCAGTGATATCCAGTTCTCCGTAGAGTGTCTTTAGCAAACTGGTCTTACCCGAACC
>ENA-OQAA01001664-OQAA01001664.1-human-gut-metagenome-genome-assembly--contig:-NODE-1664-length-10539-cov-2.223108_pt1 | contig 10539 bp, 14 predicted proteins | sample MGYA00242489_ERZ504515 | MGnify/ENA primary metagenome ERZ504515 (study PRJEB26092, sample SAMD00036237) | human gut metagenome | host: Homo sapiens | study: EMG produced TPA metagenomics assembly of...
GCAAAGTGCAACACAATGGTGATAACCACGCTGAGGAAGACGGAAAGCATTGCTACCATGTTCAGCGTAAGTCCGCCCTTCTTGAAAGCGGAGAAGAATCCCGGTCCCACTTGCAGACCGATGGAATAGACAAACAGTATCAACCGAACTCCTTCAGGAAGTGCAGCAGATGTTCGTCGAGGTTCATGTCGAAATGTCCGAAGACAATGCCCACAAACAAAATCCAGGTGACACCCAGCGAGATGCCTGCCACCTTCAACTTGCCCAGCATGATACCGAAGGTGATGACCAGGGACAGAATTAGGACAGAGTGTGCCACTCCTCCGCCCCAAAGGTTGGGATAACCCTCAAAGAGGTTTCTTAATAGTTCCATAGTTTCTATCTTTAGTTTTTACTTTTCAGCCTTATTGTTTAATTCTTAATTCTCTATTTAAAAAGTGTATCCCCACAGAAATCACTTCTCCGGGGATACGCATTTCACACATAAAAAATAACTACTATTATAAAGGCATGTTGCCGTGCTTTTTCGGTGGATTGCTCTGATTCTTGTTGTGCGCCATCTCCAATGCCTGCACCAGCTTGTAGCGGGTGTCACGCGGCATGATGACCTCATCTATGAGGCCACGCTCGGCGGCGCGGTAAGGGTTGGAGAACTTGTCTTCATACTCCTTGATAATCTCCTGCTTCTCTTCGGCAGAGGACTTGCGGTAGAGGATGTTCACTGCACCCTCGGCACCCATCACGGCGATTTCCGCCTGCGGATAAGCCAGGTTCACGTCGGCACCCGTCGGTTTGCTGGACATCACGATGTAGGCGCCGCCGTATGCCTTGCGGGTAATCAGCGTTATCTTGGGCACGGTGGCCTCGGCATAGGCATAGACAATCTTGGCGCCGTGGCGGATGATGCCGTTGTGCTCCTGCATCGTTCCGGGCAAGAAGCCGGGAACATCTTCGAAGGTTATCAGCGGGATGTTGAAGCAGTCGCAGAAACGAATGAAACGTGCCGCCTTGTCGCTGGCATCAATATCGAGCACACCCGCCAAATAGGCAGGTTGGTTTGCCACGATACCTACCGAACGCCCGTTCAGACGACCGAAACCGATAACGACGTTCTTGGCAAAGTGAGGCATCACTTCGAAGAAGTACTGGTTGTCCAGCACCGGTTCTATAATATCCTTGATGTCATAGGGCATGTTCGGGTCCTCAGGAATGACGGTCTGAAGCGCCTCTACCCCGGCGATGGATATCGTCGGAGCAGGGAGTGAAGGGAGCATCCTCCATATTGTTGGACGGCAGGAAGCTCAGCAGCTCGCGGATGCTCATCAGTGTCTCCTCCTCCGTATTGCACATGAAGTGGGTAACGCCGCTCTTGCTGCTATGCGTATAGGCACCGCCCAGTTCCTCCTTGTCCACCTCCTCGTGGGTCACGGTCTTTACCACGTCCGGACCGGTGATAAACATGTGGCTCTGCTCCTTTACCATGAAGATAAAGTCGGTAAGCGCCGGAGAGTAGCATGCCCCACCGGCACACGGACCCAGAATAGCGGATATCTGCGGAATGACACCCGACGCAATGGTGTTCTGATAGAAGATGGAGCATAGCCTGCCAAGCTGTTCACACCTTCCTGGATGCGTGCGCCGCCCGAATCGTTGAGGGCAATGACGGGAGCACCGTTCTTCAGGGCAAGCTGCTGCACCTTTACAATCTTTGCGGCATTCGTCTCGCTGAGCGAACCGCCATGCGCCGTGAAGTCGTAGGCATAGACAAATACAAGGCGGCCGTCTATCTTTCCGTAACCGGACACCATGCCGTCTCCGGCAATCTGTTTCTTCTCCATGCCGAAGTTGGTGCAACGGTGGTTCACGAACTTGTCCAGCTCATTGAACGAGCCTTTGTCCAGCAGCATGTCAATACGTTCGCGGGCAGTCATGCGGCCAGAGGCGTGTTGTTTCTCTATCTTGTCTACGCCCCCACCCAGCGAGGCACGTTTATCCAGTTCCTCAAACTGGCGGTATATTTCTTCTCTGTTCATATTTGCATTTACAATTTAGTGATTTATAATATACGGACTGAATGCGACTCGGGATTATTCCTCCTTTATCAACTCCAATTCAATCAATACTTGGTTGGCATTTACCGGTTCGCCCTCGCCCACGAGGATGTTGCGGACGATGCAGTCGGCATTTACCTTATAGTTACTCTGCATCTTCATGGCTTCCAGCACCACGCAATGTCTCCGGCAGCCAGTCGGTCGCCCACCTTGACGGGGATGCTCACTACCTTGCCCGGCATCGGCGCCAGAATCTTGTCGCCCTGCTTCTCGTCGGCTCCTTTCTTCATGTGCAGATACTTGGCTTGCGTGTCCACGATGTCCACATGAAAGGAACGCTGGAGCATGCTGATGTCATAACTCTTGCCGCCCTCGCCGCGCACAAGGCCTGCGTTGAACGAGTTTCCGTTGTGCAGGATGGAGCAACTTCCGTTCTCTGCCATCACAATGTCCACTTCGTAGGGCTTTCCGTCAATGGTAAGTTGTACCTTATTCCCTTCCTTACCCACCAGGGTAATGTCTGCGATACGGTCTCCTATATGTATTTCCATTATTAATTATCCATTATCAATTATCCATTATCAATTATCCATTCCTTAAATCCTGAGCACTCCCTTCTGCAAGCCAAATTCCCTCCAACGGCTGATGGGGCGGGCATCGGGTAGCTGTGCCGAAACATTCTCCTCCAGATTAACCAGATAGTCCATATAGGCAGCTATCATGCTATGTTCTCCAACTCTTCGTTGGCAGTGTTGGTGCGTACCAGCATGCGGGCGTTCTTCTCGATAAAGAGGGTGTTGTACTCTCCCTTCACAAGTCGGGCACGTGCATGATGCGCTTCAGATAGGCAAGGTTGGTCTTTACGCCCGTAATTTTGTACTCGTAGAGCACACGGCGCATACGCTCGATGGCATACTGGCGGGTGGTTGCCCATACGATGAGCTTACCTATCATAGGGTCGTAGTAGATGGGAATCTCATAGCCGTCGTACACATAGCTGTCTATACGCACACCGATTCCGTTCGGCTCCGTCAGTTGCTTGATGACACCGGGAGACGGCATGAAGTTGTTTTCCGTATCTTCGGCACAGATGCGGCACTCTATAGCATGGCCGCGCTGGAACAGTTCCTCCTGCTTGAGGTGCAGCACCTCGTCGTTAGCAATGCGGATTTGCTCTTTCACCAGGTCCACGCCTACCACTTCTTCCGTGATGGGGTGCTCTACTTGCAAGCGCGTATTCATTTCGAGGAAGTAGAACCGACGGTTCTTGTCTACCAGAAACTCGATGGTACCTGCACCGGAGTAGTTTACTGCCTTGGCTGCGGCAACCGCCTTCTCTCCCATCTCCCGGCGCAATTCCGGCGTAAGGAAGGGTGACGGGCTTTCTTCTACCACCTTCTGATTGCGACGCTGCACGGAGCATTCGCGGTCGAAGAGGTGGATGACGTTGCGTGGTTGTCGCCCAATATCTGGAACTCGATGTGGTGGGGTTCTTCCACGAACTTTTCCAGATAGACCGTGTCGTCTCCAAAGGAGGACATGGACTCGGAGCGTGCCGTGTTGTAGGCTTCCACCACTTCGCTCTCGTTATGGATAAGGCGCATACCTTTACCACCGCCACCCATAGACGCCTTCAGCATCACGGGATAACCTATCTCGTTGCAGATGCGCACGGCTTCTTCGGCACTCTGCAAAGGTTGTTCCGTTCCGGGAACACGGGTACGCCTGCCGCAATCATTCGCTTGCGGGCAGCTATCTTGTCGCCCATCGCCTCCATCGTCTCGGCGGCGGGACCGATAAAGATAATCCCTTCCTCCTTGCAACGGCGTGCAAACTCCGAGTTCTCCGACAAAAAGCCGTAACCCGGATGGATGGCATCGGCACCGCATCGCTTTGCCGTGGCAATCACTTTTTCAATATTCAGATAACTCTCTTTTGCCACGGCCGGTCCTATCGGATAAGCCTCATCGGCATATGCCACATGATGAGAGGTGCGGTCGGCCTCGGAGAAGACCGCAACCGTAAGCAGTCCCATCTCCCGGCACGAACGCATGACGCGCAAGGCAATCTCACCTCTGTTGGCAATCAATACTTTCTTAATCATTTTACTTTTTCTTTAATATATAAAGGATATATATAGTCACACCACAATGCGGACATACCTTTAACAAAGGCATTCCATTTCTTGTTTAAATGTTCAACTAATATCTTCGTACTGTCTTCCTAACCCACGAGCAAAGGCAGCCTTTAATGAATGGCAGGTCTTCTGACTGACTCCTAATCCTGAAGCCTTCCCGATATTTCAATGCATATCAGTGGCAAGGGTGTTTTTCATGATTATAAACGGAGCTTCACAGCAGCGGGACTGTCCGGGATTTACACCCGATTCCCTTTTAATCCAGATGATGGAAACATGCATCCGGAACCAATTCGCGGGCAAAGATAACAAAAATTATCAGGAGTATTCGCAAACCTAATAGTTTTTGTTATCTTTGTCCCAGTTTTGGTTTCACCTCTCCCGGTTCTGTTGGAGATGAGTGATGAAAAAGGGAATCAGGTGCAAATCCTGAACAGACCCGCTGCTGTAAGTCCTTCCAAAATCTTTGAATATTCTACAAGCCACTGTCCGCCCGGCGGATGGGAAGGCATTCAAAGAGGGATAAGTCAGAAGACCTGCCAAGACAACATAGTTTTAGTGCTTTCGGGGAATAAAGCAACAAAACATTGAGTCGAGGCATTCTTTATCCATATAAAGGAATCTTTCTCTTTGTTCATTTTTCCTTGAGGGCAAGTTACGAACGCTTATAAGGAACTGAAATGAGATTCATCACAGGACTGCTATTTACATTTATCTGCCTACTGCCTGCAGGTAGTATGGCACAGAATAAGGTCACCTTATCCGGAAAAGTCATAGACCAGCACGGGACACCGATAGCCCAAGCCACCATCGCTGTGGAAAACACCACCTCCGGCACCTATACGGACGACCGGGGGAAGTATTCACTGCAAGTCGCTCCGGGCAAACACACCTTCGTCGTCTCCTTCCTGGGCTACCAAACCGTGAAACAATCCCTCGACATCCGGCAGGATAAAAAACAGAATTTCACATTGCAGGAAAGCGCCGTGGCATTGAATTCTGTCGAAGTATACGGAAAGACCCAAACGCAGAAAGTGAAGGAAGGGGCCTTTGCTGTCAATGCACTCGACATCAAGCCGATAGTAAACTCACTAAATAACCTCAACGACCTGGTGAACCGTACAACGGGCATCAAGGTGAGAGAGGAAGGCGGGGTTGGCTCGGACTTCGACCTCTCCATCAACGGCTTGTCCGGAAATTCAATCCGCTACTTTCTGGACGGAATGCCACTGGACACCAAAGGAAGCGGTGTTTCCCTCGCCAACTTACCCATTAACATCATAGACCGGATTGAGATATACAAAGGAGTAGTCCCTGCCAGCTTGGGAACAGATGCACTGGGCGGCACCATCAATATCATTACAAAGCAGGAAAAAAAAGGATTATCTGGATGTATCTTACGGCATCGGCTCCTTCCATACCCACAAGGCAGACTTGAATGCACAGTTCGTAGAAAAGAAAACCGGACTAATAGTCCGGCCCACCGTTGGCATCAACTACTCCAAAAACGATTATAGAATGAAGAATGTACAGATGCGCGACGAAAGCGGGGACAACTTCATATATGGCAATCCCAAGCGTTTTTCATGACGGCTACTTCTCTCTACTGGCACAGGTGGAAGCCGGATTTGTCAACAAATCCTGGGCTGATGCCTTCTTTGTTTCCGCCTCCTATTCAAAAACAGACAAGGAACTGCAGACGGGGTCTGTTCAAAACAAAGTATACGGAATGGCAGAAAGGAATTCCGATTCCTGGAACATCTCTGCCCGCTATCAGAAGTACAACTTCATCCTGAAGAACATGCAACTGAATGCCTCCCTCTCCCACACCTGGGACCATTCCTTGACCGTGGACACTGCCTATCGGAAGTACTATTGGGACGGAGGATACATCGTGAGCCAGCGCAACGAGATTATGGGCAAAGAACCATCCATGCGCCACTACAAGCGTCCGCTCACCATCATGCGCACCAACCTGGACTATCAGCTGAATACCCATCACAGCTTTAATCTGAACTACCATTTGAGCCGTACCGGAAACGACCGCTTCGATGACCTTGATACCAGCTTCGAGCCGTCAAAAGATGTGGTTACCAAACATATCCTGGGACTCTCCTACAACCAGTCTCTGTTGGATGGCAAGATGGAAAACGTATTCTTCATAAAAGACTACATCAACCATCCCAATATCCGGCAGACCGACCAATCCAGCGTGACCGGCTCGAAGGATGTGCAAGGCTCCACCACCAAGAACTACCTGGGTTACGGTGCCGGACTCCGGTATATCATCGTGGAACCTTTATCCATCAAAGTATCCTACGAGCATAGCGTAAGACTGCCCATCGCCCGCGAGCTGTTGGGAAACGGTACCACCATCTATGCCAACGTGGCACTGAAACCGGAAAACAGCAACAACTTCAATGCCTCTCTGTTCGGCACATGGCACCCGGGCAATGGACATACATTCTATTATGAGATGAGCGGATTTTTCCGTAAGGTAGACAACTACATTCAGACCAGCATTGCCGAGAAAGAGGGTACAATGCAATATACCAACGTCCCGGCTGTCCATGTAAAAGGTGCGGAAGGGGAAATGCGCTACGACTGGCAAGGCAGACTGCAACTCGCCACAAACGTCAGCTACCAGGACACTCGCGACCAGCAGAAGTACAAGGGTGACGGAAAGCCCTCTGCCACCTATAACAACCGTGTGCCCAACCGCCCGTGGCTATTCGGTAGCGTAGAGGCTTATTATACCTTCCGCAACATTGCCCTGCCCGAAAGCAGATTGCGCCTGGGTTGTACCTATCAGTGGGTACACTGGTACTTCCTGACCTGGGAAGCTTACGGCGCATATGATAACAAGGCACGCATTCCCGCCCAGCACATCTGTAATGCCGACATCACTTACTCATGGAGACGCGGACGCTATAATCTGGCTTTGGAGTGTACCAACTTCCTCGACAAGACAGCCTATGACAACTACAGCTGCAGAAGCCCGGACGTGCTTTTTTTGCTAAATTCAGACTATTCATTAACTAATCATTTAATAATTCATTCAAAATGAGAAAATTCAAATTTACACTGATTGCCTTTATGGCTGCCATGATGGCACTGTCATTCACAGCGTGTTCCGATGATGACCCGGAACCTAATCCTAATCCCGACCCGGAAGTCAATGAGGATAACTATCACTTCGACCTATTTGTCACCGTAGACAAACACGGTGGGATGAGTAGCAAGAATACCACTATTGTCCATAGCGTCAACTCATTGGCCACAGAGCAGGGTGTCATCACTGTGAAAAGAGAAGGTTCGGAACTGGGAGATTATTCCATGGAGACTATCTCAAAAGGAAAATATTACTACCAAATACCCGCAACCAACGACCGTTTCGTAAAATATCAAATCAAGAACAATGCAGTTCAGGTTATTGCAGAACGTCCTTTCAAGGCCAACAGCTATAAGGTACGTTCCTACACACATGCCTGGATTGATGACAACACACTCGTCATCATGTCTACCAATGGTAAGAAGGACAAGATTCTTTATACGAAACTGAACGCAGAGGACTTGACTATCCTGCTGAAGGTGAACTCAACATACCAGCCCCCACCAACTGGCTCAAACTGACAAGCTCCGGTATCCTCACCTACCGCAAATCAGACAACAGATTGTACTACTTCTACTATTGGAAAGAGACAGACGGTTTGACGAATATAGACCAGCAAGAGCCTAACTTCCATACAGCCATTATCAACCCCTCTACCATGGAAGTAGAAAAAGATGTACTCTCTCCCATCGAATGCGAAATGGCAGGAAGCGCTTACGGAGACTGATGCAAAAACTGCGTAATGTACGACGAAGCAGACAATCTCTACCTAGCTTGTTTCCACGAAGAAGATAACGCTTTTTTCAAAGGCATCCTGCTACGTATCAACAAAGGCGAAACAGAATTCGACGCTTCCTACAACGGCTATCCCAATGCCGACGGCAAATTGCTGACCATTCAATATCTGGAAGGGAACAAAGCCTTAGTGTATGCACGTAATGACAATGCCGATAGACCCGCTGCAGATAAGCAACCCGGCATCGACGCTTACTCTCACTACTACGCCATCCTCGATCTTACCACCGGAACCAAGACACGCTTAAGCTATGATGGCAAGGAAATCGGTTACAGCGGCGGTCGCTTCTCACAGCGTTCTGTCATCTTCAACAACAAAGCATACATTGGTGTAAACACTGAAGAAGATGCCAACGCCGTTATCTACATCTATGACATCAAGACCGGTAATGTAGAGAAAGGAGCCGAAGTGGACGGACGCTTCTACTTCGATATGATACGTGTCATAGAGAACGATTAAAACAAGCATCAGTATTTATGAAGAATTTGTTTGTCTTTTTATTCCTTTGTAATTTCCTCCTCCTCTGCCATGCGCACGGGGGAGGCAACTACGAGCACAGCGATATGCTTGCAAGTATGAAACCCGGCGACAAAGCCGCCCTGCTCATGGTGCACTTCGGCACTACGCACGACGATACCCGCGCCCTCACCATTGATGCCATCAACGCCAAGGCACAAGCCGCCTTCCCGGAGTTGAAGTTCCAAGAAGCCTATACGTCGCGCATCATCATCCGCCGCTTGAAAGAGCGCGGCATCACGAAGCTGACTCCACTGGATGCCATGCTGAAACTGCGCAGCGAAGGTTACACACACCTCATCGTACAGAGTACCAACATCATTGACGGAGTAGAAATGGAATCCCTCCGCCGGGATGTGGAAAACGCACTACCCTTCTTCAAGGAAATACGTGTAGGTACTCCCCTGCTCTACTCTATCGAAGATGCAGAGAAAGTGGCAAGTATTCTGGGGAACCGCTACAACGCCCCGGCACAAAGCAAGAAAGCTACCAAAGAACACTTCGTCCTTGTGGGCCACGGCACCTATACCCCCAGTACCGCATCTACAGTCAGATGGACTATATGCTGAAAGCAGGCGGACTGACCAATTTCCATGTGGGCACCATCGAAGGTTATCCAACCTTTGACACCATGCTGGCACAACTGAAAGCCGGGAAAGCCAAACGTGTGACCCTCATACCCTTCATGTTTGTTGCCGGAGACCATGCCAAAAACGACATTGCCGGAGAGTGGAAGGAGATGCTCGAGAAAGAAGGCTTCACCGTCAGTGCACAACTGGAAGGACTGGGACAAATTCCGGAAATTCAAGAAATATTCATTGACCATATCCGTTTCGGACTGAAGCACCGCATGCTGGACATCATGACGAAGAAGGCGGCCTATGCTACCGGAAAAGACACAGAATAATATACCATTAGTGGGTATTTAGTGTTCTTGAATCATCTTGTACTTTTGCAGGAAAAACGCGAACGACAATGAATGTTATCACCAAACTGATGTACTCTATTCATAGGATACTGGGCACTTTGCTCTGTATCCTATTTCTCATGTGGTTCCTCTCCGCCTTCGTGATGATGTACCACCGCTTTCCCCGTGTCAGCGCCAAAGAGAAAATGCAAAAGCTGGATATGCTCTCCCAAACCGGAGACTCACTTCCGGACATCTCCTCCGTCACAGCCCGCCTGCCCCGTGGCGTAAAGGTCAGGTCTACGATACTGAACCTCAATGCCGGACACCCCGAGTTCAGCTTTAGTACCACAAAAGGCACGCTTCATTTCCTTGCCGATTCCACCATCTCACGACCCTCTCTGGACAGTGAACACCTGCACCGGACAGCAGCTTTGTGGTGTTCTTCTCCCATTACCCGTATCGACACCCTCCACTCTCTGGACCAATGGATTCCCTTCGCTGAACTGAAAAAGGAAATGCCCATTTATAAAATATACTTTGCCGACGATGCCGGGACACAGCTCTATCTGAGTTCACAAAACGGTGAGGCCTTGCAGTTCTCCAACAGAAGCGAACGCTTCTGGGCATGGCTGGGTGCCATTCCCCACTGGGTATACTTCACCTGGCTGCGGCAGGACACCGTCCTTTGGACTAAGACCGTCATCTGGCTCACAGCTCTGGGTTGTCTCATGGTCATTGCCGGCATTTGGGTAACTGTGGATGTATGGCGTAAGACGCACCGAAGCCGCCATCCCAAGTTCTCCCCCTACCGAAAAAGATGGTATCACTGGCACTACGTCAGCGGAATCTTTTTCGGCATCTTCGTACTGACCTTCACCTTCAGCGGCATGATGTCTCTGGCAGACATTCCCGAATGGATTCATAAACCGGCACTGAAGAAAGGCAGCGCCACACGCACGCTCCATGCCCGTGCCCCACAACCGGAGGATTACCCCTTGGACTACCGCCGTGTCATAG
>ENA-OQAA01001666-OQAA01001666.1-human-gut-metagenome-genome-assembly--contig:-NODE-1666-length-10528-cov-2.968176_pt1 | contig 10528 bp, 17 predicted proteins | sample MGYA00242489_ERZ504515 | MGnify/ENA primary metagenome ERZ504515 (study PRJEB26092, sample SAMD00036237) | human gut metagenome | host: Homo sapiens | study: EMG produced TPA metagenomics assembly of...
CTATTGTTCACTTTGAGAGAGGTTGTGGACTTATTTCAACAAATAGCAATAACCTGGTTGTTGAGTTTAAAGCAAGTCAGTTAGAAAGGATCTGATCACAAACAGACCGGAAGGACCTGCAGAAATTAAAAGGCAGGATTCAAAGTATGGGGAATCCGCTTATGGAAACACGGAATGACACATAAAGGACGTATAGAAAACGTATAGAGTACGGCATATATGACGCATTCGTGTTTGAAAAAATGGTAAATGTCATTCATGACGTATAGAAAGACACATATAAGACGTATTATCACAAAAAATGTGAATGTTGTTATAAATGACGTAAAGAAAACGTCCTTTATGCGTCATAGAGATAATTGAAAAGATTGGCTGGAGGTATTAAAAAATGGAGAATAAACAAAGACCTGTCATTGCTGAAACCAGAGAGCTTGTGCAGAAATACCATGTTTTGGAAAAGGCACAGATTTATGCTTATTTTGCATTAGATGGCAGGGATCATTTTGTTGGAAAAGCATTTAAGGCGTTGGAAAAAGAGCGGCAGGTTTTCATTCATCCAGAACTGGAAGTGGTGGCAGCAAGTGAGGAAGCAATTGCTGCTAAGGATCTGGGAACTATGAAGGCTGTCTGGGTACTGGTTGATGTGATGAAAAAGAAACAAGTGGAAGAACACTTTCCTGCTTCGAAGGAAGAGTATCCGGTACGGATCGTATTCTACGGAGAGGGAGAAATCTTTGATATTTTGTACATTTCAGAGGCGGAAGTTACGGTGGTAAACAATCTGTTTTCGCGGAAAAAAATTGACAGTTGCGGACATATTATTGTAGTCGAAAATCCCGATTATATATCGGCTATTCACATAGCGGATGTGATTGGGTATTGTGTTGTGAAAGAAGGTGGGGAAGTCGAGTATTACCAATATAGTCAAGGCGGATCAGAAGAATAGTACTGAGCCGTTTGGAAAAATTAAGGACCAGCTGGATGAGACTCAGGCTTTAAGCTGGCGGATGGAGCAATATATGGCGGAGTCGCGGAATGTTCTTACTTCGTGTGTCCGTTTAAAATCGGAACTTCAATATGATTATTTCACGGAGTTAGTCCTGGAAGCCGCAAAAACATCTGAAAAATTAACCGATAAGCTTCGAAGGCTTACCTTAGAAGTGACAGTTAACCCAGTTCAATACGAAAACTACAAGGCGGAGCTTGTGACCATTCATGGAATCGAGGTGGAATTTTCTGAGGGAATCCTAAAGGTGGCATTGCCACTTCTGGTGCCCCATAGAAAAGATTTTTACACGGATTTTTTATACAAGCCACTGCATACAGCACTTCAGAACTGGTGCTTGGAACGGGTAAAAAAGGCGCTGGAAATCCCATTTTTCGAAGAATGCCTTGTCTGTTTTGTGCATGTTTATAATAAAAATCTGCCTTTGGTAGGACGTGTTCGGGATCACGATAACATTGAGGAAAAACATGTACTGGACATTGTTTCTAGTTTCTGTATGAAGTCAGATAGTGGTTTTTATGTGGATACTTTTCATACAACTAGGCTTGGAATGGAAGATGGCACATTATTATATGTGATGGAGGCTAAGAAATTTCCAGGCTGGATCCGTGAAAACAGCCAGCTTTTGGATATCGAAAAAGAAGCACTTTAAGATCAGAAAAATTCGATATATAGAATAGGCATTTAAGTGTTTGAAAAATAAGGCATTTTGGGATATGAGAATCCAGAAAAGATACCCAAGTATTCAACATATAGGGTACAGATTCTTATTGATTTTGAGTGGGAGGTGGAAATGAAAAGGAGGATGTGTTGTTAAGACTGATTGCGATATCAGGGGAATTGCCAGCAGGCCTGGTAGGAGAAATTGTAGAATCAGAATCTTATGCAGCAGCTCTTATTACCAGGCTGAAAAAGGAAAATTATATCTCTGTGAGAAATGCAGGCGGATATAAGGGGTATGTGTTAAGGGGTAAAGGGAAAAGGTATCTTCTGGAGAGGTATGAAGATGACCTTTCCTTTTTTCTTTCTGGATCTGCACAGACCAACCATGTGAAAAGTGAACCGGAGAAGAGGCTGCGGCTTCATCGGATGAGCGAGGTATGGGTCTTTTTTATGAAGATGGGTATTGAGATCTTTCAAAGCCAGAAACCAGATCTGGGAAATGGGTTTGAAAAAGTGGGAAAAAAAGCAGTGTACTATGGCAGTCTGGAATACAAAGAAAGTGCAGAAGCAATCAAGGGGTCCAGAGCCTGCGGCGTGCTACTTACCGGGGATACAGCTTATGTCGTTTACAACACCATGGCAAAAAGAATGAAATGGGCGCAAAAGATGGAAATGGCAATGCGTACCTGGACCGAACGTATGCTGTTAATTGGTGGAGGATTACGACAGGCTGATTCGCTTATCTTGGGAAATACTATGGATTTCCTTCTTGAACTTTTAAATAGTGATGGCGGTGTTCGCAAAAATCTATATCAGGTAGATGATGTGTACGAACACTATTATTACATCCCGCGGACAGATAACGCAAAGGTTCAGATGGAGCTTCTATTAACTTCCTGGAAACGGGAGAAGATAAAAAATCTGTTAGCAACATTAGTAAAGTATCCAAGGCGTAAACAATACGCCTTAAGCGAGGGCTTTGATAAGGACATGCAGCTAATCTATTTCTGTCATGAATTGGATATGCGTCATTTGTGTCGCATAAAGCAGGAAATTGGCTGGAAGCAGAAAGGAACAATCATCTGCTTAGATTACCAGGCGAATGTGCTCAGAGCATATTTTGGAGAGGGGGTGAGGGTTCGTGAGCTGAATACAGATAAAATCATGGAATATCTGACTAAGGGCAGGGACGAATAAGCCACAGTCTAAGTCAGGAGGTGTCTATGAGTAATCTATTTGACACTGGAAGTGAAACAGTAAACAGGATGTGCCGCCTGCAGTTTACGGGAAATGTCATTCCGTCCACCTGGTATCACACAATTAAAAAAGAAACCGGAAAACCAAACCTGAATGCAATCATTATTCTGGCAGATATTGTGTACTGGTATAGGCCGATGGAAATCCGGGATGAGGCAACCGGGCAGTTGTGTGGATTCAAAAAGAAATTCCAGGCTGACATTCTACAGAGAAACTATCAGCAGTTGGCGGATCAGTTTGGTATCACGAAACGAGATGCGGTGAACGCTATCGTTGAACTGGAAAAGCTAGGAGTGGTAACAAGGGTATTTCGGACAGTCAACATCAAAGGGCAACTTTACTCCAATGTCATGTTCCTAAATCTGGATGTAGATGTATTAATTCAATTAACCTATCCGGAAACGTTGGAAAATGCATTCATAGGGATACCAGATACCCCCTATCACTCATTTTGGGGACAGCCCCCACCGAAAAAATGACAGGGGTCACGGATATAAGTGAGAGGGTATCCCCGAAAAAAGTGATAGCTGTCTCCGATATGGGGGAGACATATACAAAGAATACATACAAAGATTACAACACAGATTTCTCTATCCCTTCGTATCGGCAGGTAGAGCAACAGGTAAAGCAGCAGATTGCGTATGAAAATTTGATATTGGATCATCCGCATGACGCAGAGTCGGGGAAATATTGGGATTGATCGTGGATGTGATGACTTCCTCAGCAGAGGTAATCCGGGTGAACCGGGAAGAGAAGCCTGCAAATGTTGTAAAAGCCCAGTTTGCAAAGCTGACGAAAGAGCATGTGGATTTTGTGTTGTTCAGTATGGACTCCAATACTACAAAAGCCAGAAATATCCGGGCGGTACTTCTTACGGCATTATATAATGCGGTAAATACCATGAGCATCTATTACGACAATCTATATCAGTACCATATGGCAGAAGAAATGAGAGGGGATGAGAGGAAAAAGGATGTTTAGAAAATTTGACAAATGGAAATTATTGACTGTTGTTTGCGGGGCGGTATTATTAGCAGGATATCTGGGTGGATTTTTAAAATCTTTTTGGTGATGCAGATGTTGACTTAAATCCCATTCACTGTATGGCGGCAGGATGGACCAGCACCGGGGGCAGGATGTGGATTTGGTTCTCGGTTCTGGTACTCTTTTTTCTTACGGCACTTGTGATTTACCGGGGAAGTGAAAACCCATTGCAGGATGAACGAGGTTTTGAGTTGTCCGATCAGGGAACCTATGGAACCGCTGGCTTTATGAAAGAAGAGGAACAGGCGGAGATCTTAAGAGCAGATAAAACAATGGACGGCGTAAACGGAATCATATTTGGTCGGGAGCTTGGAACCGGTAAGGTTCTAAGCCTTCCGGTGGATTCCAGGCTGAACCGGAATATTGCTGTCTGTGGCTCCCAGGGTTCTATGAAATCCAGGGCATTTGCAAGGGTGATGGCATTACAATGCGTACGCCGTGGGGAGAGCATGTATATCACGGATCCAAAGTCTGAACTTTATGAGGATTTATGTGCTTATCTGAAGGAGTCAGGATATGTGGTAAAACAGTTAAATCTGATTCAGCTGACACATTCAGATGCCTGGAACTGTCTGGCGGAAATTGATGAGGGAGAGCTGATCGATGTATTCTGTGATGTTGTCATTCGTAACACCACAGACAAATTTGATCATTTTTACGACAACGTGGAGATGGATTTATTAAAAGCGCTTTGCCTGTATGTGTATGAGGAATATCCATCAGAGAGGCGGACATTTGCAGAGGCCTATAAACTCTTGCTCAATAAAAGTGTCGATATGTTGGATTCCATTTTTGAAAGACTGCCAACGAACCATCCGGCCAAAGGACCATACCAGCTTTTTGCAAAAGCGGAGAAAGTAAAAGGAAATGCGGTTCTTGGCCTTGGAACCAGGTTGCAGATTTTGCAAAATAAGCTGGTGCAGCAGATCACCAGCCACACCGATATTGACCTCTCTCTGCCAGGAAAACAAAAATGTGCGTATTTTTGTATTACTTCGGATCAGGATTCTACATTTGATATGTTGGCAACGCTTTTCACCTCATTTCTAATCATCAAATTGGTTCGTCTGGCTGATCGGACTGAAGAGCGCGTGCTGCCGGTTTCAGTAAGTTTCATCCTTGATGAGTTCCCCAACATCGGCGTGGTTCCTGATTTCAAAAAGAAGCTTGCAACAGCCAGATCCAGACGGATCGGGATGAGTATATTGTTTCAGAATATCCCACAGCTTCAGAACCGTTATCCAGATAACCAGTGGGAGGAAATCCTTGGAGGATGTGATTTCTCAATCTTCCTGGGCTGTAATGATATGACAACTGCGACCTACTACAGTGACCGTACAGGGGAGATTACCGTATCGGTGGCTTCTGTCCGGAAAAATTTCTATACCATCCGGGCAACCGATTATGTACCAGAATATTCAGAATCAAGATCCCTTGGAAAAAGGCAGTTACTTCTTCCTGATGAGGTGCTTCGTTATCCACTAAACCAAGGGATTTTAATTATCCGAGGGCATAACGTGTTGAAATTCCAGAAAATGGACTATACCGAGCATGAAGATGCAAAGAAGCTCCGATTGGAAAAAGTAGTGGAACACATTCCAGACTGGTACAAGGAATGGGAAAAGGAAAAAACACAGGAACCGCCTTTTTCACATCTGGGGCAGGATAATGAGGCATCTATTTCACTTCCACCTAAATCCAGTACGGATGAAGCGTGTGAAGAACCGCTCGCAGTAGATGCAAAGCCCAAAAGAAAACCAGGCAAAAAAACGGAGTCCAGGCAGGGTGTAACAAGAGTAGAAGATTTGTTCGTCAGAAAGGAGGTGGAAGCAGATGACAATTGACCTGTCACAGATCAAAGAGAATTCCATGGTACGGTATGGTTTTAAGATCCTTCTCATGCGGGAATTGATATCCATATCAAAGAGAATGATTATAACAGGCTCATAGCAGCGGCAGGCTGTATTGAAATATATGATTCCATGGAAGAGTTCTTGGAAAAGAGTGGCTGGAAAAGAGATAACCCGGAACTGGACGAAAAAAGCTATTTATTGGATAACCATATTTGCAGGTATATCCAGGGAAAAGTCTGGTATTTTTCCAGGCTTCGGTACGAGAACCAAGAGTAGGAAAGAAAAGGGAAGAAAAAAGTCGAATTGTTTTATAAAGCTATTGATTTTTACAATAAATCGTGCTAACATAAATAATCATAATTTGTTTTATCTTTTAATATTTAGGTCTATCGACCGAAAAATTTAGGGTTATTTGCAGAAGAGATTGTTCGGATTTTGCAGATGGCTCTGAATTTTTTTGTAAAAAGGGCAGCAAAAAAGGAGACTTCAGAAGGAAGTAAAAGTCTCCTTTTTTGAGGTTCCTATTTGGGGACCAAAGGCCATACTTAAAATAACAAGTTGCAGCTGCGATTAGGGGCGCTGCTAAAAAACACTGTTTTTAAGTAGGAGAAAATAATGAAACAAGTATGAAAAAAACTTTTAAAAAATTTAGCATCTTCATTATAGTTGAAAAATGAAAACAAGTCAATGGACTTTGAATGAAAATTGTTAAAAATGTGAAAATTATAATCAAAAATCAGAAAATTAAAACAAAATACTTTAGGAAATATGGGAATATCCTTTGCGCCAAAAATCTTGACACGGTTTATTAGGCTCTCTATAATGATGGTGTATTTCGTTTTTGATTTCTAAGAGTAAACTGGGGGAAGGATTTTGACAAAAGAGGCAATTTATCAGTATGTAAAAGAGCAATATGGAACAACACCGGAGCATCTTTGGAAGCGGGATCCTAAGTCAGCGGTGCTTCGGCATAAAAACGGAAAATGGTATGCAGTTTTTATGAATGTAGATAAGAATAAATTAGGAATTCCGGAAGAGGGAAGCGTAGACATTATGAATGTGAAATGCAATCCGGAGTTAAATGGGTTTATTGCACGAACCTATGGGATTAGGCCAGGGTACCACATGAATAAGGAGCATTGGATATCTGTAGTATTGGATGGCTCTGTTGGAGATGGTAAAACACTGGATTTTTTGGATATGAGTTATGATTTAATTGATACGGGAAGAAAATAATTTTTTTAAATACCCTTTAGGAATAGAAATAAACCTAAAGGGTATTTTCCTCTTAAGCGATATACAAGGGAGGATGTATTATTCTTTATCTTAAGAGGGAAGCTTCCTGGTTGCAGTAAATACATCTATATTTTCCACTGGAGGACAGTTTGAAGATGTGCTCACAGTTTGCTTCCGTACTGGTAATGCAGCGGGGATTTTTGCATTTGATTACATTCTTTAACGTTTTTGGCGGAACAGGGTGGTATTTTTTTACCACTTTTCCATCACGGATCACGATCAGCGTGACACCCTCATTTAAGTAACCAAGGACTTCCAGACGCTCAGGCTCTGTAAGCCCCTCTATTTTAATCAGGTCTTTACAGCCGTATTTTTCACTTCTTACAGACTGCAAAAGGGCAACGGACTGTTTCTGGGAGTCCAGTTCCAGAAGCTTGTAAATATCCATTCCTTTTCCAGCCGGGATATGATCGATCACAATTCCGTTTTGGATAGATTCAATCTTTAACATTACAGCACCGTCCTTCCTGTCAGCGGATCCGGGATTTCAAGCAGAGCCATGATCAATGCCATACGGATATATTTTCCGTTCTGCACCTGGTCAAAATAAGCGGCTCTTGGATCCTGGTCCACGTCTGTGGCAATTTCGTCCACCCTTGGGAGAGGATGGAGAACCGGCATATCCGGCTGTGCCAGATTTAATTTTTCCCGGTTTAAAATATAGGTATCCTTTAACCGGACATAATCTTCCTCGTTAAAGAAACGTTCTTTCTGAACTCTTGTCATATAGAGCACGTCCAGCTTGGGAAGGGTTTCCTCCAGGCTGGTGACTTCTTTGTAAAAAGAATGGTTTGGCTTTAAGGTCTCTTCCATCACGTAATCCGGGATCTTAAGTTCCTCCGGGGAGATGAAGTAAAACTCGTTTCCAGGATGACGTACCAGGCTGTTTACCAGGGAATGTACGGTGCGTCCAAATTTCAGATCCCCGCAAAAGCCAACTGTCAGATGATCCAGATGACCTTTCCTCTGACGGATAGTCATAAGGTCAATCAGTGTCTGGGTTGGATGGTTATGACCGCCATCCCCGGCATTAATTACTGGCACTGTGGCATACATGGAGGCACGAAGGGGAGCGCCTTCCTTGGGATGCCGCATTGCAATGATATCTGCATAGCAGCTTACCACCCGGGCGGTATCAGCTACCGTTTCTCCTTTTGTGGCACTGGACTGCTCAGCACCAGCAAAGCCAAGGGCCTTTCCTCCAAGGCTTAGCATGCAGATTCAAAGGAAAGACGGGTTCTGGTACTTGGTTCGTAAAAAAGAGTGGCAATCTTTTTCCCATCTGCCACATGGCTGTACACTTCTGGACTTTCTGCAATGCGGTCAGCCAGATCCAGAACTTTTGTAGTTTCTTCAAGAGTAAAATCAAGTGGATCGATCAAATGTCTCATAACCAGGCTCCTTTTGTTAAAAACTGATCCCGTCTGGCTCCGACGGAAATAAACTGGATTTCATGGTTCAGAAGCTGCTCCAGGATACGAATGTAAGCTTTTGCATTCTCCGGAAGCTCTTCATAAGTCCGGCAGCCCGAAATATCGCATTTCCATCCTGGAAACATTTCTACTACAGAGGTATAACTATCCAGTTCATCCATAGGATCAAAATCGGTTACTATAACACCGTCACGTTTATAGCCTGTGATCACAGGAATCTCTTTCATGGAACTTAAGACATCCATTTTTGTCAACGCGATCTTATCTGCATTCTGGCATTTTAACCCATAGCGGCTGGCTACGGCATCAAAGGGACTATCCTTCTGGACGACCGGTGGCAGCACCATATTCACCGCCAGCTTTCCGCAACGCTTCTTCCCAGTCATCGGACATGGCATGTTCTGCCACAAAAGGACCTGCGCCAACACAGGTGGAATACGCTTTTAAAACGCCAATTACGTGATCCAGGGATTTTCCAGGGATTCCGGCACCAATGGGACCATAGGCAGAAATGGTAGAGGAACTTGAGGTATAGGGGAAAATACCGTAATCAATGTCCCTCATCTCCAAGCTGGGCTTCCAGTACCACCTTTTTGCCTCTGACACTGCCTGTCCAGATATTCCCGGTCTCGCATATAGGGACCAAACAGTTCAGCCTGTTCCTCACACCAGGTAAGGAGTGCAGGGTAGGACATTGGCTCCTGATGATAACAGCCTGCAAGCTCCAGGTTCTTTGCCACCAGCATGGTTTTTAATCTGGCTTTTACGGAATCCTCTTTTAAATGAAGGAGATCTCCCAGGCGAAGTGTTTTTTTACGGTACTTGTCACTGTATGCATAGGCGATTCCACGGCGGGTAGAACCAAAGGCACTTCCTGTCTTTGCAAGTCTGTTTTCTTCTAACTCATCCTGCACCTTATGCCATGGCATGGAGACTGTAGCACGTTTTGAAAGTTTCAGATGATCCGGTGTTACCCGGATTCCTTTTTTCTCTATTTCATGGATTTCCCGGGAAAGATGTTCCAGGTCAACCACCATTCCGTCCCCGAGGACGCACACCACACCTGGATGTAAAATACCAGAGGGGAGAAGATTTAAAACGAATTTGCCCTGGGTGGTTACACTGTGTGACCTGCATTGTTTCCGCCCTGGTAGCGGACAACCACATCTGCCTGCTCTGCAAGAAGATCGATCACACGTCCTTTTCCTTCATCGCCCCAGTTAATACCGGTTACTGCTGTAAGCATTTGTTCCTCCTTTGAAAACTGGTCGGGCAGCTGTTTTCCTATTACAATAAACCGCTTTTTGCCCTACAACAGCGTTCTTTTTTGTTCGAGTACATAATACGCTTGACGTAGTAATAAGTAAAAGATATAATTGATATGACTGAAATAAATATATGACATGTCAAAAAGGAAAAATATTATGGACGTTAATTTCGAGTATTATAAAATCTTTTATTATGTGGCAAAATACCACAACTTTACCAAGGCGGCCCAGGCGTTAAACAACAGTCAGCCTAATATTACCCGGGCCATGAACTGTCTGGAACAGCAGTTAAATACCACTTTATTTATCCGTACCAACCGCGGCGTACAGCTCACTCCGGAGGGAGAACGGCTTTATATCCATGTGCTAAGTGCAATGGAGCAGTTCCAGGCAGCAGAAGAGGAACTGGCCGACAACTCCGGATTATCCCACGGAAGTGTAGCCATCGGTGCCAGTGAAACTGCCCTCAATATTTTCCTGCTGGATAAATTAAAAAGTTTTCACATGACTTATCCTGGAATCCGGCTGAGGCTATACAACCATTCCACACCGGAAGCCAGGAACTTTCCTTCGGGAGGTAAAGAACTATCCGCTGATTTCTCTTGGACGGGAAACTATGACCTATAAATTTTACAACAGTGTATTTTTATCAAATGGTCTGGATCTTTCCCCGGATACGGAAGCTGCCACTGCGGACCAGATTCTGCC
>ENA-OQAA01001667-OQAA01001667.1-human-gut-metagenome-genome-assembly--contig:-NODE-1667-length-10516-cov-1.896236_pt1 | contig 10516 bp, 11 predicted proteins | sample MGYA00242489_ERZ504515 | MGnify/ENA primary metagenome ERZ504515 (study PRJEB26092, sample SAMD00036237) | human gut metagenome | host: Homo sapiens | study: EMG produced TPA metagenomics assembly of...
TTATGTTTTAATTTTATAGTATGCAATTTATTGTTCTATTTGTTATGATAGATTGTATTTTTCACCTATTATAACATTTATTAAGTTTGTTGGTCGGGTTATTACCTTAAACCGATTCTTCTTTAAAAAGTAAATCGTACCATCAGATGAGCAATTATCTACGATGATGACTTCGAGCGGGACTGATGGTCTTCCTGTCGTGAACAACGAATTTAGTATCTCCATGATATATTTGAAATGATTCCTTGTTATGGTTATAATAGATACATAAGGTGTCATAAACTAGTATATGCGTTTTGATAAGACAAAGACATTTTCTTCGCTGTATAATGCTTTTGGAATATGTCTTGTACTTCTCGTGCGACTTCTGTACGATCTAACAGGAGCACTTTTTCTATTTTGTCGAATAAACTATTACTGTCTTTATTGTTGAAAATATATCCTGTCGTGACGCTCATCTTCGATAGCACCTCTTGGTGTGAAGGTATATCAGAAAGTAACATAGGTAATCCTACTGTCATACTCTCCAACAGCGTGTTTGCCAATCCTTCGACATCTGAGGCTGAAATATAATAATCGGAAGCGATTAAGTAATCATAAACATTCGTTTTAAAACCGGGTAAAAGAATCCGGTCATCACCTTCTTTTTTTAAATCTTCCCATAAGGTCCCTCACCGAGCATGATCAATCCCACTTGCTTGGCCCCTATTTGTTTAAAGGCACGTATTAATAGTTCAGGATTCTTCTCTCCTGAGAAGCGCCCGATAAAAATAAAATATCGGATATCGTCTTTTAGTCCTAAATCTTTTCTTAGCTTTTGCCGATAAATCGGATCGCAATTCCAGATGGGTAACGAAGATCCATTGGGTATGCAAGAGATGTCCCAACCTTTATTTTCTTTATAGAGTTTTCCTACACTTTCAGAGCAACCTATGGGGAGATCTACTTTTCGGGTGAAGAAATTGGTTCAGTTGATTTGACGATATCTCCTTTAAATTTTCCATATAATTATCTGCTGCTGCAGTCCCGGATAGATATGAATCGTATAGATTCGTTTATACTTTCGAGGTAAAAAGCACATTAAATATAATGAACGCGGACAATGCGCATGAAGCATATCCGGATTGATCAATTTTACCTCTTGTTTTAGTGCCGTGAATAAAGCGAATGGATTAAGAGGCGTTTCTGGTGCCATTGATGAATCGAAAGCGGATACTTCTGGAAATCCTTAATTCGGGTAGTTTTTTTCTCTGGTATGAAAGTAATGATAGATACCTTGAACTTGGAGAAGTCCATATATTGGATAATGTTATACATAACATTAACCGGGCCTTCGTTGCATAATGATGATACCAAGAAACAAACTTTAGTCATGCTCTCTTCCTTATTTTTCTTTACTGTCAAACTGTACCTGCAATAATAACGGACGGGTGAATCTATTATTGTTGATTTCTCCGTTTGTTTAACAATGTAAGATTTCCCTCTATTAAAGGGAAACCGAATACAAAGTTAACAGTTATTTCTTTAAAAACAGACGAACATATGATTTTTTTCAATTTGTATATTTATGATAGCGGATTTCTATGAATTATTGTACATTTGCATACGTTTTTAAGATATTTTGAGAAACAAAGGGAATTATGAAAATAGCAATAGTTGGAACAGGCTATGTAGGCTTGGTAACAGGTACGTGTTTTGCGGAAATGGGTACAGAGGTGTTTTGTGTAGATGTGGATAAAAATAAGATCGATAATCTGAAGAAAGGCATCGTTCCCATTTATGAGCCGGGTTTGGATGAATTGGTGGCTCGTAATATGCAGGCGGGGCGTTTGCATTTTACTACCGAGTTAAAAGAATGTCTGGATGAGGTGGAAGTCTTGTTTTCCGCAGTGGGGACGCCTCCAGATGAGGATGGAAGCGCGGATTTGAAATATGTGTTGGAGGTTGCTCGGACCGTGGGAAGATACATGAATAAATATATCTTGGTTGTTACTAAAAGTACGGTTCCAGTAGGTACTGCCCAGAAGGTAAAGCGAGCTATTAAGGATGAGCAAGCTAAGCGGAATGTAAATATAGAGTTCGATATTGCTTCTAACCCAGAGTTCTTGAAGGAAGGGGCTGCGGTAAAGGATTTTATGAGTCCGGACCGTGTAGTTGTAGGAGTGGAATCCGAGCGTGCCGAGAAATTGATGTCAAAGTTATATCGTCCGTTTTTACTGAATAATTTCCGGGTGATTTTTATGGATGTCCCTTCTGCTGAAATGACTAAATATGCGGCAAACGCTATGTTGGCGACTCGTATCAGTTTTATGAATGATATCGCTAATTTGTGTGAGATTGTCGGTGCTGACGTAAATATGGTGCGTAAAGGGATTGGGACGGATGCTCGTATCGGTAGTCGTTTTCTGTATGCGGGTTGTGGATACGGAGGTTCTTGTTTCCCGAAAGATGTCAAAGCGCTTGTGAAGACCGCTGCCGATAGTGGTTATCAGATGCGTATATTGGAAGCGGTAGAGGCTGTAAATGAAGAGCAGAAGTCAATATTGTTTCGTAAGTTAGTGAAGCATTTTAACGGGGATATCAAAGGTAAGCGTATCGCTTTATGGGGGTTGGCGTTTAAGCCGGAGACAGATGATATGCGAGAGGCTCCTTCATTGGTTTTGATCGAAAAGTTAAGAAACGCCGGATGTCTGGTTTCGGCTTATGATCCAGTGGCTATACCTGAGGCTCAAAGACGTTTGCCTGAAGATGTGATTTCTTATGTTAAAGATATATATGAGGCTGTGATAGATGCGGATGCACTATTGTTGGTTACTGAATGGAAAGAATTCCGTATGCCTTCTTGGTCTGTTATTAAGAAATTAATGGCTACGCCTTTAATCTTGGATGGACGTAATATCTATGATAAGGAAGAATTGGAGGAGGCCGGTTTTATTTATCATTGCATAGGTCGGTAAAGACCTTTTGGTTGGAAATAAGTTATGGGGCTGTGTTGCAATTCTTTGCTTGACACAACCCAATTGTCTATTTCATCAATTCTTTCTTTAACGAACACCCACTACACCCACAGCAAGGATCACTGGATTTCGGTTTCGTAAGCATTCGATAAACCTTATATGCGATATATCCGATAACCGAGATACCAATAACGCAAACTGCTATATCTTGCCACATACCTATAAATTTACCTCCTATATATAACTAAATAAAACATAGGAAAGTTCTTAGCTGAATAAACCCACAAAGAAATTCCCCGTTTGATAAACAATGAAAGAAACGATCCATGCTAGGACACAAGTATAAATGATAACGAATATACCCCATTTCCATGAGCCAGACTCGTTGACAATAGCCGATATAGTCGCTATGCACGGAAAATAAATCAAGACGAAAAGCATTAAGCTAATCGCTATGAGCGGTGTGAATACCAAATTACCTTCTGCGTTACGGTCTTGCTTCAAACGCTCCGACAGGGCTTGGCTGTCATCATCGGCATTCCCCGTGTATAATACGCTTAACGTGCTGACAACAACTTCTTTCGCCGCCATACCGGTAAGTAGGCTTACACTCATTTTCCAATCGAATCCTAAAGGAGCCAAGATCGGTTGAATCGTCTGGCCGATACGCCCGATATACGAATTTTGTTGGTGGTCGATTGCCTTCAAGCGTTCTAACTCCTCTATCGTATCTGTTTTTTCTTGAGAATCCAACTCCGTATTTTCGATCTCCGCTATCTGGCGATCAAACTGATCTCCGCTCTCCGAATGTCTGGGGAAATACCCAAGGAACCAGATGATGATAGAAGCGACCAAGATGATACCTCCCATCTTGTGCAAGTATTGTTTCGCTTTCTCCCACATATGGATCATGATGGATTTGCCGGTAGGCATCCGATAGGGGGGGAGTTCCATTACGAAAGGAACATCCTCCTCGTTAAACAGGAAGCGTTTGAAAAGACGGGCCATGATAACTGCCAGCAAGATTCCGGATACATATAAAGCTAATAACACAAAGCTGGCGTTCTTCGGGAAAAACGCCCCGGTCAGCAATACATAAACCGGCAGGCGGGCGCTACAGCTCATCAACGGATTTACCAACATCGTTATCATCCGGCTATTACGGCTCTCTATCGTACGGGAGGCCATGATAGCAGGAACATTACAACCGAATCCCATCACTAAAGGGATGAACGACTTTCCATGCAGTCCCATCTTATGCATGATCTTATCCATGATAAAAGCCGCACGTGCCATATATCCGGAGTCTTCCATGAACGATATGAACATATACAGAATCAAGATATTCGGCAGGAACACGATAACACCTCCCACGCCACCGATGATACCATCCACGAGAAGATCCTTCAAAGGTCCTTCCGACATATGGCTGCGCACGAAATTACCGATCACTTCGACCAATGCCTCTATCCATTCCATCGGATAGCCTCCCAAACGGAAAGTGGCCTCGAACATGATCCACATGAATAGGATAAAGATAGGGAAGCCTAAGACTTTATGCGTGACGAATAGATCGATGATCTGCGTACTCGTTGCCTCTTTGATCGTATTTTGTTCGTAAGTCTCACGCAACGCTCCGGAAATAAAGCCATAGCGTGCGTTCGTGAATGCGGTCTCACAATCCTCTTGCAATAACTTTTCTATTAGGGCTGTATTACGGTCTCTTTCTTGGAAGATCGTTTCGGCACCGGGCAGCGTTTTTATAAATGTCTCTATCTCCCGGTCTCCCTCTAATAGCTTGATAGATAGATAGCGCTTTGACAAGCTTTTGGGTATATCCACGCTATTTTTCAAGGTCTTCCTAACGTTGCTGATCCCTTTCTCTAAAGACTCTCCGTAATTAATATGGATATGACGGATGACAGGATCTTCTTCTTCGTATACCTTGATTACACGGTTAAACAAATCCTCTATGCCAAAGCCTGTTTTACTTACGGTCGGGATAATCGGTGCCCCGATCATTTTTGCTAAGGACTCATGATCGAATTTATTACCATGCGTTCCAGCTCATCATACATGTTTAAGGCGATTACCATGCGAACGTCCATATCGATCAGTTGGGCGGTCAAATATAGGTTTCGCTCTAGATTGGATGCGTCGATAACATTGATCACCACGTCTGGTTGCTCTTCATTCAAATGCTTACGCACGTATAATTCTTCCGGCGTGTAAGCGGATAGGGAGTAAGTACCCGGTAAATCTACGATGCGGAATGTATAGCCATTCTGTTGGAAGGTTCCTTCCTTGGCATCTACGGTCACGCCGCTATAGTTACCCACATGCTCATGTGCTCCGGACGCAAAATTGAAAAGAGAGGTCTTTCCGCAGTTCGGATTACCAACAAGGCTACGTTAATTGTTTTCCTTTATGTAATGCGATGGCTTGCAATTCATTGCCGGAAGGCAGGATAAAAGAGTCTGCACTCCTGTTCGTATCTTGTACCGAGGTAGCTTGTTCCTTCTCGAAATCCGCCGCGCTAACGACTTCGATCAATACGGCGTCCGAGCGTCGCAATGAGACATCATATCCCATTACACGATAGTGAATAGGTCTTTGAGCGGAGCGTTTTGTATAACGATCACTTCTTTCCCTCTGATAAATCCCATCTCGATAATGCGTTTGCGGAAAGCTCCGCGACCCATTACCTTTACTATAACACCTTTATCGCCTGTGCGAAGTTCTGATAATCTCATGTCCTATTAAATGTTACGCAAAGGTAGCTTGAAAACTTCGTACCACCAATACCAACTAATAGGTATTTTTTATTTCCATGGGTTGTTTTTCGAGTATTTTATGTATGTTTGTGCCACAAAATTTCAAACTTTAGACAAATGAAACTACGAATTACTTTGTTCGCTACCTTATTGGTTCTTCTGTCTGCTTATTTTACAGGCTGTAAAAAAGAATTGAAGGATTTCTCTTTTAGTTATAGTATGGAAAGTGTAGATAACTACAAACTAATGGTTCTGTTTGATAGTGACAAGACATTCCGTATCGAGGAGTATAATTATTATATGGATAATTTCGCCAAGAAACGAGATCCTAAAATTATGGAGGGGATATTGACTGACGAGGAGTTCGCTTCTTTAAAACCGATTCTGCAAAAATGTAATTTCTTTAAGATGAAAGACTCTTATGGCTTTGAGGAGGAGACGAACCGGGATTTAGGGGATATCATGTATCAGGTTTCATTTACCACGGAAGGTAAGGAGAAATTTATCTCTATCCGTAATAGCGATACCGGACAATTTTCCGCTTCTTTCGTGAAGTTGATCGGTTTTATCAATACATTCTTGAATAATCATAAGAATGACTAAACGCTTTTAGCCGGAGATGGAGAATAAACGAAACCGGGTTCTATTGTGCTTAGGCTCTAATTGGGATAAAGAGAAAAATATGGAGCGCGCGGCGGAGATGCTGCGTGCTCATTTTGTTTTTATACAGTTTTCTCAGCCAGTTTATACGGAACCGATCGATTGTCCATTATCAACTACATTTTTGAATCGAGTGGCTGTTTTGTATAGCGAGGAGAGTCCGGCGCGAATAAAGGATGTCTTGAAAGATATAGAATGCTGCATCGGCCGTAAGCCGGAAGATAAATCTTGTGGCGTGTGCCGATAGATATTGATTTATTGCAGTGGAACGACCAAATCTTGAAAGCTGAGGACTTGACCCGTGAATATGTTCTAGATGGCATCTGCTCGCTCCTTGCCGCAGGAGAGAATGATGAATGGTGCCAATAGAAAACCAAAGGAGCCGCTGTTGCGGATCAATGCGTTGATACCTTTGCATATCAAGGAAAGAACTGGGTTGTTTCGGTCTGCGTTATAAAATCCTTTCTCTACTTTAAGCTTGACTGGTAGGGTGCCAATAAGTCCTCATAAGTCTGTATGGGAAGGATTCGTTCGGCCCAATTACCTGTAGCCGGGTCGCAAGTATTGTATGGGTCTTCCGGGCTTGGTAAACTCTTTTTCTCGATCGCTTTTTGAATATCGGGATAGGTCAAGCCTCTAGTCTGCCGGGCCCATGTCTCTACTTCTTTTGGGGAGAAAGCCGGGCAAAGTTTCGTTATGAATTGCTCTCGTAATGTATAATAGTTGGGGGATTCCAAAGATCCACTTTCGCATCCGACCATCATCTTATGTAACCGTTGTTGGACATACGGGTTGAATGGTGTAGAGGCTGTCGTGAATAGTAGATACATGGAATCGTTTATATGGATTAAATCCTTGAAGAACAAAGATAAATCATAGACATGCTCTATCAGGTCCGTAGCGATTAAAAGTTGGGGGTAGACTTTGTTCCTTGCGCACCAGTCCGCAAGAACATCTGAATCTCCATGGAGTATGATATCGGGGCCTATTCCTATTATTTGTTTCAATAGCTGGATCGTCTCCACGGAAGAATTGGGTTAAGATCAATATAAAATAACTTGTCCTATTCCTATGGATTTCGCCAGAATACTAAGGAAGCCGGTTCCTCCTCCATAATCGATTAGCGTGACATCGGAGATAGGGGTTTGTATCGCTTGAAGTCCTCTTTGTAGGCAATCTGCGTATATATGCATGAAATAGCTTAACGCCGGCTTTAAGTTGCCGATGTATCGCTTATTATAATCGCTGATCGGTAATTTATTATAGTCGATCGCTTTCAAACGTTCGGTTAATGTATGTAATAAATCACTTCTATTCTCTTTCATCATATATCATCTTGTATAAACGTATCCCCTGATCTTCATTAGAAAAAGCAGGGAACAATAATTGTTTTCGTTTATCTATCACCTCTTTATCTATAGGTAGGGCCATTAATTGTTCGCAAGCCCGTATCATCTCATCCGGCGTATCGGCGATATGGCATAAAGGATCTAATCCGCTACCCGCTAGCATGAGATGATTGACAATCGTATGCCTTCCAGCGAATAAGCTGTTCAAAAGCTTTAGTTTTAGGCCGGTATCTTGAAATGTGATTAGCATATGAATTTGTGCGTTGTGGATCAATGCGTCCATACGTTCCTTACTGGGATTTGCTTCTACTTTTATATGTGGGTAAGGAGCGGCTGCCTCTCGTATCAAACGGGTCGGTTCATGCCCGCTATTATGCAGGTATGTTTTAATTGGCTGAAAACATGCTTGGTGAGAAATAACACGGCTCGTTCATTCTCGATAACGGATAACTTGCCATGATATAAAATATAATCGGATTTTCCCGGTTCGGCCGTAATCCGGTTATTCTCGTGGAAACAAGGAACGAACTCGATCCTTTGATTGGGAAATTGTTTTCGTAAATAGTCTGCGTCTGTCGTGGATACGGCGATTATCAGATTTGCGTACCGTGCTACTTTCTGATAGGCTTGGAAGCGCATGGCCTCGATCTTGAAAAAGGCATTGCGAACCAATCCTTTGCCAGACTTTGCCAAGTGGCGATAATAATCGTGCTCGATATTGCACTCCCGGAATATCTTCATACGGTTTCTTAAACGGGGATCGTCCATATAATAGCAGGAGTGGAGGCCCTCAAATAAGATCGGGTAATCATTTTGTAAAAGATTCTCGATCAAGCGATGATCTTTACGGCTATATACATTGTAAGGGAGCCATGTTAAATTAGCGATTACCCCGGTACGGCGTTTATAATAGAAAACCTTGTCGCAAATGCTTTCTAATTCCGGTGCATGCGGACGTTCATATTCGAAACAATGTAATATGAGTTTCACGCCGCAAGCACGCAAGGCTTCCAGTTTATAATACACATCAATAACCCCTCCGTAATTGGCGGGATAAGGTATATTGAACGATACTATGTTGAGGTATTTATCCATCTGCTTAAATCTCCTCAAATATACGCGCAAATTGGCTAGCTTGTTCTTTCCGGGAATAATTCGATAGCTTATCCCGATTGACGGGCGAGGTCGTATATCCTTTTTCCTGCCATTCCTCATAGTAATGTTTCAAGAAATCGTACACCTCGTCTACCCGGGTTGCGGCCAGTCCGGAATGGGTCTCCTTGATGGCTTCGGCGAGGTAAGCCTCGTCACTCTGTACGCATAAGATGGGTTTTTCTACCGCAAGCGATTCAAAGAACTTAGTTGTCATGAAGCCTTTTGGACCAGACGTGTCAAACTTATTCGTCAAGGAAAGCAGCACCGAGCTTTTGTTCAAGATGAGGGGAATATCGGATGCCGGTACATACTCATGGTAATCCATGAAAGATTGCACCCCATGTCGTTCGGCTTCTTGGCGGATGATGGAGCGGGACTCTTGATCGGTATACCATACAACTCGAAAAGTTTCGGGGATAATGACCTTGTCCTCCGTAAGACGGGCGATGGCTGCAAATAATAACTCCGGATTTCGGATCGCTAAACTTAACAACCGTCCGGTATAGGTAATGATAAACCGGGAGGTCTTGATTTGTTGCGGATAGAACAACTCAGGATCGAATCCATTATAAATCAGTCTTACGTTGGGATTATATTGTTTGAGTACCTCCACATGCCAAGGCGATACGGTCGTGACACAATCCGCTACCTCCAAAGCGTTATTTCGCTTTCTAAGTAACCGTTTGCGAAATCGCTTTGTGATGAATGCGTCTAACCATGAAAATGTATGGAATTTATGCGATATATATTCGTTGGAGGCATATTGCTCGATAATATCTCGTAAATCCACGACGAAAGGGAGGTTGGTATGGATCGCTAACGTCTTGGCGGCGGTTAAAGGAAAGGTGCGGTATGTGCTACACAATATCCCCTTGTACTGGTTGGTCTTTATTAAGGGGATGCATGCGTTGATTATTCTCATGTCTTTATAACCAAACAAGATGTCTAGAAACATGACCCACATCCATTCGATATGCTTTGAGATCTTTCCTGATGCTTTGTAGTAGCGGACGCAATACACGTCCGCATACCCCGTAAGGAATTCGAATGTATTGTCTTCTATGTATTCTGTCACTACGGTAACTTCCCATCCATGCGTGTCAAATATTTGCATAGATATCCCATTCTGGGGCGAAAGCGGGTGGGAACATATCACATATGATAAGGAGTTTATTCATGGATTCAATCAGTGTTATAAGAATAGACGAACGACTTCAAACGCTTCCGCATAGGTACATCCCGCTTGGACGCCCCGTGCTCTCGCTAATGAATAGATAAAGTCCTTGGATAGATAATCTCTCGCTCCTTGCGATTTATAGGCTTTCAATGATTCTACCTTTGCGTCGATATGGCGCTCTTCCAGCCTTACAAAACATTGTGTATTGAATGTCAAGTTGTTCCAGATTAACTCATAACCTAATATATTCGTGTTTTTGAACGCTCGTAGACCCTCTTGGGCGATCGTCGTATGATCTTGGTGGATGTCGTGCAAGCTAGGATGAAGACTAGGTCAAAATCGGATACTTTTTTCAGGCGTATTAACTCCTCTAATATCTCTTGTCTTGCGTATCCCAGTTTTCTTACTTCGTAATTGTATATGATTAGGTTTTCCGGTTCTATA
>ENA-OQAA01001669-OQAA01001669.1-human-gut-metagenome-genome-assembly--contig:-NODE-1669-length-10514-cov-1.388466_pt1 | contig 10514 bp, 17 predicted proteins | sample MGYA00242489_ERZ504515 | MGnify/ENA primary metagenome ERZ504515 (study PRJEB26092, sample SAMD00036237) | human gut metagenome | host: Homo sapiens | study: EMG produced TPA metagenomics assembly of...
ATGTCCTTATTTTGTGGGCTACTTATTGCTGAAGCCTGCTTTATCAAGGCTGAGGTACTTACTTTAAGCAAAGTAAAAAAACAGAAGCTTTTAATGCCTATAAGGACGGCATCAAGGCTAATATCGATGAACTAAACAAGATGTTGACGATTTGGACCGGTGATGCAGCCTATACTGACTGTCCTTCAATGGGACAAATGGAACAGGTAAAAATAGACGAGTTCCTAAATGGTGCCATTGGTACTGCATCAGACATAACATTGGAAAAGATTATGAGTCAGAAGTTTATTGCGATGCTTTACTCAACTGTGAATTGGAATGATATGCGTCGTCATGATTATAAAAATTATATGGGATGCAAATGCCTTATGAATATTCTGTAAATGCAGCTTCACTGAAGGGTATTCCACAAGGTAAACAATGGCGTCGTATAAAGCAATGTTCTCATGAAATCAATTATAATGCAGATCAGCTTAGAGCCATTCAACCCAACTATAATGATGATGACATCTGGACATATCCTGTATGGTGGGATTCAGCCGATTGAAAATAATATGTTTAATTTGAAATGAAACATAGCGAAGACTTTTAAGTCTTCATTCATAAATGATGATTGGGGCAGTCGGTTCGTGAGAATCGCTGCTTTTTTGCATATTAATCTATAAAATTCCATAGTTTATAGAACGTTAATTTAAATATCTTAAAATATTGGGAATCTATATATTTCATTGATTATCTTTGCGCTCGGAAACAGAAATATGATTTTCTTTGAAGTTTCATAGAGATTTAATAAGATATTGAAGACTGTAATGGTCTTCATTCATAGATGATGATTGGAACAGCCGGTTCGTGAGAATCGGCTGTTTTTTGTTTCTGTTTGTTTGCATATCAACGGATGTAATGTTACTTTTGCCGAACGAGGTCAGGTGGCCTCGTTATTAACCTCTGAATAGCAATGGCACAAAGCAAGAAATTTATCTCTCCGGGAGCATGGTTTTCCATGTTGTATCCCGCAGACTGGAATGAGTTTGAAGATGGGGAAGGCTCTTTTCTCTTCTATAATCCAAGTGAATGGACTGGAAATTTTCGTATTTCTGCATATAAAGGTAACGCTATGTATGGTCGGGAAGTTACCCGTCAGGAACTGAAAGACAATCCTTCGGCAGTCTCCGTTAAAATAGGAAGCTTGGCATGTGCTTACAGTAAGGAGATGTTTGAAGAAGAAGGGGCTTATTATACTTCTCATCTTTGGATTACCGGTGTGGATGATGTTGCCTTTGAATGTTCCTTTACGGTAAGCAAGGGAGCATCTGTGGCAGAGGCCGAAGCGTTATCGCCTCGTTGGAAATACGTAAAGAGGGAGTGAAATATCCGGCAGAGCTTATACCTGTCCGCTTGTCCGAAATCTACCAGATTAATGAGGCTTTTGAGTGGGTGACCACTACTGTAAAAGAACAACTGAAAAAAGATTTCCAGGGTATGGAAGAAGATTTGGACAGTATGCAACAGGTCATTGATAGTGGAACTATCGGTCCGAAGAAGAAAGAAGCATGGCTTTCATTTGGTATTGCCATCTGTGTGATTCTTGCCAATGAAGTAGATGGGTTAGAATGGATGACTCTGATAGATGGTAATCGTGAAGCTCCTGTATTGCAGAATCTTACTACAGGAGAATGGATTGACCCCATGAAATTAGTGTGGAGCAAAGTGAAGGCAGGGGAACCTTGCAATCTGGCAGAAACCTACAAATCCTTACTCTGATCATTTGCCAACCAGCCATAAATCATAAATTATAAATCATAAATCTTAAACTGTGATTAGTTATCTTCAGATAGAAAATTTGACCAAGTCATTCGGTGATTTGGTATTGCTTGAGAATACTTCGCTCGGTGTGGCCGAAGGGCAACGTATCGGACTGATTGCCAAAACGGCAGTGGTAAAACTACTTTGTTGAATATCATTGCCGGAAAAGAAGGCTATGACAGTGGAACCATTTCTTTTCGTCGTGACCTTAGGGTCGGATATTTGGAACAAGACCCGCAATATCCCGAAGAACTGACCGTTCTGGAAGCTTGTTTCCATCATGGCAACAGTACGGTAGAACTGATAAAGGAGTACGAACGCTGCATGGAAACAGAAGGACATCCTGGTTTGGACGAAATCCTGGTGCGCATGGATCATGAAAAGCATGGGAGTATGAACAGAAGGCCAAGCAAATTCTTTCCCAGTTGAAGATAAGAAACTTCGATCAGCAAGTAAAGCATCTTTCTGGTGGACAGTTGAAGCGCGTGGCGCTTGCCAATACCCTTATCACTGAGCCTGACCTGCTGATTCTGGATGAGCCGACCAACCATCTCGATCTTGATATGACTGAATGGTTGGAAGATTACCTGCGCCGCACAAACCTCAGTCTGCTCATGGTGACGCACGACCGTTACTTTCTCGACCGTGTCTGTACCGAAATCATTGAAATAGACAATCGTCAGATCTATCAATATAAGGGAAATTATAGCTATTACCTGGAGAAACGTCAAGAGCGTATCGATGCAACGAATGTTGAAATAACCCGTGCCAACAATCTGTATCGCACTGAGTTGGAATGGATGCGTCGTATGCCGCAAGCCCGCGGGCATAAAGCGCGTTATCGCGAAGAAGCTTTCTATGAACTGGAGAAAGTAGCTAAACAGCGGTTTAATAACGACAATGTGAAACTGGAAGTAAAGGCCTCCTACATCGGTAGCAAGATATTCGAAGCAGACCATTTGTACAAGTCGTTTGGTGACCTTAAAATATTAGAAGACTTTTCTTACATTTTGCCCGTTATGAAAAGATGGGCATTGTAGGTAATAACGGTACCGGTAAATCTACTTTTATCAAAATACTGATGGGAGAGGAGAAAGCCGATAGCGGAACGATTGATATCGGAGAAACGGTACGTTTCGGTTATTATTCGCAGGATGGTTTACAGTTCGATGAGCAGATGAAAGTGATTGATGTGGTACAGGATATCGCCGAAGTCATAGAAGTTAGGTAATGGTAAAAAGCTGACCGCTTCCCAGTTTCTGCAACATTTTCTCTTCACTCCCGAAACCCAGCATAGCTATGTTTATAAACTGAGTGGTGGAGAGCGCCGTCGCCTGTATCTGTGTACGGTATTGATGCGTAATCCTAATTTCCTTGTGCTGGATGAGCCTACCAATGATCTGGATATCATTACCCTGAATGTACTGGAAGAGTATTTACAGAATTTCAAGGGTTGTGTTATCGTAGTAAGCCACGACCGCTACTTTATGGATAAAGTAGTAGACCATATGCTAGTCTTCAACGGTCAGGCGGATATCCGTGATTTCCCCGGAAATTATACCCAGTATCGTGACTGGAAGGAAGAAAAAGCCCGGCTGGAAAAGGAGAAAGAAAAAGAAGCCTCTAAACCGCAGGAAGATAAAACCGCTAAAGTGCGTTTGAATGAAAAAACGCCGGATGTCCTTTAAAGAGAAAAGGGAGTTTGAACAGCTGGAGCAGGAAATTGCTACATTGGAGGACGAAAAGAAAACCATTGAAGCTGCCCTGTGCAGTGGCACCTTATCCGTAGAAGAACTCACAGAGAAATCAAAGCGTTTGCCCGAGATCACGGATTTGATTGATGAAAAGACCATGCGTTGGCTGGAACTTAGTGAGATAGAAGAATGATAGGGTGATAAGATGGTTGATAAGATGATAAATGATAAGATGATAAAATTATGAGCAACAGAACTGGAAATTTAACGAACTATCATAGTCATAGCTTATATTGCGACGGACGTGCTAATATGGAAGACTTTATCCGCTTTGCCCTGAGTGAAGGATTTACTTCTTATGGATTTTCTTCCCATGCCCCTCTGCCGTTTTCTACAGCGTGGACTATGGAGTGGGACGCTATGGATGACTATCTGGCCGAATTCCATCGTCTGAAGGCTAAGTATGCCGGACAAATAGAACTCTATATCGGTCTGGAGATTGACTATCTGAATGAAGAGAGCAATCCGTTCTGTTGTCCGTTTCCGCGAATTACCGTTGGATTACCGTATCGGTTCTGTGCACTTGCTTTATGATGATAAGGGAGAAATAGTGGATGTGGATGTGACGGCTGATAAATTCCGCAGACTTGTGGATAAACATTTCAATGGTGACCTGGTGAGAGTGGTGCATCTTTATTATGACCGTTTGATGCGTATGGTGGAACTGGGCGGTTTTGATATTGTCGGTCATGCTGACAAAATGCACTATAACGCATCTGCTTATCATCCGGCTTACTGGATGAGCCTTGGTATGATGCTTTGATTCAGGAATATTTTGATGCTATTGCCCGAAAAGGATATATCGTAGAGATTAATTACAAAATCTTATCTGGAATTGGGTACTTCTATCCTAATGAACGCTACTTCCCTGTATTGCTTGAAAGGGAATCCGTGTACAGGTTAATAGTGATTCCCACTACCCGGAGCGTATAAACAACGGACGCCTGCAAGCTTTGATGGCCCTGCAAGCGTCCGGTTATCACACTGTCACGGAGATGTACAATAATGAGTGGAAAGATATGCCACTCCTCATTCATACATAACTCCAGTGACTTTTTCTTATATATTATTTCTTCTTTAACAAGAAATCTTCAATTGCCTTTGGTAAGTGGCTTTATCAGCTGCACCACGGAAAAGCTGAGGTTCTCCTTCCATCGGAATGAATACAAAGAGAGGAATGCTGCTTGCATTGAATAATGCGGCAAGTTCACGTTCTTTGTCCACATTCACTTTGTAGATCACGATCTTTCCGGCGTATTCTTTTGCCAGATCTTTCATGATGGGTGCTGTCATGCGGCAGGGACCACACCAGTCGGCATACAAGTCAATGATGGCGGGTTTGTCACCCTTATATTTCCAGTCCTGGGATTTCTCGTAATCGAATACATCTTTAATAAACATATCCTTGTTCATTACGATTACTTCTCCGCTCTTGGCTTCTTTTTGTTCCGGTTCATTGGGTTGTGCTTTTGCTCCATCCTTGCAGGCGAATGTCAGTACGCTGGCAAAAATCAGAATGGCAAAGGTTAGTACTTCTTCATAATGTTTGTTCTTTATGAATTTTGTTCAATGACGCCTTTCAACTCACTGCCCTTAATAACTCCGGAATGACGCCAAACGGCTTCACCTTTCTTGAATACGATAAAAGTGGGTACCGCTTGTATACGATACTTAGCAGCCAGTTCCTCATGTTGGTCTACATCGATTTTCACGATGCGGGCACCATCACCGATTTGTCCTTTCAGCTCTTCCAATACGGGATGCATTGCCTTACATGGGCCACACCAAGTTGCAAAAAAAGTCTACTAAAACAGGTTTTTCTGATTGTATAAGTTCTTCAAATTTCTCCATAATCTTTTCCTTTCTGTTATTAATTCATTTTTTATAAATACAATATTAGTGTTGTTGTCTGTATAGTGAAACAGTTTGTGGTGTCTTTTGTTCACGATCTATTGCTTTTCATACTATTTAAATGGCATATTTGGGTATTTTTTAGAATACTTTCAATTTTGAAACATTTTCCATCGGAAAATTTATCAAATGATTCTGATTTCTTTCCTGGGTGCTCTGTGGGTAACTGTTGTACTATGGTTGAATGAAAACATTTCGCCCCTGCAAACATTGTGATTGACTTTAGTTATTCACTTTACTTGCAGGGGCGAATTATGGTTCACCTGAATATCCGAGTGATATTTTTATACTTCCTTTTATTTATTCCGCAATAGTCAGCTCCTTGATAATATGTGAGGCACCGGCATACTTCTCTATGATAAATAAAGTGTAGCGAATGTCTACGCAGGCTGCACGCTGTGAAGAGGGGCGGAAGGCTATATCTCCTGTAAGTCCTTCATAATTGCGATCGAAACCTGTACCGATGAGCTCACCTTTGGCATTGAATACCGGACTGCCGGAGTTACCGCCGGTGTTGTCTGTATTCACAATGAAGCAGATAGGCATTTCACCATTCGGCATGGCATAGCGTCCGAAGTCCTTGGACTGATACAGTTGTTTTAAATTTGGCAGGAATCACAAACTCCCAATTGTTCGGATCTTCCTTTCCATGGCACCTTTGAGGTGGTATAGTAACCATATTCCACTCCGTCAGCCGGTTCATAAGGCAACACCTTTCCGTAGGTGAGGCGCAGGTGGAGTTGGCATCCGGATAAATGGGAGTACCTGCACTCCGTTTCATGTCCATCATACCTTTTACCCATACTTTGTGTGCGGCATTGTAATTCTTGTTGGCGTCTGCCATAGCAATGGCGGTCTGCAACAGTCCGTCTGTGATGGAATGTTTGAACAGTACCATCCAGTCAATCCCAACTTATACGAGCCCGGTTTTCGGATGAATTTTTCAAAGTTTTCCTTCTTGCCGAAGATAGAGTGTCGAAACAAGCATCGACAAAGGCATCACTGTTACCTTTGAAACGTTTGTCAATGACCTCAAAGATGCTGATGCGTTGTTCCGCCGGGATATATTGCATATAAGTCTGCAACATTTTCTTGGCAACTGTACGTTCCACATTAGGGAAAGGTACGGAAGCAAAGTACTTGTCAGCGGCAATCTTTAAGCTATCAGCGGCAGCTTTATCTGTGCCTTGTCCTTACTTTTCAGGGCAGCCAGCATGGCAGAGGTGTTGGGGATGCGCATAAAGTCCAGACCTGTCACCAATGCTTCCTGAATGGCCTGCTGATGATAGAGGGCAGGGCGGCGATGCTCAACGATACTGCGTATTTGATCGAATGCTTTCTGGTAAGAATCATCACCCTGTTCACGTCCGCGAGCCAAGAGTTGTTCCTGCTGGGCACGTTTCGTGTCGAGTACTTTCAGGCGGATAAGCCTTCGTTCATACCAATGGCATTTTTCCAATAATTGGCAGAAGAGGCATACTTACTGGCATAATGAATACGTACAGCAGGATCTTTCTGCATTTGTTCCATCAATGCTTCCTGGCGAACACCACGTACATGATGGCGCATGAAATTAGTGGTTTGCATACGTTCTTCCACTTCGTCGGAAATCATATAGCGCCAGTTGCGTCCGGGAAATCCCATGACGAAAGTGAAGTCACCTTCTTTGTATCCGGCAAGGCTGATGGTAAGATGTTTCTTCACTTTCAGGGGAACGTTATCCTTGGAGTATTCCACCGGATTTCCGTCCTTGTCGGCATATATGCGGAACAAAGAGAAGTCACCTGTATGTCGCGGCCACATCCAGTTATCGGTATCCGCACCGAATTTACCGATAGAAGAGGGAGGTGCACCCACCATACGGATGTCACTGTAAGTGGTTTTAACAAACAGGTAGTAGCGGTTACCACCATAGAAAGCTTTCAGTTCAAGCTTGCGTCCCGGTGTCAGGGCAATGCCTTGTTCGGAAGAGAAGCGCTCGGCTACTTCCTTCAGGTATTTGGGTGACAGATAGTTTGTACCGTTTGGGTCCGGATCTATCTTCAACTGTTCGTTGACGTAGTCTGTTACATCCAGGATTTCATCAATGTAAGTAATGGTAAGTCCTTTACAGGGAAGCTCTTCTTCGCGGTTCATTGCCCAGAATCCATCTGTCAGATAGTCATGCTCCACTGTACTGTGCTGTTGGATAGAACCATAGCCACAATGATGGTTAGTCAGTACCAATCCTTCGGCAGAGATCACTTCACCTGTGCAACCGCCACCGAAGTGAACCACTGCATCTTTCAGGGCGATGCCGTCAGGATTATAAATCTGGTTCACCGGGATTAGTAATCCCAGTTCCGTCATAGCGACTTCGTTCTGCTTTTGCAGATCGGTCAGCATCCACATGCCTTCGTCAGCGTGTGCGGCGAAGGCAAGTGATGTTATGAATAGGGATAAGATTGTTTTTCTTCATTCTACAATTTTCATTTCTTTAATTAAATGTTCGCATCCTCCCAGTTTTTCAAGGATGAACAGTACATAGCGGATGTCCAGATTGATACAACGTTGCAGGTTATTATCAAAATTGATGTCACCGCTAAGAGACTCCCAGTTACCATCGAAAGCAGTACCGATTAATTCACCGTTTGCATTCAGCACGGGGCTACCGGAGTTACCACGGTGATGTCGTTTGTGCTGAGGAAGCAAACCGGCATATCACCGTTTGGCAGAGCATAACGTCCGAAGTCTTTTTTCAGTATCAGCTCCTTCAGTTTGGCAGGAACTACGAATTCACGGTCCTCGGGATTTTCTTTTTCCAGAATACCGTCCGTAGTAGTATAGTACTTGTAATGTACGGCATCACGCGGATTGTATGATTTCACGTTACCATACGTCAGTCGAATGGTAAAGTTAGCGTCCGGATAAGAAGGAACGGGTTCTTTCATTTCGCCCAGTCCGCGGATATATGCTTTGTGCAGTAATGCCAGTTCTTTGGAAGTACTGTTCAGTTCCTGTGCCAGTGACCTCAGTTTTTCAATCTTGGCGCGTGAATATTGAGTTGCCAGATCCTTTTCGATAGCTTTTACTGTAGGTTTCTTGATGAACTTGTCAAAGTTGGCCTGGTTTGCCAGGATGGAATTGTTATACATGGCATCAATATAAGCATTATAGTCGCCTTTAAACTCTTTTTCAATAGCCTGATAGAAAGCCGGGCGTTGTTCTGCCGGAATAATTTCGGCATATACCGGGAAGATAGCTTTGGCTACTTTGCGGTCTACTTCATGATCGTAGTCTTTATTATGGATGTCAGCAAAGACCTCTTTCAACTGTTCGAGAGACTTATTGATGAGAGAGTCGTTCTTTTCTTCCAATCCCTTTTTCAGGTTATCCATAACCATGTACGGGCTACCGAATTCAATGGCGCCACTGAATGCTTCCATCAGGTAGTAATACTGACCGGTCACCGGCATTGTCTGGTTTACAATGGCATCTATTTTTTCTACTACACCTTCGTACTCCGGTTTACCTTTAGCGAATTCTGCGAATTTTTTTCTCCTGTTCTGCCTTTGTACCCAGTACATCATTATCAATGATCGCTTTATTCATGCCGATGGAGTTCTTCCAGTAATTGCTGCTGCCGGCATACTTGTTGGCATATTGAATACGAGTTTTATCGCTGGCAGCCATCACTTCTTTCAATACGGCGAGGCGTGCGCCACGTATAGTGATACGCGGTTGGTTCTGTGCTTCCATACGTTCCTTTACTTCCGATACGGTGAGGTAACGGCTTGTGCTTCCGGGGAAACCCATGATCATGGCGTAATCACCTTCTTCCAGCCCCTTGATAGAGATAGGCAGATATTTGGGAGTCTTCAAAGGTACGTTTGATGCTGCATATTCTGCGGGATCACCATTAGCATCGGCATAGATACGGAACATGGAGAAGTCACCCGTGTGGCGGGGCCACATCCAGTTGTCCGTCTCGCCACCAAATTTGCCTACGGAAGAAGGAGGTGCGGCTACCATACGTACGTCTGTGTACACTTTCTTATAGAACAAATAGAATTTATTTCCGGCATAGAACGGCAAAGCTTGTACTTCAATGCCTTTTTTACCTTTCAGATCGCTCTTCTCAAACAATTCTTTAGCCAGTTTATTGAGGAACGGGCGGGTGAGTGCATTTACTTCAGTTACTTCACCGGCAGCGATCTTTTGGTTCACGATGTCCGTAATGTCTTCGATACGGTCAACGAACTGGAATTTCAATCCCGGAGTAGGCAATTCCTCACCACGGTTTTTTGCCCAGAAACCATCGGTCAGATAGTCATGTTCCACGCTGCTATGCTGCTGGATAGAAGCGTATCCGCAATGATGGTTTGTCAGAATCAGTCCTTCCGGTGAGATGATTTCACCTGTACAACCACCGCCAAAGATACCTACCGCATCTTTCAGTGATACTCCATTCGGATTGTACAAATCATCCGCTTCCAGTTTCAGACCTTGTTTTTTCATCAACTCAATGGAGTTCTGCTGTCTCATCAGTTGCAGTAACCACATTCCTTCGTCGGCACGTGCTGTAGAGCCGAACGCCAGCGCTGCAAGCGCTACTAAGTTAGGTTCTAATTTTCATTGTTATCTGTTTTATATCAATTTATTGTTTTATTGAAATTCATTACATTGGCAGGCGGACGCTGGTTCATCAGTTCATTCTTCATGAAGTCCATGTAGGGTGCTACATGACTGAAAAAGCGATGATATCCCTTGCACAGATAATTCAGTCCCGGTTCGCCGCTTGCCGTTCGTGCGAAGCGGTTTTTAGGACATTCGCCATTGCAGGCAAACAGCCATTCACACTCCCGGCATTGGGTGGGCAATGATTGCTGCTTCATTTGTCCGAAAGCCTGCTGCTTATCACTGTACATCATCTCCACCAGCGTCCTTCTGGTAAATGTTGCCCAACTTATATTCGGGGAATACAAAATGGTCGCAGGAGTATACGTCTCCGTTGAATTCCATCACTCCTGCATGTCCGCAGGTCTTTGCCATGGAGCACGCCCGGTT
>ENA-OQAA01001670-OQAA01001670.1-human-gut-metagenome-genome-assembly--contig:-NODE-1670-length-10513-cov-3.767572_pt1 | contig 10513 bp, 13 predicted proteins | sample MGYA00242489_ERZ504515 | MGnify/ENA primary metagenome ERZ504515 (study PRJEB26092, sample SAMD00036237) | human gut metagenome | host: Homo sapiens | study: EMG produced TPA metagenomics assembly of...
CAGCGCACAGCCCTTGATTTTCTTGCGCCCCGTGCTACAATCATCTGTAGCTTCATCCTGTGATGCGCCGTGTGCGCAGGTTTTCTGCCGCCGGTGCGTCAAAATCAAATGTCCCCAAAACGATGATGCGGACAAACCAAAGTCCCGTTCTCCATGCCGCAGAGAGGGCTGCCGTCCGGAAGGACGCGCTGCAAGCAGCCTGCCATGTGCCGGACTTCTACCACCGCAGAGTGCAGAGGCGAACCTCTGCGGGTGCGCCCGTTACAGCACAGCGAGTGGCGTGCAGCAGCACGCAATTCGGGTGGAACCGTGGAACGCAGTTGGATCTTTCAAAGGCGCTTCATCCCGTAGAGCAAATGCGGGGTGAAGCGTCTTTTTTGTTATACCAAACGCATTTTTCATGTCAAGAAGGAGTAACACCATGAAGATCATCTATAAGGACGGTCATGTGGACGAGTGCCCGCAGGACCAGGAACTGCACGTTATCCGTCACACCGCAGCCCACGTCATGGCTCAGGCCATCAAGCGCCTCTACCCGGAGGCTGACTTCGCCTTCGGCCCCGCCACCGAGAACGGCTTCTACTACGACGTTGACCTCGGCGACACCAAGCTGACCGACGAAGACCTGGCCAACATCGAGAAGGAGATGCACAAGATCACCAAAGAGAATCTGGCCATCAAGCCCTTCATCCTGCCCCGCGCAGAGGCCGTCAAGCTGATGGAAGAGCGCCACGAGAACTATAAGGTCGAGCACATGGCTGACCTGGCCGACGAGACCGAGTTCAGCTTCTTCCAGCAGGGCGAGTACGTCGATATGTGCATCGGACCTCACCTGACCTACACCAAGGCTCTGAAGGCTTTCAAGATCACCCAGCAGTCCGGCGCATACTGGAAGAACGACAAAGAGAACAAGATGCTGACCCGCATCAACGGCGTGGCTTTCCACAATCAGGAGGAGCTGGACGCCTGGGAGAAGGAGCAGCAGGAGGCCCGTGAGCGCGACCACCGCAAGATCGGCAAGGAGATGGGCCTGTTCATGACCGACGACCTGGTTGGCCGCGGTCTGCCCATGTTCCTGCCGCAGGCTACACTGTCTGGCAGGAGCTGGAGAACTATATCAAGGAGAAGGAGCGTGCCCGCGGCTATCTGCACGTTATGACTCCCTGCATCGGCACCGTGAATCTGTACAAGACTTCCGGCCATTGGGACCACTACCGTGAGAATATGTTCCCCGCCATGGAGATGGAGGGCGAGAGCTACGTCCTGCGCCCGATGAACTGCCCCCATCACATGATGATCTACGCAAACCGTCCCCACTCCTACCGCGACCTGCCCATGCGCATCGGCGAGATCGCACACGACTTCCGCTATGAGTCCTCCGGCACCCTGAAGGGCATCGAGCGCGGCCGTCACTTCTGCCAGAACGACGCTCACCTGTTCTGCACTCCGGAGCAGATCAAGAGCGAAGTCGCTGATGTCTGCAACCTCATCTTCGAGACCTACAAGGATTTCAACATCACCGATTACCGCTGCGTTCTGTCCCTGCGTGACCCTGCCGATAAGAAGAAGTATCACGACGACGACGCGATGTGGAACCACGCTGAGAACGCTCTGCGCGAGGTCCTGACTGAGCTGGGCATCCACTTCACCGAGGAGATCGGCGAGGCTGCTTTCTACGGCCCGAAGCTGGACGTCAACGTCAAGCCCGCTGTCGGCGCTGAGTACACCCTGTCCACCTGCCAGCTGGACTTCTGCCTGCCCGCAAAGTTCCACCTGACCTATGTGGACAAGGATGGCTCCGAGAAGACCCCCGTTGTCCTGCACCGTGCGATCCTCGGTTCTCTCGACCGCTTCATGGCCTACCTCATCGAGGAGACCAAGGGCAAGTTCCCCACCTGGCTGGCTCCTGTTCAGGTCAAGGTGCTGCCCGTCTCCGAGAAGACCCTCGAGTATTCCGAGGCCATCACCGAGAAGCTGGTGGAGGCCGGTATCCGTGTGGCTCTGGACGACGACAACCAGAAGATCGGCTACAAGATCCGCGCTGCACAGCAGGTGGACCGCGTGCCTTATATGCTGGTCCTGGGCGCCAAGGAAGCCGAGGCCGGCAACGTCTCTGTCCGTGACCGCAAGGGCGAGACCACCACGATGGAAGTGGATGAGTTCATCGCAAAGGTCACTTCCGAGATCAAGAACCGCAGCCTGTAAGTGATATGATTCCTGATTATATTGATGAAGTCGAGCGTCCGAATGAGGAAACGATTGCCGCCATGTTGGAGGCCGAGCGCATTGCGAAGGACCCCAACGTAAAGCACTACACCGATTTGGATGAACTTTTTGAAGATTTAAGGAAATAACAAATGCCGCTCTTCCCTTGATAGGAGAGCGGCATTTTTGTGCCTTGAAATCAGGTCATCCCTTTGGTTTTCTCGTCAATCAGCGAAAAAATCCTATCATATGTACCGTTCAGAATCGCCTGACGCGGCATCCAGAAATCAAACAGCTCTTTTAGTCCTGCCGAATCCCCGCAGATTTTTCGGGTCTGCTCATAGGCAAATGTATTCGCATCGACTTCATGCGGTTGTCCGAGATACAGGCTTGTAAAATATCCTTCGCTACCTTCTAATTTACATTTCAGATAATGATTTTCCACCAGTTATAGCAAGTCCCGTCGAACATGATGATATACTGAACGCTTCGATTTATCGCCTCATTAAATCGCTCCGGTTCAAGATACTGGGATGCGTGCCGCAGCTCATGAAAAAGATAGAACATTCTTTCGTACTCAGGCTCTTTGTCCAGCCCCTCTGCATTTATAAACACAGTCCTGCTGGAAGCGTCAAATGTTCCCTTTGCTGTTTTGTATCCGGCAGGCATCTCAAAGGACAAATACAGATTCAGCCCATGCTCCCTGCAATACGCGTCGAAATACTTTTTATATCCAGTCATTCTCTCGTCACCGGCTCGCAATTCTTATGAAAAATGCCCCTGCCGAAGCTATTTTTAGCGTTCTGCAAGGGCATTTTCATTTACGTTTTGTTATTTCAGCAGATTATCATCCGTGAAGTAATCGATTTTCATGGACTTGCGCACTTCGGCGAGGGTGGCGGCGGCGGTCTTTTCGGCCACAGCGCTGCCTTCCTTCAGAATTTCCACGACCTCGGGCAGGCGCTGCTCCCACTCCTTGCGGCGGTTGCGGATGGGCTCCAGCTCAGCCTGCATGACGCTGTTCAGGAACTTCTTCACCTTCACGTCGCCCAGACCGCCGCGCTGATAGTGTGCCTTCAGCTCGTCGAGGTTCTGGTACTCGGGCAGGAACTCGGCAAAGTGCTCCGGGCGGCTGAATGCATCCAGATAGATGAAGACGGGGTTGCCCTCCACCTTGCCGGGGTCCTGCACGCGCAGGTGGTTCGGGTCGGTGTACATGGACATGATCTTCTTCTTGATGTCCTCGGGCTCATCGGAGAGGTAGATGCAGTTGCCGAGGCTCTTGCTCATCTTGGCCTTGCCGTCGGTGCCGGGCAGGCGCAGGCAGGCGCTGTTCTGGGGCAGAACGATCTCAGGCTCCACCAGAGTCTCACCGTAGACCGCGTTGAACTTATGAACGATCTCGCAGCACTGCTCGATCATGGGGCGCTGGTCCTCACCTGCGGGGACGGTAGTGGCCTTGAAGGCGGTGATGTCCGCAGCCTGGCTGATGGGGTAAGTGAAGAAGCCCACCGGGATGCTGGACTCGAAGTTCTTCTGCTGGATCTCGGCCTTGACGGTGGGGTTGCGCTGCAGGCGGGAGACGGTGACGAGGTTCATATAATAGAAGCTCAGCTCGGTCAGCTCCGGCACCATGGACTGGATGAAGATGTGTGCCTTGGCGGGGTCGATGCCCACGGCCAGATAGTCCAGAGCGACCTGCAGGACGTTCTGGCGCACCTTCTCCGGGTTGTCGGCGTTGTCGGTGAGGGCCTGTGCGTCAGCGATCATAATATAGATCTCGTCGAACTTGCCCGAGTTCTGCAGCCGGACACGCTCCTTCAGAGAGCCGACATAGTGGCCGACGTGGAGCCGGCCCGTCGGGCGGTCGCCCGTCAGAATGATCTGTTTCATACTTTTCTCCTTTTTCATCAGGCGCATTTTTCCTCAACCTCTCCGTCACAGCTGACGCTGTACCGCCTCCCCTGATAGGGGAGGCTCTGGCGAAAAGGTAAGTTTTCGGTTTTGCCAAGGACTCTCCTATCCGGAGAGCTGGACGTCGCAGGCGGCCTGAGAGGTTCATTTTTATAAGTATATCCCCCGCCGCTTTTCCTGTCAACAAAAGCCGCACCGGAACGGACAAAAAAGAAAAAGCGATGGAAAACTTCCATCGCTTTACTGGCGCCTCTTGCCTGACTCGAACAGGCGACACCCTGATTAACAGTCAGGTGCTCTAACCGACTGAGCTAAAGAGGCATCTATATAAAACGGCGCAGAGCGTTTTACTACTAAAATGGTGACCCGTACCGGAATCGAACCGATGTTAAAGGCGTGAGAGGCCTCTGTCTTAACCGCTTGACCAACGGGCCATACTACCATTGCATCGGGTGTTGTTCCCGACTCGATTATTTTAGCACAGCGCACCCGCTTTGTCAACAGGCATTTTCAATTTTTCGGCAAAAATTTCGAAAAAATCAGAACAGCCGACGCGCTCTGCCCTTCACAGCCCCCAGAAGGACGTTCAGGTAAAGGCCCATGACGCTCTCCACCTCGCCCAGCTCCATGCTCTGGCGCTGGGGCAGGCCGGCCAGCGTACCGCGGTAGAGGCAGCGCAGCTCGGGCAGCTCGGCGTAATCGCTGGGGTGCATGAGGGTGCTGGGCTTTGGCAGCTCCAGCGCACCGCTCTTCTGGAGCACCTCACTGACGAACTGGGAGCAGAAATAATGCCGGCGGCGCTGCCAGCGGATATGCATCCAGCAGAGCAGCAGACCCAGCGAATTGAAGCGGTAGAGCTCCCCGTGGTGCATCATGTGCTGGGTGCGGCGCTTGGCGCGGGTGTAGGCCTCGTCCGTCACTTCCAGCGCGTAGAGGGCGCAGGGGATGTTCTCCCGCATGAGGAACACGCCCCGGTTCAGGTACTCCCGGCTGGGACCTGCGGGGAACATGGTATAACCATTCTTGCGGGTAGAACTGTAGAGGGTGCTCAGGTCCTCGTCGAAGGCGAGGGAGATGTGGGTGTACTGCGCACCGGTCAGGCTGTACACGAGGTTCGAGAGCAGGGTGCCGGAGCGGGTAAGAAATATGTAAAGCGTCTTCATCGTCGTTGTTTCTCCATGCTGGCGGCTCATGGCCGCGGGTCAAGCTGGCCCAGTATATCATAAGCCAGACAGTTTTTCCAGATATATCGCAAAATATCCACAAATATTTTGTGTCTCTACTTATAATACGTTTTTTCGCGGCCCAAAATTGCAGCCTCTTCTCTCCTGTTTTCCGCTCCTTGTATCCCAAATCGACAAAATTTTATCAAAGATTTGTTTTTGGCATAAAATCTTTAATTTGTGCAGGCAAACGGGCCAGGATTTTTACGAAGCTGTCTCAAATACCCCGGATTCTTAATAAGATTTGTTGCTTTTACCCGAAGAAAACCGCCCCGCCGGTTGATTTCGGCCCCGATTTATGTATAATGATATACAGGAGAATACGCATCTGTATTTCTTTTCGTCGTCCTTTTGCGGTGTCCTTTTGGCTGAGGGCAGCTTACCGCTGGTGTCTGGGCGATGACCTGAACGAAAGAAGAGGTATAAGTATCATGGCAAAGTTGGATCTGAGCAAGTATGGTATCACCGGCACGACCGAGATCGTGTACAACCCCTCTTACGAGCAGCTGTTCGACGAGGAGACCAAGCCCGAACTGGAAGGCTACGAGAAGGGCCAGGTCAGCGAGCTGGGCGCTGTCAACGTCATGACCGGTATCTACACCGGCCGCTCCCCCAAGGATAAGTTCATCGTCATGGACGAGAACTCCAAGGACACCGTGTGGTGGACCAGCGACGAGTACAAGAACGACAACCACCCCGCTTCTCAGGAAGCCTGGGAAGCTGTGAAGGAGATCGCCAAGAAGGAGCTCTCCAACAAGCGCCTGTACGTCGTGGATGCTTTCTGCGGCGCCAACAAGGACACCCGCATGGCCGTCCGCTTCATCATGGAAGTGGCCTGGCAGGCACATTTCGTCACCAATATGTTCATCAAGCCCACCGCTGAGGAGCGGGAGAACTTCGAGCCTGATTTCGTTGTCTACAACGCTTCCAAGGCTAAGGTCGAGAACTACAAGGAGCTGGGCCTGAACTCCGAGACTGCTGTGCTGTTCAACATCACCAGCAAGGAGCAGGTCATCGTCAACACCTGGTACGGCGGCGAGATGAAGAAGGGTATGTTCTCCATGATGAACTACTTCCTGCCGCTGAAGGGCATGGCTTCCATGCACTGCTCTGCCAACACCGATAAGGAGGGCAAGAACACTGCCATCTTCTTCGGTCTGTCCGGCACCGGCAAGACCACCCTGTCCACCGACCCGAAGCGTCTGCTCATTGGCGATGACGAGCACGGCTGGGACGACAACGGCGTCTTCAACTTCGAGGGCGGCTGCTACGCTAAGGTCATCAACCTGGACAAGGACTCTGAGCCCGACATCTACAACGCCATCAAGCGCAACGCTCTGCTGGAGAACGTCACTCTGGACGCTGAGGGCCACATCGATTTCGCCGACAAGAGCGTGACCGAGAACACCCGCGTCTCCTACCCCATCGACCACATCCAGAACATCGTCCGCCCCATCTCTTCTGCACCCGCAGCCAAGAATGTCATCTTCCTGTCTGCTGATGCATTCGGCGTCCTGCCCCCGGTCTCCATCCTGACTCCGGAGCAGACCCAGTACTACTTCCTGTCCGGCTTCACCGCAAAGCTGGCCGGCACCGAGCGCGGCATCACCGAGCCCACCCCCACCTTCTCCGCCTGCTTCGGTCAGGCCTTCCTGGAGCTGCACCCCACCAAGTACGCTGAGGAGCTGGTCAAGAAGATGCAGAAGAGCGGCGCAAAGGCTTATCTGGTCAACACCGGCTGGAACGGCACCGGCAAGCGCATCTCCATCAAGGATACCCGCGGCATCATCGACGCATCCTGAGCGGTGCCATCAACGAGGCTCCCACCAAGAAGATCCCCTACTTCGACTTTGAGGTCCCCACCGCTCTGCCCGGTGTTGACCCCGCCATCCTCGACCCCCGCGACACCTACGCAGATGCCGCTCAGTGGGAAGAGAAGGCCAAGGATCTGGCTGGCCGCTTCATCAAGAACTTCGCAAAGTACGAGGGCAACGAGCACGGCAAGGCTCTGGTCTCCGCCGGCCCCCAGCTGTAAGCTGACAGCACCTCTTACATAAGGCCATAAGATCAAGACCCCTCCGATCTCCCGCAAAAAGGAAGTCGGAGGGGTCTTTCTTGTAATCCATCTCGTTTTATAGTACTCTGCGGAGGATATTGCGCATGAAAAAAGCAACGGTCAACGACTACTTCCGACACCACTGGGTGAAGCTCATGCTCTTCGCGCTCTTACAGCGGCGGTATCCTTTTCGCGCCGCTGAAAAACTTCCAGCTCAAGTGGCTCATCGACTCCAAGAGCAAGCAGGAGGCGCTGGGCTATATGGGGCTGGTGTTCCTCATCACCTTCACCAGCTGGTTTTTCGAACGGCTGAGCCGCCGCTCCTTTACAAAACTCGCCTGCGGCGCCGTGGAGCAGGTGCGGGGACAGGTCATGGAGCGGGTGCTGCGCCGCCCGGTGTCCCAATATCAGCGGGAGGGCGACGCAGCCTATCTCTCCCTGTTGACCACCGACCTGCGCACCCTCTACGACGACTATTATATGTCCCTCTTCAACATCGCGTTCTGGGGCGGCATCATGCTCTGTGCGCTGGGGATGTACCTTTACATCAGCCCGGTGATGCTGGCGGCCATCCTGCTTGTGACCGTGCCGCCGCTGGTCCTGCCCCGGAAGATGAATGAGCGGCTCAAAGCTCCCGAGACGCTTTTTCGCTCCAGATGGCGGGCTACACCCAGCAACTCAAGGAGCTTCTGGGCGGGTTCGAGGTCATCCGGGGCTTTCTGCGGGAGGACGCCTATGCCGCCCGCCACCGGGATGCTGCCCGGCAGGCCCGCGACAGCGAGCAGACCTACCAGCAGAGCCTCAACGCCATGGTGGTCAACACCTCTCTCATCAGCAACCTCATCTTCCCCATCGTCATGCTGGTGGGCCTTTTTCTCGCTTTCGACGGGCGGCTGACGATGGGCACCGTCTCCACCGCCGCCAGCATGGCGAACTTCGTCATCACGCCCTGTAATCAGATCGCCCAGTGCTGGGCCAAGGTCAGATCCTCGAAGGGCATCCGTCAGCGGCTGGAAGCAGCCATGTCCGGCCCGGAAAAAGTCTCTGCAGGCCGGGCCATCGGTAAACTCGAGCACATCGAGTGCAAGGACACCGGCTTTTCCTACCCCGGGGCCGCTGCACCGGTGCTGCGCGGCGTCCGGCTGACGGTCTCCGGGCAGGAAAAAGCCGTCCTCGTGGGCGAAAGCGGCTGCGGCAAGTCTACACTGGCAAAGCTGCTGTTCCAGTACTACCAGACTATACCGGCAGCATCCTCTTCAACGGCCAGCAGCTGCGGGACATCGACCGTCAGAGCCTCTACCAGCGAGTAGGTTACATTGCCCAGACAACCTATCTCTTCAATGACACCCTCCGCAGCAACATCTGCCTCGGCGCGGACTTCCCCGAGGCTCAGCTTTCCCACGCCATCGGGATGGCGGGCCTCACCGACTGGGTGAGCACCCTGCCCGACGGCCTCGACACCCTCATCAGCGAGAACGGCAAGAATCTCTCGGGCGGGCAGCGCCAGCGCATCGGCATCGCACGGCTGGCGCTTCGCCGGTACGACCTCATCATCGCCGACGAGATCACCGCCAGCCTCGACCCCGACACCAGCGGACAGATCATGGAAAATCTGCTCGCTCTCCCCTGCATGGTGGTGGCCATCACCACGACGTCTCGGGGGCGTCATGAAGCAGTTTGACAAGGTATACCGGGTGGAGCACGGAAGCGTCACACAAGCATAAAAGGAGAGCCTGTGCCGGGTTTCGGCACAGGCCCTCCTCTTGTTTTTACCGGTTATTTTGCCGCATCAAACTCGGCAAGGATGTCGGCCTCCGGAGCCGGGGTCACGAGGCTGACCACCACGCAGACGGCCAGCGAGACGAGGAAGGCGGGCAGAAGCTCATAGATGCCGAAGACGCCGCCCAGCGGGCTGACGAGGTACTTCCAGACGAAGACCATCAAGCCGCCGGAGAGCATACCGGCCAGCGCACCCTGCCAGTTGCAGCGCTTCCAGAACAGGGCGCAGAGGACGACAGCGCCAAAAGCGCCGCCGAAACCGGCCCACGCAAAGCTGACGATGCCGAAGACGCTGGAATCCGGGTCGCGGGCCAGCACCACGCCCACCACGCTGATGCAGATGATGGTCAGGCGGGCTGCGAAGAGGCTCTGCTTCTCGCTCAGCTTGAGGTGGCCGAACTCCTGCAAAATGTTCTGGGACACACTGGACGCAGCGGCCAGCATCTGGCTGTCCGCCGTGGACATGGTGGCCGCCAGGATGCCTGCAAGGATGAGTCCGGCCAGCACTGCCGCCAGTACGCCGTGCTGGCTGATGAGACTGGCGATGCGGACGATGAGGTCTCACTGGACGAGCCGCTGAGGAATTCCAGCGCACCGGCCTGGTCATGCCGAGGCCCACCATGCCGATGACGATGGACGCCGCCATGGCGATGACCACCCAGACGGTGGCAATGCGGCGGCTGAGCACCAGCTTCTTCTCGTCCTCGATGGCCATGAAGCGGAGCAGGATGTGGGGCATACCGAAGTAGCCGAGACCCCACGCCATGGTGGAGACGATGTCCAGCAGGCTGTAGGATGTGGCCCCGCCGGTCACAGCGTCGTGGCTGGCCGTCATGGTCAGGTAGCCGGAAAGGCTCTGGGCGTTCTCGACAACAGCACCCCAGCCGCCGGCCACGACGATGCCGTAGCCCAGCACCGCGATGAGGGCCAGCGACATGACCATCGACTGGATGAGGTCGGTGGTGGTGACGGCGCGGAAGCCGCCGAGGATGGTATAGCCCACGATGACGAGAGCCGACACTAGCATTGCTGCCATGTAATCTACGCCGAAGAGGCTGTGGAACAGCTTGCCGCAGGCCGCAAAGCCCGAGCCGTATACGGCACGAAGAAGACGATGATGATGACCGCGCCCAGAGCGTTCAGCAGGTTGCGCTGGTCATGGAAGCGAAGCGACAGGAACTGCGGTACCGTGATGGCGTCGAGGTTGGCCGAATAGCGGCGGAGCCGCCGGGCCACGATGAGCCAGTTGAGCCAGGTACAGCGCAAGGCCGATGGCCGTCCAGCCCGGCGAGGCCAAGTGCCGTGTCACGATACGGCCAGACCCGGCCATCACCCA
>ENA-OQAA01001671-OQAA01001671.1-human-gut-metagenome-genome-assembly--contig:-NODE-1671-length-10494-cov-1.370117_pt1 | contig 10494 bp, 15 predicted proteins | sample MGYA00242489_ERZ504515 | MGnify/ENA primary metagenome ERZ504515 (study PRJEB26092, sample SAMD00036237) | human gut metagenome | host: Homo sapiens | study: EMG produced TPA metagenomics assembly of...
CCCTTTCTTTTTCTAAAATAAACTGCTCATACGATCTACGGAAACGAAAAACGCCGGGTCATCGCTCCCGAAAAAGGGACCGATCACTCGGCGGTACCACCCTGATTGATACAAATATGTATCCTGCTCTGTCACCGTTAACGCCGGTTCTACGCTGTGCTTCGCCGCTTCCAGGTACATTGCGTCTCGCACAGGACTCCAAGGGAGGTTTCCGATCCTCTGTCATAAGGGGTTCCCAGCCGCACGCCACCGTGTCCTTCCCCTCTCTCTGGGATGCTTTCCGATCGTACTGATCCTTTTCATCGTCATTGTCGTATGCAAGTAATTGTAGTGCATGCTTCCGGGATTTGTCAAGGTCTATCTGCTAATAAGAAGATACCTAGCCGGAGCTGCATAAAATAAAAGCAGATAATAACGCACCAGGGATATGGACCCAGAAAGACCGTAAGGCACAGTGCCAGAACCAGCAGCCGAACTGTTCCATATCTCTGCCCTCCGCCGCCGGATGCCGTAGAAAAACAGGATCACTGCCACCCAGAAATAGGTGCCGATTGCAAACAACGCACGGATCACCGGAATTTTCTGGTAATAATATTCCAGCGATATCTTACGATAAAATTCTGTCAGCCGGGAACTGATCGTCTTCATTTCCAGTACATTTCTTCCCTCGAAATCAAAGTAATAAATATCACCGTCCGGATCATCCACAACCGATGTCCCCGGATACCAGGCCTGATACGTATTATCCAGAAAGGCTCTCAGATAACATCCCGGATACTGCCATCCTTTTCGGAACCATAGTCTCAGATACTCCAACTTATTTTGAAGAAGTTCTTCATTATTCACATAATTTTTGATCCGGTCTGCCAGAAACGGATTATATTGTGACCACTGTTCTCTGTCCATGATCTGATCCAGCAGCTGCAATTCCTCACTGTCAAACGCCGCTTCTCCCTTATCTGTATATACTCTTGCAATCTGCTGGAGCGGTACACACAGAGCCTCTACCGCGGAACCTTTTTCCGCATGGAGCAGAGTTTCCATTCCCACAGACAATAGCATGGTCAGCAGAATCGTTCCCGCAAACAATGAAATGATCTTTCTTTTCTGCTTTTTACAGAAAACCGCGCACAACATCAGATAAAGAAAAACCGCATAAATTACATTTTTCCGATACAGCGCTCCCACGATCAGGCTGCACGATAATGCTGCGATTTTCTCTTTCTTCCGAAAAATCCCTCCGTATTCTCATACAATTCATACAACAGGTGAAAATGCAATAAAAAAGATGCCAGAGAGCATACCACATCCTTGGTCGTACTGACGGAAAACAAGGCAATCGTCGGCAGAAAAGCATAAAAAACAAAATCCGACTCCCAACAGCCATTTTCTATTCAATCGCCGATACCAGAAATCCAGACTGTAGGAAAAAGGCCGCCGCACAAAGTGTCATCTGGAAGCAGGAGTGCAGAAATACTGCCTTCTCCATCGTCCCGAAGATCCGGTATCCTAATGTGATAACGCCTCCCATGACCAACGTGCTGAGTAACGAATGGTGTGTATTATACGGCACCTCCGGATACATCACCTGAGCACCTGCCCATAAATATCATAATTATAAAATCCGGGATCATTGGAAAGGAGCACCGGCAGCCAGGCTATCAACAATCCTGCAAAAATCAAAAATATTCTCTTTCCGATACCTTTCCCGATACCGTCCTCCTGAACTGCCTTATCTCTCCCTGCATGTACAAACAGCCATCGCAGCATCTGTCCAAAAAGTAATGTCTCTGCTATCCACCACAAAATCCAGCCTGCCATAGGAACCTGTTCCAGCCAAGACTGCATCGTTCTATGTACGGAAGTATGGTATTCTATACTGATCCGGCATCCCACTGTCTGACAGGCTGCCAGTAATATCGCAGGTATTCCTACAGCAAATCTGTCAGTCCAGTCCAAGTCTTTCCCGGATGCTGTCCGCTGCAATATTCCAGTCACCCATTTCTTCATATGCGGCATCCATCTTCTCCTTTTCTCTGGTGGCACGTTCTGTATCGCCGGTCTGAAGAAATGCCTTATACATGGACGCCGCCTCAAAATATCTCGCCACACCATAGCATTCCTTTTTCGTTCCGGACAGCAAGCCGCCGTACACCATATCCTCATGATAATTTACTACTAAATAAGCATAATTTTCACTCTGTACATTATTCTCCATCCAGTTGGTCTTCGCAGGACGGGAAAAGGCGTCATTTAATTGCCGGAACATATGAATGGTTCCCCAAAACAATAGCAGGCACAGGGCTATGATCACCAGATTCATCACAAGCAGCGCGCCTCTCTGCTTCTGTGCCTGTTTCAGCTTACTCTTCAGATTTACCATAACCCATCACCTCGCCTTTTTCTTCCAGGAATAAGATTTTTTGTGCATTTGACATCGTACCGAAATTCTCTGCCTCTTCCGGGGTCATGCCAAAATAGGTCTGCAGCAGTGCCTTCTCATTCTCTTCCATCCGGAGAATGGCTTCCTTCTGCTCCTCCGGCAGTTCCCGATATTGTTTTGCCCTATAATCATTATCCACAGGATGCAGAATCCTTTCCAGCTGCTCGTAATAATCCGAAATATTTTCATACAGACCGGGAAGTATGGATACATTGCCGGAAGTTGATCGTAACTGCCTTCATCAGACTTCATAAAAGTAACGATACGCTCCGCTGGCTTCCATGAGCAGCTGATATTTTTCATAATTATTATTACTGCTATAAGGCCGGATGTAATGCCTGTCGCAAAAAGCTGATAAACCTATGTAATCCTCATCTTCCAGATATTGTTCCATCTGTTTCATATAGCTGCTCTGCCGGATCCCTGCATCAAACTGCAGCAAGCCTCTGTGGATGCTCCAGCTACGTGCAGATACTACAAACACCACCACACACAGGATCACCAGCACTGTGATGATTATCATATGTGACATGATCTCCGTATTTTTCTCCGCCACTTTATAGACATCACTTTTGGTATCCTCAAGTTAGCTCCTTGTAATGCTCCATGTCTTTGACATGCTGTGCGGCTTCTTCATTCGGTCTTCCGCAATGCGGACAATATGCCTGCTCCAATGTCAGATTGCCCCCGCAATATTTACATTTCATCATTGCTTTTATGATCCTTTCCTATTCGTTATGCTTCTTAATGTATTCCTCGCAATCCTCATATCTGGGATAACCGTAATTATTTCGCAGACTATCCTCGAATTTTTTCTCTTCTTCTGCGGTAAACGTATAACGGTCTGCCAGACTGTTCAGGGTTGCTTCCACATAAGGACGGATATACTCCCTGTCTTTCTCCGTCAGAATGACCTCGCTGTAGTCCAGTCCCCGCATCATCCAATAATCATCTAAAAGCTGTGTCTCCTGATAGTCGCGAAGTGTCTCTCCACTCTGTTCCATCGCCAGATATTCTCTCGCATCCCGGCAGCTCATGAGCCAGCGAAAATACCACTGTGTTCCCATCGGTCTATGGTTCTGTTCTCTTCGACAGCCTGCTCATAAAAATCCATCAGTGCTTCCAGATCCTTCTCCTGATAGAGACGGTCCAGTATCGGAAAGTTCTCTTTTTCCCACAGATAATCCGCTCTGGCATCCCTGGGTTCTATATACCGCACCCGGAACACAATTACCGCAAGTATCGCTGCCAATGCCGCCAATAAGATCAGAAGCTTAATCACAAATTTCTGTTTCTTTTTCATGTTTTTTCTTTCAGTTCCTTCTCCGGTACCTGCTCCAACTGCTGCATATCCTGCCGCATGCTTTCCAGCTTCCCCAGATATTCCGCTTCGGCGCCCTTGTAATTCAGGCTTCCGCAATAGGGACACTTCGGAAGGGTATCCTCAAATTCTGCCCCACAGGAACTGCAAATGATCTTTTTAACTGTGGTATCTGCCATACAAATCCTCATATCTTTCCACAACCTGCATACTTTGGACTGCCGGCGCAAAGCTGCTTATTGTTCATAATCATTATTAATATACAACACAAAAATGACACGTGCAATGCAGAATCACTTTTTGCACACATCTTGAGGTTTTTGTCTCTTTCCTGTAAAATAAACTCAGTCGAAAAACCTGCCCGCAGTTCAAAATTGCGGGTTGCTGAAAGGAATGACGATCGATATGTATGAGAACGGTTTTCTGGATCCGGCCTATATCACACCGGAGGAACAACAGATTTTAGACGGTAATATTGCCGTTCAGAAGAATCTCTACACCAGCAAACAGGATTTTGTAGTAGAGAGTGATAAATTTTTGGAACACTCCGAAGATGATATTACTCTGCGTCGCCACACCCGCTTTGTGGATTTTCCAAAGCATAAACATGATTACGTGGAGATCTTTTATTGTCTCTCTGGTTCTGTCACACATGTCATAAATGAAGAAGAGATCTGTCTCCGCCCCGGGGAACTTCTATTTATGAACCAACATATCGAACATGCGGTAATAGCCTGCGGCCAGGAAGATCTGGGCATTAACATCATCATCCGCCCCGCCTATTTCCAGAATATCCTGACTTTGATCAACAAGGATAATATTCTGGCGGATTTTATCATCAATGCGCTGGAAGGTGACAGTTGTGTCGGTCAGTATCTGTACTTTACCGTCTCCGATAATCCCTGCATCCAGAACCTCATCCACAATGCGGTCTTCCTTCTGTTACAGCAGCCTCAGAACTGGCATAAGCTCTCGGAACACACCTTTGCCCTGCTGTTCATGCATATCTTAAGCAATGCGGAAAATATTTTATTAGACCAGAAAGATGAGCAGAGCAATGTCCTGATGGTGGTGGTACGCAGATACCTGGCGGAGCATTATGATACCGGAACTCTTCACGAACTGGCTGCACAGATCGGGTACACCCCCTCTTCCCTGAGCCGTATGATCAAAAAATATTCCGGCACTACCTTTAAGGAAATACAAACACGGCAGCGTATGCGAGTCGCTATGAATCAGCTGTCCCACACCGCGCTGCCGGTGTCTGAGATTGCCCTGTCTGTAGGCTATGAGAATCAGAACTTCTTCTACAAACAGTTCAAAAAAATGTATGATATGACACCTAACGAGGCGCGTTTAAAATCGCGCCGATAACGTCAGGCATTCAAGATATAACGGTTCGAGGCTCCTTCGTGTGTCCCTCGGATCGTTATTTTTCATATAAGAATTCTTCCGGAAGGGTCACACCGAAGTCCTTTGCCAGATGGCGAAAATCATCGGGGGTAATGTCTGTCTCTTATTCGGCTGCATGGACAACATCGTTCACCAGAATTTCTGCGGATTTTTCTACGGTATGCATCGAGACCGAAGTCAGGTCGAAGTCTTTGCCTGCGGCAAGGTTCCATGATGTGCCAGATGGCAGATCGTATTTCTTCATCAGTTCGGAGGTAGCTACTGCGATCTCTCTGCCGCCCGGTACCATCCAGGCACTACGCCCACACCATCCGGGAATACTACGGGGCACTCGGTTGCCATCTCCCACAGTTCTCTGGTGAATACCTTATCCTCCAGAGGAAGCACGAAGGTCAGCGCAATGATATTGGTGGTATGTGCATGATATACCACACGGTAGTCGGGATCCTGCAGCTTCTTCACTTCCAGATTCATCAGGTGGCTGGGGAGCTGGAGGTACGGTCTGCCCCCGTTTCACCAGCCCCATACGATACGGTAATTCTCACCCTTGTCGTCAAGTTCGATCATGCAGAATAGAATCTTCCGGCTTAATGCTGACATTACGAAAATATTTGCCACTGCCGGTCACCAGGAAATACTCTCCTGCCAGTGCGGGAACTGTGGTGCCGATGGGCTGGAACTCCTTCGGCTCAAAGTTCTCCTTTACCTGTTCTACCTCTTCCGGCTTCACACGGTAAGACAGGTTGCCGCCGTTACGTTCATGCCAGCCTTGCTGCCAGCCGTCATCTGCCATTCTGATAAATCCCTGTACAAATTCTGCATCTAAAAATTTCATGATAATACCTAGCCTTTCCATTGCCTGTGAACTCCGCCCACAGGCATATTGTTTTTAAATCATAAACATTCGTAACTATTGCGAATTTCATTCGCAAAATTGCTCTTTCAGAGCTTGCTTTTTGCTCCTGTGGTTACTGCGCCATATTTACACAAGTGCCCTTACCGTGTGATCACATCTACCGGTACGTTCAGTATTTTAGCAACCTTTAAAATGGTGTCAATATGTCTGCCGGCAGCTGCTGCCATATGATGGGTAGGGCCTGCCTCGCTCCAACGGTTCACGAACTCTCTGCAGGGGATTGAGAATTTGGTACGCATATTGGTGTCACCGAAAGTGAAGATCGGCCGGGCTGATTCTCGCCTTCTGCCACAACGAACTTGAAGTTGCCGTCCTTATCCTGCGTGATAGCCAGATAGGTCACAGGGCCTACGGAGGATAGAACTGAGTCAGATATCCGCCGCCTACCTTGCCGTGGAATACCTTAACGATCTTCATGGTGGGCTTATGTGCCAGAGAGATATCCGCATCGCCGGATCCGGAATGACCGATGATGCAGATATCCTCGTTGAAATCAATAGAGTACATCTCGGACAACTGTCCCATACCGGAGATCGTCTTCAGAATGGACATTGCCATGGCAACTTTCATATCACCTTCTACGGCACATGCGGTACCTTGCTTGATCAGCATGGAAAATGCAGGGATCAGCATGGAATCCAGTTTACCGGCTACTCCCTGTGCCTTACCGGCATAATGGGAGGCGATCATGCTTAAGTCTTCATCCTTCGCCCACTGCTCGAAAGCAAGCACATGCTTTGCCATATCCAGAATATCTTCGTCATCTGCGGTAGCGCCACCCTCTACTTCGAAGGTATCGATGATGTCCTGTGCCTTCGCCTTAATAGCTTCGGTATCGGTAATATCGTCTGCAATAGCCCACATATCTTCCCAGTCAAACTGCTTGGTATACAGGCCCATTCTGTTGTAAAGGTTGGTCTCATCGATATAGAGATCCATCATTCCGGGATAAGGGGCGGCCGATCTGGGCAATATTGGGTCTGACGGAAACGTCTGCGGACCTGAGCTGCCTTACACCAATCTTCGATCTGAGCTGCCACCTCGGGGTCGCCGCCTTCTACCACGCCAGTGATTACAGCATGTCTCTTGCCTGCACGCTCCAGGTCTGCCACAGCCTCACCTACGGCACCACAGGCATACAGGTCACCCAGCCAGATGGGAATATCGGTATTGGCATAGTCCGGCGCCAGCTTCTTCTGCACATTGATACATACTACAGGCACATCCAGATCACGGATCGCGGGAAGTACGTTATAGGAAGTTGCATAGGTCAGCAACTGCAGGAATACCAGATCTACGTCTGCAGCACGGAATTTATCACCTGCTGCCATAGCCTGTTCCTTGGTGGTCACCATGCCACCATCAACGATATCTACAGTATCGGGAATCGTCTTCTTGAAATCCTCATACTGTGCCTCGAAATTGGGCACCAGTTGGGGGAACTGGGGCAGATATGCTCCCAAAGCGATGGAAAATACACCGATCTTTGCCTTTGTGTTTACTAACATTTATGATTTCCTCCTTTTCTTAAGGTCACATTTTCTGTAAGCTTTGGCCTGCGTATTCGCATGCCGTTTTTTTATTACTTTGCTGGAACAAATGTCCTGATCTCAAAAGAATCTCTCACACACTGTCTGGCACCTTTTAAGTCTGCCAGATCTCCCGCATGGATCATCTGTGCCAGCAGATTCCCGATGGCCGTTGCTTCTCCGGGACCTGCATATACGGTTTTCCCTGTGGCATCCGCCGTCAGCTGGTTCAGATAAGCCGCATTGGAGCCTCCACCGATGATATGGATGCTGTCATAGATCCTGCCTGCAATGGTTTCCAACTCCTTTACGGTCTCTCCGTAAGACTGCGCCAGACTGCGATATACACTGCTGCCAGCTCTCCTACGGTCTCCGGAACCGGCTGACCGGTCTTTTGGCAATACTGCTTAATTGCTTCGATCATGCTGTCCGGGGACAGGAAGCTTTGATCATTCACATCCACTCTGGATGAAAAATCCCTGCTTTCCTCCGCCATATCACACAACTGTGCAAAAGAGTAGGCATCCTGATATTCGTGTCTCACCGACTGGATCATCCACAGTCCCATAATGTTTTTCAGGAAACGGAACCGGTGATCGTAACCGCCCTCGTTGGTAAAGTTGGCCGCTGCGGCATCCTCTGTAATGACCGGTTTCAGGGATTCGATTCCCATGAGAGACCAGGTTCCCGAGCTGATGTAAATGCCGTCTCCTTCTGTCTGAGGAACTGCCATTACGGCCGATGCGGTGTCATGGCTTCCGCACAGTACCACTTCCAGATCGAATCCTACTTCCTTCTGAATCTCCGGAAGCAGCTGGCCCACTTTCGTTCCGGGCATCTGCAGCGGCAGGAAAATATCCTCCGGGTAACCCAGCTTACGGATCAGCTCCTTATCCCACTGGAAGGTATCGGGATTCACTAGCTGTGTCGTGGAACCGTTCGTGTACTCCGACAATTTATTGCCCGTCAGACGGAAACCGAAGTAATCCGGCAGCATGAGAAGTGTCTTTGCCTGTTGTAAAAGCTCCGGAGTCTGCTGCTTTACTGCCATCAGCTGATAAACGGTATTGAAAATCTGCTTCTGGATACCTGTTTTTCCATACAGTTCGGTCTCCGGCAGGATCTTCGCCACCTCCGCGTCCATGCCATCCGTGCGGTGATCACGATAACCGTAAGTATCACCCAGAATTTGATCCTTTTCGTCTAACAGAACATAATCCACAGCCCAGGTGTCAATAGCCATGCTCACCGGGATCTTTCCCAGTTCTTTGCATTTTTTCATGCCGGCAACGATCTCGCCGAACAGACGGTTCACATCCCACAGAAGCTTTCCGTCCTTATGATCCATGCCATTCTCAAAACGATAGATCTCTTCCAGCTCTATTTTGCCGTTCTCCAGGTGTCCCAAAATATGTCGTCCACTGGAAGCACCGATATCCACGGCCAGATAATATTTTTCCATAAGATATCCACAGCTCCTTTATCTGAAACTGAATACCTGTGTAAGAAGCGGCTGTGCTCCTGTAACAGGATCCTTCTCCATGATTAGAATATCTTTCATATATTCATCCCATTTTTTCACTACATCGCTCTCTTGCCTGCACCTTTGCCGCATAGTCAACGCCTTTTTCACACTCATAATATCCAAACAGTTCTTCGCCCTGCATCCAGATGGAGTAATTCACGATTCCGGCTTTTGCCAGCACTTCCTTCATCTCCGGCCAGATGTTGTCATGTCTCTTCTTATATTCCTCCTGCATTCCCGGTACAATTTTTCCGCGCCATGCGTATTTTTCCATACAAACCACCATACCTTTCTCACTCATTATTTTCGTTGCAAATCTGCTCTGTTACCCAATCTCTGTCGCAATATTCCTCTGCTTCGGGCATCAGCTTTTTCATAATCTGTGCTTGCAGAAGCACAAACTTGTGCTTTTAACGATATTATAGAAAACATACGTTGCTTCCGAAATGACATTATTTGCTCCCTAGACTGTCCGATTTTGCCCGATCCGGACGATAACTGTTTATTACAGCACATGAATTGTGTTATGATGATAAAATAAAATTACCCGGAAAACAGAACAAGAAAAGGATTTCCCATGGAACGAACGCTAACCTATACCCTTGATAATTCCATATCTCCCCTGCCGGTCAACCATTTTCTGAAGCAGAAAGGGTTTTCTTCCCAGAATCTGGTGCAGTTAAAAAAAAGACCCCACCGCCGTGCAGGCAAACGGGATTCCCTGCTTCATGAATCATATATTGCAGCCGGGAGATACCTTGACGCTGCATATCCACGAGGAACACTCCTCGGAAAAAATCCCACCGGTGGAGCTGCCGCTGGATATCATCTACGAGGACGAGGATCTCATGGTGATCAATAAGCCGGCAGGCATGCCGATCCACCCTTCCATGAACAATTATTACAACTCCCTGGCAAACGGCCTTGCCTATTATTTTGCACAGCAGAACTGTCCCTTTGTGTTCCGTTGTATTAATCGTCTGGACCGGGATACCTCCGGACTTACGATTATAGCCAAGCATTATGTCAGTGCGGGAATGCTGTCCGCCATGATCGCCAATAAAGCGACTTCTGGCATCACGAGGAATATCTTGCCATTGTGAAAGGCTCTGTGAAACCGACGAAAGGCACCATCACCGCACCCTTAGGGCGCAAGGAAGGCTCGATCATCGAACGGACTGTGGATTTTGAAAAAGGGGAATCTGCTGTTACACATTATAAATTGTTGGACGAAAAAACAGGCACAGCCTGGTCTCTCTCATCTTAGAGACCGGCCGTACCCATCAGATACGGATTCATATGAAATACCTGGCTATCCCTGATCGGAGATTATTGTACAACCTTGAA
>ENA-OQAA01001672-OQAA01001672.1-human-gut-metagenome-genome-assembly--contig:-NODE-1672-length-10483-cov-1.358053_pt1 | contig 10483 bp, 12 predicted proteins | sample MGYA00242489_ERZ504515 | MGnify/ENA primary metagenome ERZ504515 (study PRJEB26092, sample SAMD00036237) | human gut metagenome | host: Homo sapiens | study: EMG produced TPA metagenomics assembly of...
CTTGGGCGAAAAGCTGCTGACTCCGACTCGTCTGTATCCGAAAACCTGCCTGCCGCTGATTGAAAACTTCGACCTGCACGGTATGGTGCACATCACCGGCGGCGGCTTCTATGATAATATCCCCCGCATTCTGCCCGAAGACTGCGATGCTGAGGTAAATTCCGAGGCTTGGGAAGTTCCTGTTGTCTTCAAAAAGCTGCAGGAATGGGGGCAATGTGCCCTGGGCTGAAATGTACCGCACCTTCAACATGGGCGTAGGCATGGTATTGGTTGTTGACCCGTCTGAGGCTGACGCTGTACGCGCTCACCTGAAGCTGAGGGCGAAACCTTCTATGAGCTGGGCAAGGTTGTTCCCGGCCACAAAGAAACGATTATGAAAGGCGGCGTTTTCGGTGCATAAAATCGGCGTACTTGTAAGCGGTCGCGGCAGCAATCTGCAGGCAATTATGGACCGTATCGCTGATGGCTATCTGCCGCTGGAAATCGCGGTTGTAATCAGCGATAAGCCTGATGCTTTTGCTTTGGAGCGTGCGCAAAAGGCCGATATCAAAACCGTTGCCGTAGAGCGTAAGGCTTGCGCTTCCAAAGAAGAATTTGAAGCAAAAATCAACGCTGCTTTAGAAGCAGAGGGCTGCGAGCTGGTAGTTCTCGCAGGCTTCATGCGTATTCTGAGCGCTGATTTCGTAAATAAATGGCAGCACAAGATTATTAACATTCATCCGGCGCTGCTCCCGAGCTTCCCCGGTCTGCACCGGACAGAAGCAGGCTGTGGATTACGGCGTAAAATTCAGCGGCTGTACTGTTCATTTTGTAGATGCAGGCACTGACAGCGGCCCGATTATCCTGCAGAAGGTTGTTCCTGTTATGGATGACGACACCGAGGATACTCTGGCTGACCGCATTCTGGTGCAGGAGCATATCGCAATGCCGGAGCTTTAAAGCTCTAGGCAGAAGGAAAGCTGACAATCGAAGGCAGAAGGTAAAGGTTAAAGCATGAAATTAAAAGAGCATTATTAAGCGTTAGTGATAAAACCGGCATTGTAGAGCTGGCAAAATTCCTGAGTGACAACGGTGTAGAAATTATTTCTACCGGCGGCACCATGAAGGCTATTAAGGAAGCAGGCATTCCTGTAACCTATGTAAGTGATGTAACCGGCTTCCCGGAAATCATGGACGGCCGTGTAAAAACTCTGAACCCGAAAATTCATGGCGCAATCCTGGCTGTACGCAGCAATCCTGAGCATATGAAGGCTTTGGCTGAGCATGACATCACTCCGATTGACCTGGTTGTTGTTAACCTCTATCCTTTCCGTGAAACCGTTGCCAAACCCGGCGTAACCGAGGCTGAGGCAATTGAAAACATTGATATCGGCGGCCCGGCAATGGTACGTGCCAGCGCTAAAAACTTCAAAGACGTTGTTATCGTAACCTATCCTAGCCGTTATGCCGGCTTAATGGAAATGCTCGCTAAAGAAGGCGACGTTGATGCACGCACCCGTAAGGAGCTGGCATTGGAAGCCTTCACTCATACTGCTGAATACGATGCAATGATCAGCGAATATCTGAAGAAGCAACTGGAGAAATAACCATGAATATTTTATTAATCGGTGGCGGCGGCCGCGAACACGCTTTAGCGTGGAAGCTGGCGCAAAGCCCTAAGGTTGAAAAAATTTATGCTGCTCCCGGCAATCCGGGCATGGCACTGCTGCCTAAATGCGAATGCATTGCTCTGGATGTAGAAAATCTGGAGGGGGTAGCAGATTACGCTGAGGAAAAGAGCATTGACCTGACTGTTGTAGGTCCGGAAGCACCGCTTGTTGCAGGTCTTGCGGACGTTTGCAAACGCCGCGGTCTGCCGGTGTTCGGTCCTTCTAAGGCTGCAGCGCAGCTGGAAGGCTCCAAGGCATTTTCCAAAGAGCTGATGGCAAAATACAATATTCCTACCGCTTTCTTCAAAATTTGCGAGGATATCGAAACTGCCAAGGCTTATGTTGAAGAAAAGGGCGCGCTATCGTAGTTAAGGCTGACGGTCTTGCAGCAGGCAAGGGTGTTGTTGTTGCTATGACTAAACAGGAAGCACTTGACGCTATCGACGAAATGATGGCTGACCATAAATTCGGCAACGCAGGCGCACGCCTCGTTCTGGAAGATACATGGAAGGCGAAGAAGCTTCTCTTCTGGCATTTACCGACGGCAAAACCATTGTGCCGATGATTGCTTCCCAAGACCACAAGCGTGTATTTGACGGTGACGAAGGTCCTAATACCGGCGGTATGGGCACCTATGCTCCCGCTCCGGTTATGACCGACGTGCTGCGTTTAAAAGCAACCGAGCTGATTCTGAAGCCCGTTATCGCTGCCATGGCAGCAGAAGGAATGCCGTATCAGGGTTGCCTCTATGCCGGCCTGATGATCAAGGCGACAGCGTAAAGGTTGTAGAATTCAACTGCCGCTTCGGTGACCCAGAAACTCAGGTAGTATTGCCTCTGCTTGACGGCGATTTGGCTGAAATTATGCTGGCCTGCGCTACCGGCACTCTTGCTCAGGTAGACTTCGGCTGGTACGACAAGGCTGCTGTATGCGTAGTAATGGCTTCCGGCGGTTATCCCGAAAGTTATGCTAAGGGCATGGAAATTACCGGTCTGGCTGACGCTGCTGCAGATAAAGACGTTGTTGTATTCCACGCAGGTACCAAGCTGACGGCGCCAAGGTTCTTACCAACGGCGGACGTGTATTGGGTGTAACTGCTGTGGACGCCAATATTAAGGCTGCACGTGACCGTGCATATACTGCTGTAGAAAAAATTAATTTTAATGGCGCTTTTTGCAGAAAAGATATTGCATGGAGAGCCTTAAAGAGGTAAAATAGATAAAATACCTACTCGGACCGCAGAAAAGCAATTTTTTTCAAGTAATTATGTTACATGATTAACAATTTGCTTTGGCTGTGGCAAACAAAAAATTATTAAGAAAAGGATGATGAAAGAATGGCTTTTTATTATGATGAACCTGCTCACACATTTAGTGAGTACCTGTTAGTTCCCGGTTATTCCTCCGAAAAATGTATCCCCGCCAATGTAGACCTGCGTACGCCGCTGGTTAAATACAAAAAAGGTGAAGAGCCGGCAATTACTATGAACATCCCGATGGTTTCTGCTATCATGCAGGCTGTTTCCGGCGAAAAGCTGGCTGTAGCTCTTTCCAAAGAGGGCGGCGTTTCTTTCATCTATGGTTCTCAATCCGTAGAGGACGAAGCTGCTATGGTTGCTCGCGTTAAAGGCTATCGCGCAGGCTTTGTAAGCAGCGACTCCAATATCCGTCCGGACAGCACTCTGGCTGACATCCTGGCACTGAAGGAACGCACCGGTCACTCCACTGTTGCTGTTACCAGCGATGGTACCGCTAACGGCAAGCTGGAAGGCATTGTTACCAGCCGTGACTATCGTCCGAGCCGTATGTCTATGGATGCTAAGGTTCGTGACTTCATGACTCCGATTGACAAAATGGTTTATGCTCCGAAAGATACCACCCTGCAACAGGCTAACGATATCATCTGGGAGAAAAAACTCAACACTCTGCCTATCGTTGATGACGACGGCCGTATGCTGTACATGGTATTCCGTAAAGACTATGCAACTCATAAGGAATATCCGTTGGAGCTGCTGGACAGCAAAAAACGCCACATCGTTGGCGCAGGTATCAACACCCGCGACTATGCTGAGCGTGTTCCCGCATTGATTGATGCAGGCGTAGACGTACTCTGCATTGACTCCTCCGAAGGCTACAGCGCATGGCAAAAAATCACCCTGGATTGGATCCGTGAGCACTACGGTGACAGCGTTAAGGTTGGCGCAGGCAACGTAGTAGACGCTGAAGGCTTCCGCTTCCTGGCTGAGGCTGGCGCTGACTTCATTAAAGTTGGTATCGGCGGTGGTTCTATCTGCATTACCCGTGAACAAAAAGGTATCGGCCGTGGCCAGGCAACTGCTTTGATTGACGTTTGCAAGGCTCGTGACGAATACTTCGAAGAAACCGGCGTATACATTCCTGTATGCTCTGACGGTGGTATCGTTTATGACTACCACATGACTCTGGCTTTGGCTATGGGCGCTGACTTCATGATGCTGGGCCGTTACTTCGCTCGTTTCGACGAAAGCCCGACCAACAAGGTTAACATTAACGGTACCTACATGAAGGAATACTGGGGCGAAGGCTCAGCCGTGCACGTAACTGGCAGCGTTATGACATGGGCGGCGCAGCAAAGCTCTCCTTCGAAGAAGGCGTTGATTCTTACGTTCCGTATGCAGGCAGCCTGAAGGATAACGTAAACCTGACCTTGGCTAAGGTTCGTTCCACCATGTGCAACTGCGGTGCTCTGAACATCCGCGAGCTACAGGAGAAGGCTAAGCTGACTCTGGTTTCCGCAACCAGCTTGGTTGAAGGCGGCGCACATGACGTTATGCTGAAAGAAAACTCCAACAGCAACTATCCTAAATAATTAAATGAACGTAAATGGCAAGCTCTCGAAGAAATTCGAGGGCTTGTTTTTGTATACAAAAAGCTCTCCTGAACGATTCGTTCAGGGGAGCCTGTCTGTTTTTCAGCGAAGTAACGCTGTTATATTACCTTGTAAAGCTGAAAGCCTTGCGTATCGCAGGAAACAAGCTTGTAGTTGATTCCTTCGCGCAATCCTTCAAAAACGGGAATGTGGTTTTCACCGTGAATGTGGCCGTAGACACAGTGCTGCACACCGTACTGCAGCATCAGATTAGTAAAGCAGGTGTGCTCCGTGCGCGCAAAGAGCGGTGGATAGTGAAAAGCCGTAATTATCTGCTGCGCCTGCATTTTATGTGCCTGCTGCAGGGAAAGCTCCAGGCGGATTCCCTCGCGGTTATAGATTTTTCTGTCGGCCTCACTGAAGCTTTCGGCCGATGGCAGCAGCCATCCGCGGGTGCCGCAGACAGCAATATCCTCTGCCATAATGCAGTCGTTCTGCAGAAATTCAAAATGAGCACCGTAACGCTGCTGCATTTTGCTCAGGCTGCTCCACCAGTAATCATGGTTGCCGCGCAGCAGCAGCTTGCGTCCAGGAAGCCGCGCTAACCAGTCTAAATCCTGTGCTGCTTCTTCCAAAGTCATGGCCCAGGAAATATCACCGCAGACAATAACGGTGTCCTGTGCGGTTACAGTGTTTTGCCAATTAGCGGCAACCTTTTCTTTATGGTTGCGCCAATGCTCGCCGAAAACCTCCATGGGCTTGCTTGCCGGTTCACCTGATAAATGCAGGTCGCCTATTGCGTAAATATGCATAATACTATCACCTGTAAGTGTTAAATTTGTTCTTACGCTTTGCTCAGCAGGAAGCGTGCTAAGGCCGGAACATCAGAAACATAGTAATCGGCACCTGCCTCCGACAATTCCTCGTAGCTGCCGAAGCCGAAGCCTGCGCCGATGCAGGCGATACCGTTGGCGTGAGCTGCAAGAACATCTTCACGGCGGTCGCCGATAAGTGCTACAGTCTTTTTAGCTTCTGGTGTAGTGAGTTGCCATTTTTCCAGAGCGGCGGCAACTACTAAAGCTTTCTTATCGGTTTTACCATCCAGGCTGCAGCCGGTTATATCTTCCAAATAGGGGTTGAAGCCAAAGCGTTCGGCAATTCTCAGCGCAAAAACCTCCGGCTTGGCGGTAGCATGCCGAGGCGGCGGCCATCCTGCTGCAGGTCAGCCAATAATTCCATGATACCGGGATAAACCTTGTTCTCCCAGATACCGATATCGGTGTAGCGTTCACGATATTTTTCTACGCCGATTTCAGCCTGCTCTCTGGTCATGCCGTAATATTTGATAAAGCTGTCGCGCAGGGGCGGGCCGATGAAAACCTCCAGCTTTTTTAAATCGGGTTCTTCAATATTTTGAGCGCGCAGGGCGTATTGCACGCATTTGGTGATACCCTCAGCGGAATTTGTCAGGGTACCATCTAAATCAAAAAGTAAATTTTGAAACATTTATTGCTCCTTATTCGCTTCAATAGAATTTTTTTGGACTTGTATAACTGATTATAACACACTTTAGCAATTTAGTGATACAATAATGGTTATCAAAGACAGATAGATTTCATGAGGGGGAATAAAAAATGACAATTAAGCTTTTTGAAAATAATTCTTTGCTCAAACAGTGCGTGGCGAAGGTTACGGCCTGCACGCCCAAGGATGGCAAGTATCTGGTTGAGCTGGACCAGACTGTTTTCTTCCCGGAGGGCGGCGGTCAACTGAGCGACAGAGGCAAGCTGGCTGATGCGGTCGTAAGCCATGTAAGCGAAAAGGACGGTCACATCTACCATGAGTGCGACAAGCCGCTAGAGGTTGGTGCCGAGGTAGAGGCTGTGCTGGACTGGTCTGTGCGTCTGGACAGAATGCAGCAGCATTTGGGCGAGCATCTTTTGTCCTACGCCTGCTGGAAGCTGTTTGAGGCCAACAACATCGGCTTTCATATGAATGAGGATGATGTTTTCATTGACCTTGACAAGGAGCTGACGGACGAGGAGCTGCTGCAGGCAGAATTATATACGAATGAGATTATTTGGGAGAATCGCCCGGTACATATCAGCTATATGGACAGCACAGAGGCTGTCAAGCTGAAGGATAAAATGCGTAAGTTCAACAGCAAACTGACGGGTACGCTGCGTATTGTTTCGGTTGAGGATGCCGATATCTGCACTTGTTGTGGTACACACCCGCCGTTTACGGGGATACTCGGCAGCGTTAAGGTCATCCGCCATGAAAAGCACAAGGGCGGTTGTCGCGTAGAGTTTGTTTGCGGCCGCAGAGCGCTTTTGGATGCGGATGCCAAGAACAGCATTCTGCTTAGCGTTGCTGCAAGTCTTTCCGTGAAGCCTGAGCAGGTGCCTGCTGCTGTAAGTAAACAGAAAAATGATTTGCTTGCACAGCTTGACATTGCCAAGAGCAAGCTGCTGAAGATTGAGGAAGAAAAGCTGCAGGAAACGTATGCTGCTGCACCGGTGAATGCTGACGGAGTCAAAGTTTTGGCTCTGCCTATGGAAGGTCACGATGCCAAGGATATCAAAGCCTTTCTGCCGAAGGTTACCGCACTGGAAAACACGCTGAGCCTTTTGGTAGCAGTGCAGCCTGAGCGCATCAGCTATGCAGTTGCTTTGGGCGTGGATACTGGAGCGATTGCCGCAGTGTTATTAAGCTGCTTAACGAAGCCTTCGGCGGCCGTGGCGGCGGCAAGAGCGACTGCGCGCAGGGCGGTGCGGATTATTGCGCCGATTGGCAGGAAAAGCTGCAGAGCGTTGTAGAAAAGCTGAAGTAAAAGAGCAAAATAAAAAGACGGCCAAACGACCGTCTTTTTATTTTTATGAACATATTGTCAATAAATGGGATAGCTGTTATAATAACACTAGAGATTCTGACAGGTCGGTTCCTCCGTAAGGAGGTGGGAGCATGACAGTAGCCGAAGCGTTACAGATAATGGTTAACATTTGGTTTGCTTGTTGCGAACCATTATGTCTAAACGTAAGTAATTTTGCTTACAAAATAACAAAAGACCGACATTAGAGGTCAATGTCAGCCTTTTGTCAAATAACAACAATCAACAGAGAGGCTGACACACCACTGCCAGAGTCTCTCTTTGTCTTTATTATAGCAAATTTATGTTTTCTGTCAAGCTTACAGCTCGTTGATCATAGCAATGAGTCTATCAACTCTTCGTCCTTGGTTGCCCAGCTGGTGCAAATGCGCACGCTGTAATTGCCGTCCTCCAGGTAAGCAATATGGCTGAGAGCAAATTCCTCGCTCAGCTTCTCAAACTGTGCCGGAGTCATGATAACAAATTGTTGGTTGGTGGGGGACTCGGTAACGAACTTAAAGCCTTTGGCTAACAGTGCATCACGGATTTTCAGCGCCTGCAGTGTGCCCTTGCCGCAGATTTTGCTGTAAAGGTGATCTTTCATAATTGCGCCGAACTGTACGCCTAGCAGACGGCCTTTGGCCATGATAGAACCGCATTGCTTAGCAATAGTGCGGAAGTCAGGCTTGAGTGCGTCGTTCAAAATAACAACTGCTTCGCCGAAGAGCAGGCCGCATTTGGTGCCGCCGATATAGAACACGTCGCAGTTAGCTGCCAAATCCGCAGCAGTCATATCGTTGTCGGGAGCGCCAAGAACATAGCCTAAGCGTGCGCCGTCAACAAAGAGGTAAAGACCGCAGTCCTTGCAGGCCTGGTATAAATCCTGCAGCTCCTTTTTGCTGTACATGCTGCCGATTTCAGTCGGTTGGGAGATATAAACCATTTTCGGCTGTGCCCAATGCTCGCGGCTGGGATCGGTATCGTACATTTTCCATTCGTGGCGGATTTGCCCTGCAGTGAGCTTGCCGTCCTCGCTCGGAAGCGGCAGTACGCGGTGGCCTACATGCTCAATAGCACCGGCTCATGCGTATTGATATGGCTGGGAACAGCGCCGTAAACAGCCTGATGCGGACGTAATGCAGCGCAGATAACCGTCAGGTTGGTTTGGGTGCCGCCAACGAGAAAATGCACGTCAGCGTTCGGGCAGGCGAAGGCTTCCCTAATCAATTTGCGTGCTTCGTCGCAGTAGGGATCAAGGCCGTAGCCGTCAGTCTGTTCCATGTTGGTTTGCACGAGTTTTTCAAGGACTGCAGGATGGCAGCCTTCGGTGTAGTCACTGTTAAAACGATAAGTCATTTTAAATCACCTTCAATTTTTAAAATTTATATATGTACTTTGGAGTTTAACTGTGTAAAGGCTCTATCGGAGGAGAACCTGTTACAAAAATTCCAAGACCTTCTTACTTCTTGCCTAAAATTTTCTTGCCTACAAATTCATATAACACAGGTAACAGGGAAAAGACGATGATGCCCAAAGTTACCAGCGTGAAATTATGCTTGATGGCCGGGATGTTGCCAAAGAAGTAACCGCCGCCGACAAAGAGAAATACCCACACTACGGCACCGATGACATTGTAATGAGCAAAGGTCAGGTAGTGCATTTTGCCGATGCCGGCAACGAAGGGTGCAAAGGTACGCACAATCGGCACGAAGCGGGCCAGAAATATCGCCTTGTGACCATGCTTATCATAAAATGCGCTGGCCTTGTCGACATGCTCCTTCTTGATGATGTTCTTCTTAATCATGTGCATACCGAGATGCTCGCCTATCATATAATTGCAGGCGTCGCCCAGCACAGCCGAAACTAAAAAGATGGGCACGATAATTTTGATATCCATGCCTTCTGGTGCGGCAGCAGCAAGAGCGCCGCAGGCGAAAAGCAGCGAATCGCCTGGTAAAAACGGGGTGACTACCAGACCAGTTTCGCAGAACACTACCATGAACAGGATTGCGTAAATCAGATGACCGTAGGCCATCATAATTTCCGGCAGATGCTTGTCCAGGTGCAGAATTAAATCGATAAAATACATTGCATATGCTTCCATAAAAATTTCCTTTCTTAACATTGAGTCATATAAAATAATTTTAACACAAAAAACCGAACGTTGTAAGAGAATTTTAAGCCGAAAATGTGATTTTTCCCTTAAATATGTGGTAAAATAGAAGTTATAAGGTTGTAATATACAAGTTGTAACAATTATTTAGATAAGGAGTGTTTTCTTTGGACCAAGAATTATGTTGGTGTGGCAGCGGTAAAGCATATGCAGATTGCCACAAAATGAATGATGCCAAAATTGCGTTGCTGCAGGCCCAGGCTGCGAGGTTCCTGACCGCGATATGATTAAAACCCCGGAGCAGATTGCAGGTATCCGTGCAGCCTGCAAAATCAATACCGGTGTATTGGATGAGGTTGCCAAATATATTAGGCAGGTATGACTACTGCTGATATCGACAGAATCGTTTACGAATATACAGTAGCGCATAACGCTATCCCTGCACCGTTGGGTTATGAGGGCTTCCCGAAGAGCGTGTGTACCTCTATTAATGACCAGGTTTGCCATGGTCATTCCCAGCGAGCATGACGTGCTGCACAGCGGTGACATTGTTAATGTAGACGTTTCTACTATCTACAATGGTTATTATGCTGACGCATCCCGTATGTTTATGATTGGCAAGGTTGCTAAGCCGGCTGCAGATTTGGTTGCAATCACCAAGCAATGTCTGCTGCGCGGTATTGAAGCAGCTCAGCTTGGGGTTTTCTGGGAGATATCGGCGCTGCCGTTTCCAAGCTGGCACATAAGCACGGCTATTCCGTTGTCGAAGAATTCGGCGGCCACGGCGTTGGTGTAGAATTCCATGAGGATCCGTTCGTCTGCCATGTAGGACAAACAGCAAACGATGGTGCTTGTATCGGGAATGATTTTTACTATTGAGCCGATGATTAACATGGGACACAGAGATATCTTTGTTGACGAAGCCAACAACTGGACTGTTTATACCTGTGACGGCAGTCTTTCCGCTCAATGGGAGCACCAGATTCTGATTACAGAAAACGGTCC
>ENA-OQAA01001673-OQAA01001673.1-human-gut-metagenome-genome-assembly--contig:-NODE-1673-length-10473-cov-6.727238_pt1 | contig 10473 bp, 19 predicted proteins | sample MGYA00242489_ERZ504515 | MGnify/ENA primary metagenome ERZ504515 (study PRJEB26092, sample SAMD00036237) | human gut metagenome | host: Homo sapiens | study: EMG produced TPA metagenomics assembly of...
CGGCACAGGCTGCGCCGCCGGGCGTGAGAATGCTCAGCCACAGGTCCCCGCTGCCGTCAAAGGCAAAACCGGTCAGCTCACCGTCCACGGAAAGGATAGCCGCATCGTGTCCGCCGTCGGTGCGCACAAGGTCGCTCGTGCGCTTTTTTAAGCTGCGCCGTCGTATGCTGCGGCATACACAAGGCCGTCCTGTGTGCGGATGCAGTCCACACCCTGATATTCGCCCAGTTCCAGCGTTCCCTTATGGTCGGCGGCAAGGGCCGTCTGTGCTGCACCGGTGTCCTGCCGGACATCCGGCGCGGTGTAGCCTTGTGGCGGCGTATCGATGGGCCGGAACACCAGTGCGTACACCAGCGCCAGCAGAATGCACACGCCAAACACCGTGCTGGCCGTGCGGAACCGCTTGAGCAGCGCGTCCCGCTCCACCGCCATCTGGGCCGCATACTCGGCACGGCGGCGGGCAGCGCGGGCATTGGCGCGGTTTGCCCGCCGCATCCAGCGATCCACGAACAATGCCACCTGCGGCCCGATGGTGAGCGACGCAATGGCAAGGATGAGCAGAAATTCAATAAGTCCGATCCTCATAGGGCTTTTTCCTTTATCTTCAGAGCTTTTTCAGGGGGGTATCCCCTTATCGTTTCAGTATAGCATCTGTGGCGCGGCAGTTCAAGCACCCAACTCTGTCTCCCGGCTTTTGCCGCCGCCTGCCGCCTTTTTCTCCATCTTTCCTGCCAAAGCCTTTTTTGCCGTGCTGAAATATGCTATACTGATTATAAATATGGCATTCTGCACCGGAATGCCGCGTGTCAGTGTAAAAGAGGATAACATGGAAGCATTCAAATATAATGTGCAGCCGGGCCGCTACCGGCATTTCAAGGGCAACGAATACGAAGTGTTGGGCATGGCCCGCCACAGCGAGACCGAAGAGGAAATGGTGGTGTACCGCGCCCTGTACGGGGAACGCGGGCTTTGGGTGCGTCCTGCCGCCATGTGGTGCGAGACCGTGGAGCGGGACGGCAAAGTGCAGCCGCGCTTTGTGCGCATTGAGGAGTGAACCGGCAGTTTTTGCCGATGGGATAAAACGGAGGGTGATACTTTTGTACAGTGAACAAAAACAGGCGCTTGCCGCCGAACTGAGCTTCAAGCATCCGGCAGTGCTGGCTGTCAGCGGTTCCGCAGGCAGCGGCAAGACCGCTCTGCTGGCCGCGCTGCTGCCGGTGCTCAAGAGCCGCGGGCTGAAGGTGGGCGTGATCCGCGAGGCTGACGATCTGCGCCTGCCCGCCGAGACCGACCGCCTGCATGAGACCGGTGCCGAGGGTGTGGCCGTGTTTACTGCCGGGCGCTATCTGCTTACCGAGCAGTTCCGCCTGAACGAGCAGGACCTGCTGGCTTTGTTCGAGCGCCACGGCTACGACCTTGTACTGCTGGAAGGCTTTGGCGACAGCGGCTGGGCCAAGATCGAGGTGGTGCGCAGCTCGGTCAGCCCGGTGGGCACCGCGTTCCAGCCCATGGCCATCGTGGGCGATGTGCCGGGCGCTGATTTCGCACTGGACGATCCTGCTGCTCTGGCAGACTGGATCGAGAACCAGATGCCGTCCCTGTAACGGAGGTTCTGCATGAAACTCATCCGTACCGAAGACGCTGTCGGACAGGTGCTCTGCCACGACATTACACAGATCATTCCCGGCCAGTTCAAGGGAGCACGCTTCCGCAAAGGGCACATCGTCCAGCCGGAGGATATCCCCGTGTTGCTTTCCATTGGCAAAGAAAATCTCTATGTCTGGGAGAAGCGCCCCGGCATCCTGCACGAGGACGAAGCCGCTGCCCTTTTGTACAAGGCAGCGGCGGGCCGCAACATCCACGGCACTGAGCCGAAGGAAGGCAAGATCGAACTGGTTGCCGACTGCGACGGTCTTTTGAAGATCGACCGCGCCGCCCTGCTGGCCGTGAACCGCACACCCCAAATGATGATCGCTGCCATCCACGGCGACCTGCCCGTGAAAAAGGGCCAGAAGCTGGCCGGCACCCGCATCATCCGCTGGTGATCGAGCAGGAGAAGATGGATGCCATGCAGGCTGCGGCAGGCAGCGAGCCCATCCTGAACGTGCTGCCTTTCCACCCGAAAAAGTTTGCGGTCATCACCACCGGCAGCGAGGTATTCAAGGGACGCATCGAGGACAAATTCACCCCCGTTCTGGTGGGCAAGCTGGCCGAATACGGCTGCGAAATGACCTATCACAAAACCTGCGACGATGACCCCGCCGGGATCACCGCCGCCATTCTGGAAGCAAAGGCCGCAGGCTGCGAGCTGATCTTTACCACCGGCGGCATGAGCGTAGACCCCGACGACCGCACGCCGCTTGCCATCAAGAACACCGGTGCCGAGATCATCACCTATGGCGCACCGGTACTGCCGGGTGCCATGTTCCTTGTGAGCTATCTGGACGGTGTGCCGGTGTGCGGCCTGCCCGGCTGCGTGATGTACGCCAAGCGCACCATTTTTGACCTGCTGCTGCCGCGCCTGCTGGCCGACGACCCCATTACTGCCGAGGACATTGCCCGGCTGGGCGAGGGCGGGCTGTGCTTAGGCTGCGCCGAATGCCACTGGCCCAACTGCGGCTTCGGGCATTGCTGAAACCCTCTCAGTCAAAGCCTTACGGCTTTGCCAGCTCTCCCAAAGGGAGAGCTTTATCAAGGTAAAAATTATGAGCGAAACAAAACTTTCTCATTTTGATGCGTCCGGCAGCGCGTGATGGTGGATGTGAGCGAAAAGCCCGTCACTGCACGGCAGGCTGTGGCCCGCGGCATCATCACTATGAATGCGGCAGCCTTTGCCGCTGTTCGGGACGGCACCGCCAGAAGGGCGATGTGCTTGGCGTGGCCCGCATTGCAGGCATCATGGCGGCCAAGCGCACCAGCGAGCTGATCCCCCTGTGCCATCCGCTGCCGCTGAGCAAGCTGACTGTGGATTTTCACCTTCTGCCCGAACAGCAGGCCGTAGAGGCCGTGTGCACCGCCAGGACCATCGGCGTGACCGGCGTGGAAATGGAAGCTCTGACCGGCGTTTCTGCCGCGCTGCTCACCATCTACGATATGTGCAAGGCCGTGGATAAGGGCATGGAGCTGGGCGAGATCCACTTGGTCGAGAAGACCGGCGGCAAGAGCGGGCACTATGTGCGGGCCGAGGGCGGCTATGTTTGATGCATACGGCCGCAATATCCACTATCTGCGCCTTTCGGTCACCGACCTGTGCAACCTGCGCTGCCGCTACTGTATGCCGGACGGCGTGCCAAAGCTGGCCCACGAAGATATTCTGACCTATGAGGAATTTCTGCGGCTGGCTGCGCTGTTCGCCCAGTGCGGCATCGACACGGTGCGCATCACCGGCGGTGAACCGCTGGTGCGCCGGGGCGTGGAACAACTGACGGCGGGCCTGAAAGCCATTCCCGGCATCCGCCGCGTTGCCCTTACCACCAACGGCGTGCTGCTGGCCCAGAAGCTGCCCGCCCTGCTGGCGGCGGGCCTTGACAGCGTGAACATCAGCTTGACACCTTGCACCCGGAGACCTTCCGGCGCATCACCGGTAAAGACGAGCTTGCCGCCGTGCAAAACGGCATCCGGGCGGCCCTTGCCAGCGGCATTCCGGTCAAGCTGAACTGTGTGCCGCAGCCCGGCGTGAACGAGGGCGAGCTGGAAAGCCTTGCTGCCCTCGCACAGGAGCATCCGCTGCAGGTGCGCTTTATTGAGATGATGCCCATTGGCTTTGGTGCCGAGCTGCCCGGCCTTTCCGGCCCGGAACTGCTGGAGCGCTTTTACCGCCGCTGGCCGCGGCTGCAGCCGGTGACCGATGCGCCTTTGGCGATGGGCCGGCGGTGTATTATTCTGCGCCCGGCTGGCGTGGCAGCATTGGGTTGATCGCTGCCGTGCACGGCAAATTCTGCGCTTCCTGCAACCGGGTGCGGCTGACAAGTCAGGGCTTTCTGCGTCCGTGCCTTGCCAGCGAATCCGGCACCGACCTGCGTGCTCTGCTGCGCAGCGGCGCGGACGACGCGGCCCTTTTGCAGGCCATTCAAAACACGATTCTGGCAAAACCCCGGGAACATCACTTCGGCCAAGGCTCTATGCCCGCCACACGAGGGATGTACCGGATCGGAGGATAACACAAATTTATGGGTAAAATTCTGGCTATCTGCACAAGCCCCCGGCGCGGCACCTTGAAAACGCCGGTGCCGTCCGCTGTTCTCACCCCGGAGTGGGGTATTGTGGGCGATGCCCACGGCGGCAGCTGGCACCGGCAGGTCAGCCTGCTGAGCGCGGAAAAAATTGAAGCTTTCCGTCAAAAGCTCTGGGTGGACTACGGTGCCTTTGGCGAAAATCTGGTGGTGGAAGGGTTCGATCTTGCCACCCTGCCGGTGCCCAGCTTTTTTGCCATTGGGGATGCCGTGCTGGAAATGACCCAGATCGGCAAGGAGTGCCACAGCGACTGCGCCATCCGCCGGCAGACCGGCGACTGCATCATGCCGCGGGAGGGCGTGTTCGCACGGGTGGTAAAAGGCGGCACCATCCACACCGGCGACGAGATGAAGCTGCTGCCCACCCCGGCAGACCTGCCCCTGCGCGCGGCGGTGATCACCCTTTCTGATAAGGGCAGCCACGGCGAACGGGAGGACAAAAGCGGCCCACTCATTGTGGAGATGCTCACCGCCACAGGCTACAAGGTGGAGGAAGCACTGCTTCTGCCGGACGATGCCGCCCAGCTCAAAACCCAGCTGCTGCGCCTTGCGGATGCCCGTCAGGTGAACCTGATCCTCACCACCGGCGGCACCGGCTTTGCACCCCGGGATATCACCCCGGAGGTGACTTTGAGCGTAGCCGAACGCAACGCGCCCGGCATTGCCGAGGCCATGCGGTACCATAGCCTTACCATCACACCGCGCGGGATGCTGAGCCGTGCCGCCAGTGTGCTGCGCGGCAAGACCCTGATCGTGAACCTGCCGGGCAGCCCTAAGGCCGTAAAAGAAAACCTCGAGTACATCCTGCCCAGCCTTGCGCACGGCATCCGCCTTGCCGCCGGGCTGGACGGCGAATGCGCCCGGAAGTAAAAAAGTATCCCGGTGGGCGGCACCGCATCCTGTACCGTATCAAATGCAAAGATTCATTTTAAAAACAGGAGCGCTTATCATGAACAACACTAAAATTTCCCGCCGCAGCTTTCTGGCTGCTGCCGGTATCGCCGGTGCCGCTGCGGCCCTGACCGCCTGCGGCTCCTCCGCTTCCAGCACTGCATCTTCCGTGGCAGGCTCTGCCGCTGCTTCTTCTGAAGCTACCGGTGGATCCATGGAGCTGATCGTGTTTGCCGCCGCATCCCTCACCGAGACCCTCACCGCCATCGGCGAGATCTACTCTGTCGAAAACCCCGGCGTGACCTTCAGCTTCAACTTCGACTCCTCCGGCACCCTCAAGACCCAGATTCAGGAAGGCGCGGACTGCGACCTGTTCATCTCCGCCGGTCAGAAGCAGATGAACCAGCTGGACAGCACCGCTTCCGCCGATGTGAACACCGAAGGACTGGACTTCGTGGACAGCGATTCCCGCGTGGACCTGCTGGAGAACAAGGTCGTTCTGTGCGTGCCCGAGAATGGCGATAAGGGCATCGACAGCTTCGATTCTCTGGCCGAGCACCTCAAGGCCGGGGACATTCTGTTCTGCATGGGCAACAGCGATGTGCCCGTGGGCCAGTACACCCAGAAGATCCTTGCCTACTACGATCTGGACGAGGAAGCACTGGCCGCAGCCGGTGTCATCACCTACGGCTCCAACGTCAAGGAGGTCACCACCCAGATCACCGAAGCAGCGTGGATGCCGGTGTCGTGTACTGCACCGATGCCTGCAGCGCAGGCCTGACCCCCGTGGATGAGGCCACCAAGGAGATGTGCGGTCAGGTCATCTATCCTGCCGCCGTGCTGAAGGCCGCCCCCAACGCCGAGGCTGCCAGGGAGTTTCTGGCCTATCTGCAGACCGACCGCGCCGCGACCGTGTTCGAGAGCGTGGGCTTCACCGCACTGTAAATCCGTTGTTTTTCAGAGCTTCCCCTCCGGGGGAAGCCTTTTTATTCGGAGGTATCATTTATGGACTGGTATCCCCTTTGGAACAGCCTGCGCATCGCCCTCGTCAGCTGCGCGGCGGTGTTCTTCCTTGGCATTTTTGCCGCCTACTATATTGCCAAGCTGCCGCGCACTGTCAAGGGCGCGCTGGACGTGGTGCTCACCCTGCCCATGGTGCTGCCGCCCACGGTGGTGGGCTATTTTCTGCTGCTTTTGTTCGGCGCAAAGCGGCCGCTGGGTGCCTTTTTCATGGAGCATTTCGGCGTGAAGCTGGTCATGACTGGTACAGTGCCATCTTTGCATCCATCGTGGTGGCCTTTCCGCTGATGTACCGCACGGCGCGCGGCGCGTTTGAAAGCTTTGACGAAACGCTGGCATGGTCGGCGCAAACGCTGGGCCAGTCGGACGTGTGGATCTTCTGGCGGGTGCGGATGCCCTGCTGCCGTCAGGGCATTCTGGCCGGCACGGTGCTGGCCTTTGCCCGCGCGCTGGGCGAGTACGGTGCCACCAGCATGATCGCAGGCTATACCCCCGGCAAGACCGCCACCATTGCCACCACCGTGTACCAGCTGTGGCGCACCAACGACGAAGCCGGTGCCATGCGCTGGGTGCTGGTGGATATCGTGATCTCGCAGTGGTGCTGCTGGCCGTGAATCTGCTGGAGAAAAAACAGAAAGCAGGTGGCCGCGCATGAGTCTTGAAGTGAACATTACCAAAAAGCTGGATGCTTTACCCTTCACGCCAACTTTGCCGCGCGCAGCACCGCCACAGCCATTCTGGGCGCGTCCGGCTGCGGCAAAAGCATGACCCTGCGCTGCATTGCCGGTATCGTAAAGCCGGATGCGGGCCGCATCGTACTGGACGGCCGAGTGCTGTTTGACAGCGCCCAGCACATCGACCTGCCGCCGCAGCAGCGCGGCGTGGGCCTGCTGTTCCAGAACTACGCACTGTTCCCCAACATGACCGTGGAGCAGAACGTGCTCTGCGGCCTGAAAGCCGAAAAAGACAAGGCGCCCGCAAGGCCCGCTGCGCCGAAATGCTGCAGGCCATGCGGCTGAAATCCCTTGCCAAGCGCTACCCGGCCCAGCTTTCCGGCGGACAGCAGCAGCGCACCGCGCTGGCACGCATCCTTGTGGGCAGGCCCAAAATTCTGATGCTGGACGAGCCGTTCAGTGCGCTGGACAGCTACCTGCGTGAGGAAGTGGAGGGCGAAGTGGGCAGCCTGCTGGCCGGGTTTGGCGGCACGGCGCTGCTGGTCACCCACAACCGTGACGAAGCCTACCGCCTGTGCCGGGATATGATCGTGATGGATGGCGGGCAGTGCTGCGCACCGGCGGCACCAAAGAGGTGTTTGCAGACCCGCAGAGCACCACCGCTGCACGGCTGACCGGCTGCAAGAACATTCTGTCCTGCACCCGCGTGGATGCCCACACCGTGCGCCTGACCGGCTGGGATGCGCCCCTTCACCTTGCCGCCGAGGTGCCGGAAACCTGCACCGCCGTGGGCATCCGCGCCCACGACTTTGCCCCCTGCGCACCAGCTGCGCCGAACGCTCTGCCGGTGCAACTGAACTCCACCAGCGAGAATCCCTTTGACTGGAACCTGATCTTTACCGCGCCGGACGGCACTACCCGCCTGTGGTGGAAGGTGAGCAAGACGAACCTGACCGCTGCGTCGCCGGAGGCACCGGCGTTTCTGGGCACTGCACCGCAGAACATCATGCCGCTGGGGTGACGGACAGCACGCCGGGGATTTTCTTCAGCGCTTCCTGATCGGCCTTGTTCAGGTCCTTGACCGCGAACCGCAGTCGGATCATGCAGTGTGCCACGCTGGAAATGTTCTCGGTGCCGCCTGCCGGTTGAACTCCTCCGGATAGGGGGAGTCCAGATCGTAGGTGCGCAGTCCGGCTTCCACATGGCCCACCGGGATGCGCAGGTAAAAGCAGGCCAGCGCCGCCGCACCTTATCCACAAGCTCACTATTATATGCGCCAAACTCGGAATTGTGCAGGTCGGAAAGCACCACCATCCGGCTGGGCCTGCGGTCTGCCCCGCAAACTCCGGCTGTGCAGGGCCGTTTTTCTGTGGTATACTGGTACTGGAAGCAGCCCGCCGCTGCGGGCACTTTTTTTGAAAAGCATTCACGCAAACTTCACAGCTTTTTTTTATTCTTGCTGTATGATATTCTGGTCAAGAAGTCTATTATTGAGGAAGGTGTCTGTATTATGGCTAAGATCCTGATCGTTGACGATGAGCCGCGCATCCGCGAGCTGATCCGCGAACATTTACAATATTCCGGTTATATCTGTGAAGAGGCCGCTGACGGCACAGCTGCGCTGACCCAGCTTTCCGGCGGGGCCTTCGATCTGGTCATTCTGGACCTGATGATGCCGTTCATGGACGGTATGACCTGCCTGCGGGAGATGCGCGCCCGCCACATCAACACGCCGGTCATCATCCTGACCGCCCGCGGCGAGGAATACGACAAGCTGGCCGGCCTGGAGAGCGGTGCCGACGACTACGTTGTCAAGCCCTTCTCTCCCCGTGAGCTGGTAGCCCGCGTCAAGGCCGTGCTGAACCGCACCATGCCCAAGCCCGCCGCTGCCTCCGACACCATGACCTTTGGTGAGCTGACCATCGACACGGCCAGCCACACGGTGCGCGTTTCCGGCGAGGAGGTGGCCCTGACCCCCAAGGAGTTCGACCTGCTGGTGTTCCTTGCTTCCAACAAGGGCATCGCCCTCAGCCGTGAAAAGATCCTGCAGAAGGTGTGGAACTACGACTACTTTGGCGAGGACCGCACCGTGGACACCCATGTCAAAATGCTGCGGGGCCATCTGGGCAAGTGCCGCAGCTACATTGCTACCGTGTGGGGCATCGGCTACAAATTCGACCCCGACGCAACGCGCTGATAAAGGAGCGGAGGATTCATGCGGCACCATCACTCCCCCGGCATCCGCGGCCAGCTGATGTGGTTTTTGTGTTGTATCTGTCTGTTCCTGCTGGCACTGGTGTGGTTTCTGTCCACCCAGCTGCTGGAACCGCTGTACACCAAGCACATTGAAAAACAGCTGACCACTCAGGCAGAAAGCATCACCGCCGAGCTGGACAAGGCTATTGCAAACGGCGAAGCTTTCGGCATGGTCTTTTGGCCATCTTACGGTCAACACCACGTTTTTTGACCGGCTTGCCACCCAGCTGTACGCCAGCGGTTCGCTGAACAGCTTCTGTGTGGATATTTCCGATACCACCATGCGCACGATCTATAAGATCGAGAACCAGTCCTACTGCAACCTGCACGAAACGCTGCTCTCGGATTCCGCCAACAACGATATGATCGTTTCCACCGCTGTGGCCATGCGCAAGAAATGCCGCACCACCGGCGGCTTTGTGCAGACCCTGAATCCGCCGCGGCTCTCCGGCTCGGCACAGCTGCTGGTAGGGCGCAACACCTCCGGCGGCGAGTACACCGTTCTGGTCACTACCAGCCTTGTGCATGTGGCTGAAGCCGGCAAGGTGCTGAGCACCGTGCTGCCCATGGCAGCGGCGCTGATCTTTGCCTTTGCCATGACGGCGGCATGGCTGTTCAGTGAGTGGTTCACAAAGCCGCTGCGCCAGCTTTCCAGCGCTGCCCGCCAGATGGCCATGGGCAACTATGCCGTGCAGGTGGATACCCGCCGCAGCGATGAGCTGGGCGATCTGGCCCGGGACTTCAACCACATGGCAAGCGAGGTGCAGCATTCTTCGCAGATGCAGCGCGACCTGCTGGCCAACGTCTCCCACGACCTGCGCACCCCGCTGACCCTTATCAAGGGCTATGCCGAGACGGTGCGCGACATTACCGGCGACGACAAGGCCCACCGCGATGAGCAGATGAACATTATCGTGGACGAGACCGACCGCCTGACCGCACTGGTCTCCAGCGTGATGGAGCTGAGCAAGGTGACCAGCGGTGCCGACAAATGCGAGCGCGTGCACTTTGATATGGGCCAGCTGTGCGACGAGGTGAGCGAACGGTACGATGCCATCTGCGCCCAGAACGGCTGGCAGCTCCAGCTGGAGCTGCCGGACGAGGAACTGCCCGTTTACGCAGACCCCAACATGATGCAGCGCGCACTGCATAACCTGCTGGGCAACGCCATGCACCACATCGGCAAAGACGGCATCTTCATCCTGCGGGCCCAGCGCTGCACCGAGGGCGTGCGGATCGAGGTGGAGGACCACGGCCCCGGCATCTCTGCCGACGACCTGCCCTATATCTTTGATCGGTACTACCGCTCCCGTTCGGATGCCGGCAAGCAGGGCACCGGTCTGGGCCTTTCCATCACCAAGGCCATCTTCCAGCAGCACGGCTTCCGCTTTCGGTGTGCA
>ENA-OQAA01001674-OQAA01001674.1-human-gut-metagenome-genome-assembly--contig:-NODE-1674-length-10467-cov-1.710251_pt1 | contig 10467 bp, 11 predicted proteins | sample MGYA00242489_ERZ504515 | MGnify/ENA primary metagenome ERZ504515 (study PRJEB26092, sample SAMD00036237) | human gut metagenome | host: Homo sapiens | study: EMG produced TPA metagenomics assembly of...
TTGCGGAGTATATTGCAGATTCAGGTCCCCACCACCTTCCAGCTCCACACGACTACTGCGGTCGGGGCTAAGATCAGCACGCAAACGTACGGCATCATCGATGTGCACAGACATCAACATATCCATACCGCCGAGCGACATGGTGGGGACCTCAGTTGCCTGCACCGAAGTAGTATCCGTAAAGGAAGTGAACGTGACAAGTTCACCCAAACGGTCTTCTACAGTCAGAGGAGAGTCAGTCAACACATAGGTCACATCTGTGTTACCCAGCAGATTCATGTTTCCACGCATGGTCAGTCCATCCAGCGGACCACGTACAGTGGCATTTAAATCTACAAAGATTTTGCCGTAAATCATACTTTCCTTGGTACGGGGAGCATCAAGCAAAGTGTAGTTCTGTGCACGCAGGTTCAACTTCGCTGTCGGATTTTCCATATTGCGGAAGTCTATGTTCCCGTCTATCGTAAAGGGATTCCGGCTGGTGGTGTATATGGCAAACTTATTAAAGATAAGTTGATTGTTCTCTATCTTCAACGGACGATTGTCAAACCAGTAACGTGCACCTGCCTGACGGGCATAGACGGACACGCTGTCCAATGAGAGGTCACCGCTCAGTTTAGGCTTCTCCATGGCACCGCTGATATAGAGTCCGCCGTCGATGTCACCGGTAAAGGCAACTACCTGGTCGGGCATGAAAGCATTGGCAAGCGAGAGTGGGAAATGCTCAAAAGTAGTGTTGACTTCAACCGAATCGCGCCCGTTCTTCTGGGTCAAGACGGCATCAGCGGTCATTACCTCCTGATCTCCCGACCGGAAATAGGCATTCAGATAGTGTGTACCTTTATCACCCGGAAGCCAAGTGGCACCCAATCCGATGTTACCTACCGGCTGGCGTTCGTAAGTCAGCTTTTCCACACCGGCCTCAGCGGAAACTTGCAGTGAGGTTGCGGTCTGTATATAGTTGGCTTCTGCCGAGAAAAGTCCCGTGATGCGGGGCATATATGGCAGAATACCGCTCAGTTTATCCAAGCGGAAACGTATGAGTTCCAAATTGATATTCTGCAAGGAAACGGTGTCGGAACGGTCAGACTGCATGCGGAAGCAAAGTCCATCGTCGCTGTCCATATCCACATTGGCATAAACGCGCATATTCTTATGCAAGTAAATCCAGTCGCTGTTATCTACAAAGCGGAACTTCTGGAAAGCAATAATAGGCTCGGCAGGTGTCAAGCGGAAGGCAATACCATTACCCCTACCCCTGCCTCTATCAAAGGACGGGCATTGATACCCAGATCGAGTCCGGTATCTCCCTTCGCATCCACATAATTCAAGGTCAGTTCGGCATCTTCATTACGGATTTCACCCGTCAGTGTACTGCGGAAGACAAACTGCGGGTTCTTTGGACCATTAATGACACCACCCTGCAACTTCATGCGTGCAGTATCTTGGCTGATAGCGAAGAAAATAGTATCCAGTTGCAGGGAGTCCATACGCAAACCATGTATAGCAGTACGCCCATTGATACCTCGTCGGGGGGTAGTGACCGAAACGACAACCAACAAATCAATCAAAGAAATATCCTTAGTTGCCAGGAAATAACTGACAGGGTTCTGTTTACCGGCTTTCAGTTGCATACCGGCTGAAGGCAGTGCTTTCCGTAATTCTGCATGATCGAGTTGCTTCAATTCTATCTGCTTGGTAAGAAGCGTAGAAAAGGCAGTACCTTGTTCCAGCAATTTCTTCAGTGTGCTGCGGGCACGGAACTGAAAGTCGAGGTCTCCTGCATCCATGCTCATCTTGATAGAGTCATGGCGTGCTTCGGCACCGAGAGTGAAAGCAAAGGAATGCTTCAACGGCTTGGGAGAAATTCCTAACTCATGTAAACGACATTCTCCACATTCATAGCCACCTTGCCATCCAGGTATTTACGAGTCAAGACGCATATCGGCATCCGCCTGCATCTTCAGCAGGGCATTGTCGCTCGTCATGTGTACAGTGGCTAGAGCGGATTTCAATCCGGCTGTCAGGTCAATACCGGAAATATTCCAGTGTCCGTATTGTAATTCGCCGAGAGAAGCTTGTACAGCAGCCACGGTACGGTGGTTGGCAGGATCGAATCCTTTTCCTTTAGCGGCAACCTTAGCCGAAAGGGTATAGATAGAATCTTTAGGTAAGAAGTGGTGTACTTGCAAGGCGTCCACATGAAGGTCTGCCTGATAAGCTTCAGTGGCAGTGTTATAGTGCGCCAACAAGTTCAATAGCCCTTCACGTTCTTTCAACTTAAGCGTAGCATCATACTTAGGTCCATCCATGCCAAGACGTGCTGCCAAATGCATACTGTCTGGCACTACTATGGAGCCATCCGGGGTGACGCCTGTCAGTCCGGTAAGGAAATTCAGATTTTGTGTCCGGATATCGAAGTCAATGCTTCCGTTGCGCGTCAGACTGTCGGTAAGATTCCAAATTTCACCACCACCATTCAAGGTAAAAGCACCCGGCAGATCGATGTTGAAGCGGGAAATCTGCATCTGCTTAAAGTTACCTTCGTACCGGCACGGATAGTAAGGGGGCGGAAAGGATATGCATCCTTGAATGTATCAGGTAAATCACCTGCAAAGAGCATCACATCCTGCTTGCCGATGCGGGCATTGAAACGAGCGGAGAGTCGTCCGGAAGTAGGAATTTCCACCAGTTCCCAATAAGTCTGGGCAGTGAAATCCATTTCACTGTGTGGGGTAAGTAATTTTAAGGAAGGCACCTGAATGACTGTGGAATCAGCATATACCCTTCCCGTCAGTGAAGTGACGCTCAAACCGGAACGCTCATTCATGGAGAATTCCCGGATAACGGCATTGATATTCCGTCCATGATAAAGCACGGAGTCCACCCCAATACGAATATCCCGCAAGGCGATGTGCGAAGCATCAAATCCGGGAGCAGGTTTCACACCGGTGCTATCAGTAGCCGCAAGACTACCGGTATCTATCAGGCTATTAATGGCACTGAGCAATTGGCTGCCCGTGTCATAGTTCACCGTAGTACTGCTCAATTCAAATTTCTTCAGACCGTACATCTGTCCGCCCAAGTCAGCAACCGCATCATCTACCTCTGCATCACCCAGACGGGCAGCAAGACGCATGGAATCCAACGGCATTTGCAAATCAACGGAAACGTTTTTTCAGTGCCAACTTGTGCAAGGCTACTTTCCAATTAAGGGCGGTAGTCGCAGTGTCCGGTTCGGCAGTGGTAGTATCATTCATCACAACGAGCATATGAGTATCACTCAATTCCACACGATTGATGACGGCATCCTCTTTCTTCAGGTCTATGCCATGGCTTTCAAGGAAGAACGTCCCAATACGCCACGTATGCGGATCCCCTCTATCAGATCGGCAGAGTTCAGGAAAACTCCGTTCACGGTTACCTCATCCACTTCTACTTGTCCACGTATCAACGGCCATGCCTGCACGCGCACGTTCAGGCTTTCCAGGGTTAGCAAAGTATCAGGAGTTTGTTTCACGGCAAGAGAGTCACCGGGAGCTGAAGATATTTGTTTATCTGCCTGTATAGGCTGAATGACCTGCACACCACGTACCAAAAGGTTCAGCGGAAAGCGGAGGTCAATGCGTTCAACAGATATATCCATACCCGTTGCCTCGGATGTGATGGCAGTAGCTTGCTTCCGTATCAGGTTCTGTACGGGAGGGATATAAAGCAATACCATCAATATTGCAAATAATATGATAGGGGTAAGTAGTATCCACACTACCCATTTTAACCATTTTCTTCTCATTAGACGTCAATCGATAGTCAGTGTTTAAATCGTTACAAAGTAAACAAATTCCAACGACATTTGGTTGATGCAGAAGACAAAAAGGCTATTTATTCCACTATCCGGTACTTTATACCGCGAGGGTCGTTGCCAATATTCAACGCCCGTCTGAAAATTACTTCACTTTCTCACATACCCACTAACGACAGTCAGACAGTGTCATACCGTACATATGGGTGAAGGTTTTCAGGCATGATCAAGGGCATGTTCAAGATCATGAAAGAGACACTACTCACAAAATTTCCCTTTGCACATATTTTTCAATATTTATCCTTGCTGTTTATCAATAAATCCCCTACCTTTGCTTCCATCAAATAGATATGACAAGTATGTTCCGGCAATCAACAAACAGGCTCACGGCGTGGCTATTCGCCCTCTGCCTCCTCTTTCCTTTCAGCAAATTGTCTTCTGCATGGCGTAATACAGCCACGCAGGATAAGGCTTTTTCAATTTCAGCTGTATCAAAAGCATCTTCTGACAGCATAATGCCTGAACGCCTTACGTTTCCCGATTCCGTGGCACTTGCAGCACCCGAAACTGCCGGAAGGAGCGTTTCTTCTCTTGTAGCTTACTTGAAACAGCATCTCAGCACAGACGACCAACTGGCACGCGCCATCTACACCTGGGTTTCAAGAAATATTAAATACAATGTGTACATAACCTATACTTCTCGCAACGAGGAAGCGGATGAGACGAAAAGAAATACAAAAAATATTATCCGAACGCAAAGGTATTTGCCAGGATTATGCGTTACTTTTTAAAGCACTGGTGAAGGAAGCGGGAATGGATGCTTATGTTATTGATGGCTATAACCGCAGAGACGGTGCCTTACTGCCCGACCCACATGAATGGTGCGCAGCAAAGTAAGTGGGAAATGGTATATGTTTGACCTACATGGGGTGCCGGATTTGTGGAAAACTACCAGTTCATTCCTTCCCCGAATCATCGTTTCTGCAAGCTGTTACCGGATACATTACTGAAAACACACATGCCTTTCGATCCGATGTTCCAGTTCCGCGAACGTCCACTGAGCTATGAAGAGTTTGATACAGGAGTTGTAGATGAACAACGCTCAGTACCGGTGTTCTATTGGGCGGATACATTGGCGCTATATGCACGGCAGGATACACTGGAAAGGCTGGTAAGTGTCAGACAGCGCATGTTATCGAACGGACGAAGTAATGATTTGGTTTATTATATGCTGGAACTTACGAGTAACAACATCCGCATCGCCGGCTACCAGAAGATTCTGAATGCTTACAATATGGCAATGGATTTACAGGGAAAAGCTACGGACGCCATCAATGAATTCGTCCGTTACCGGAATAAGGCATTTGAGCCCCTGAAACCGGATGCAGAAATTCAGGCGATGGTAGATGTCCCTGAGGAATTGATAAACCGGGCAGATAGTGCGATCAATAGCATCCGCACCGCACCGGAAAGATATAGGGAACCTATCCTGAAATTACGGGATCAGATAATGGAAGTGGCAACAACCGTATATAAACATAAACTTTTTCTGAGGCAGTACTTTTAAGCTACCGGCCAAGCAGAGGAAAGGGATGTTTAAGCAGACGAAATAAAAAGGAAGGCTTGTTCAAGTATATCTTCTATCAGGTTTAGAACAGCAAGCGATTTCTCTTTTATTTTTTCATCAAAAGGTACTCCACGTGAGGCTTCAAGCTCTTTCAATAAAGTAACAAGATCATTGGCTCCCAACAGAGTAAACAAAGGAAGCATCTTATGGCCCATAGCGGCAATGCCATCTGTGTCTTCTGTTTCCAATGCCTGTCGCAAGCGGTCAACATTCAGGCGTGTTTCTGTGACGAAACTTCCAGTATGGATTTTGCCGCATCCAGATCATCACCGGAAAAAGCGGTAAGGGCGGAAAAATTCAAGGTAGAAGAAGGGGCGGCATCAACAGTAGCAATATCTGCTTGCAGCACACCAATCTCTGCAAGCAATTCATTCACCGTAAACGGCTTATGCAGACTTCCGGCAAAACCATGTTGCAGAAACTCCTCACGCTTCATATCACTACGGGCGGTAACGGCAATCACCGGAATTGTCTTGGCTTGCGGGATATTCGAAGCACGCAGCAGCTCAGCAAATCGAAACCATTCATGGCAGGCATTTGCACATCGGTCAGCAGCACATCGAAAGTATCAGTACGGAGGGCTTCCAAAAGTTCATCCAGTTGCAGGCAGGTCACGGAAGTAATACCACTCTGTGCAAGCATGGCGGCAGTGAGAGTAAGCTGAATGCGGTCATCATCAATCAAGAGAATATGTAATGCGGGTATCTGAGTTTGTAAGTCCTCACTTTGGTTGTTCATTCAAGGCGGAAGTGTCATTATCCAATGACCACGGATACAGAGGTACCCGTAACGTGAATGTGCTCCCCTTTCCGAGTACGCTATCCACCTCAATACGTCCTCCAGCAGTTGCACCAGCATACGAACAATGGACAGTCCCAGTCCGAATCCCTCCTCTCCTGTGCCCCGGGCAGACGGTGAATTCCTGGAAAATACGCTCACGGTCACCAGGATCCATCCCCTTTCCCGTATCGATAACAGAGAGTTTCAAATGGTTACCGGGAAAAACGGAATCGCCTTTCGGCACAAAAGAGGCGGTCAGGGTAATGCCGCCCTCTGAAGTAAACTTCACTGCATTAGAGAGCAGGTTATTGACAATCTGGCGTAAGCGCAATGGATCACTGATAAAAGCTCCTTTCAGTTCCGGATCTATCTCACACTTCAAAGACAATCCTTTGGCAGAAGTCAGTGGTTCGAAACTGACATAGATTTCTTCCAGCAAGCGTGCAGGATGAAAAGTAACACGATTTATCTCAGCTTTATTCAAGTCGAGGCGATGGAAGTCGAGCAAGTCGGTAACGAGCTTCAGCAGGTGTTCCGAAGAAGTTTTCATGTTGTCGAGATAGAAGCGTTGCCTTCCGTCAACGGTGAGCCGGGAGAGCAGGTCAGCATATCCCATAATGGAACCCAAGGGAGCCTTGAAATCGTGGGTAATGGCAAGCATCAACTTTTCGCGGGAGGCAAGCAACTCTTCGGCAAAACGATTGCTTCTTCCAATTGACGCCGATAACGGTTACTACGGGTGACATCCCGCCAGATCATGACAAGAAAGATAACGGACAGCACAACAGCCCCGGCAGCAATACCCGAAATAATCGTTGCAGAACGATGCCGAACAGCTTTCTGATACTCAGCCTCTTCGCGGGCACGCATCAGGGTTTCCTGTTCATATCCTTTCAAAAGACTGTCGATACGAGCACTCAGTGCATGATCAAGACGTTGCAAAGTTCGCTTACGACGCTGCATCACACTATTGGTAGCCCTCTTCTGTTGGGCAACAGTGCGCAGCTTCGCGTGCAGGGAATCAACCGGATTATAAGCATCGAGTACAGTATCCGTAGCAACTTCAAGGGTTGTTTGCACCTGAACAGCTGAATCTTTGCGTGGTGGGACGAAGACTTCTCCCAAACGGCGGAAGAAACTTTTCTTCTTGGGTTGTGTCACAACCGTATCGCGACGGGCAATAACCCGGCGTTGTACACGTTGTTGGGTGATAATAGTATCCTGTTCGGCAATAATCTGTTCCACTTCACGGGCTGAAATCATGCTGTCATTGGCTTCGCTCAGTGTACGCAGCAGGCGGACGGTATTAGCATCCTTCTCTCTCAAAAGCCCTATCAGACTGTCCGTACGCAGAATATCACTATTATCCGAACTCATAAGATTCTCCATTTCCCGGTGCACGAAGAACAGGGAATAAAGCAAGACTGCCAGCAGGACAGCATAACCGGCAGCTATCTTCTTCTTGGAGACATTATTCATTTATCTTTCGTTTTATAGCGGAAACGCAACCAGAGCATAATACCCGCACTAGTCAGTCCGAACGGGAAGGCCATCCATACACCGACCGTACCCCAGCCCAGCACGAAACCGCATAAGTATCCTACAGGCAAAGATATAACAAAATAAGAAATAAATGCAATGAACATCATCGGTTTTACGTCGGCAATACCACGCAGGGCATTGGCAAAGCTGATTTGCAGTCCGTCACCAAACTGATAAACCAGGAATGGAAGGAACAAAGAAGATACCATGCAGAAACCTCCACGCTATCCGTAAACCAGCCCCCGACCTGATTGCGCAACAGAAACACGATACTCAGAAGCACCACCGCCATTGCCAAGATGAGATGATAGCCGGCATATGCCGAACGGCGGACATTCACCATATCGTTCTGCCCCTTGAAGTTACTGACGCGAACGGCAATCGCCGCCCCCATCCCATAAAACATCATAAAGGTGAACTGAAGAAATAGTGAGCATAATCTGATGTGAAGCCAAAGCAATAGTTCCCAGCCAACCAAACCATAATCGTGCTGAAGACTGAATGAAGCCGTCTCCATGCCCATCTGCAAACCGACAGGCCACCCAAGTCCATTCAATTTCCTGAACATCTGTTTCGACCATCCCAAGCGGAAGACCCTACTTTATATCTCAGGAACCTCCGACTACGAAAAACAATCAATGCAAAAGCAATAACCATGACGATACGTGAGAACAGGGTACTGATACCCGCACCGAGCAATCCCCATTCCGGGAAACCGAACTTTCCGTAAATCAGAACATAATTGCCGACAATATTCAGCGCATTTCCACCAAGAAGCACCCACATAGCAGTCTGCGTTTGAGTAATGCCATCCGTAAATTGCTTAAAGCCATTGAACAGCATGACAAATACCAAGGAGGCAAGTAGAACCAGAAAATAAGGTTTTATCAAGGGAATCAGTTCCTCGGGTTGTCCCATGTATTCCACACAGAAATAGACGACAGTCATAATAAGCGTCAGCAACAGTGCTACCAACACATTGGCAAGCAAACTTGAGCGCAAAGCTTGTCCAGCCTCTATGAAACGACGGTTACCGTAGAACTCACCCACCACAGGCGTCAGTCCATAAGAGAAACCGGTACTGAAAATAATGCAAAGTGTAAAAAGATTGTTGGTGAAAGAAGCAGCAGCCAACTCGGCCGTGCTATGATGTCCCACCATCAAGGTATCGGCAAATCCAAGAACAATGACCCCCATTTGACCGATAACGATGGGAAGTCCTAAGTAAAAGAGGGCTTTATAATGCCCCTTGTATGTAGCAATTAATCTATTCATTTATCTTTCTCATAATATAATACCACCGAGTTTTCCTCACGAAAAGTCTCTTGTGCAACTGTCTTCAGACGTTCTGCCGTCACTGCGCGATACCGTTCTACCTCACGGTCTATATCCTCCGCTTGCCCGGTCAGTTCGAACCATGCCAGATTTGTAGCTACATTCAGGTAATTGATATTCCCGAATATCTGGGTGGATTCAAACTTATTCTTTACTTTCTCCAATTCCTGTTCTTCTATCGCCACTTGCTGCAACTCCTGCAACTCTTTACGTACAGCGGCCTCAGCCTGTTCCAGTGAGACTCCGGCTGACGGTTTTCCACTGATATGCAGCAATCCCGCATCACGCGTTCCCGAAATATAAGCATCTATACCGGAGAACAATTTCTGTTCCTGCACCAACCGACGGTTCAAGCGACTGGAGCGTCCGTTACTAAGGATATCTGAAAGAATATCAAAAGCATAGTAATCAGAATGCTCGCGACTACACATATGAAAAGCCATAAACAGCGCATCCAAGGGAACAGGACGTTTCACTACCTGTCTGCGTTCCTGCGTCTGTACGGGTTCCTGCGGCAATTGTCGCACAGGCACATTCCTGTGGGGAATCGGGCCGAACCATTTTTCTGTCAATCGAACAGCTTCTTCCCATGATATATTTCCGGTAACGGCAAGCACGGCATTATTAGGTGCATAAAAGCGGTAAAAGAATGATTTCACTTCCTCCAGTGTAGCTTGTTCGATGTGCGATAAATCCTTCCCGATGGTAGGCCAGCGGTATGGATGCACCTCATAAGCCAACGGACGGATAAGATGTCCCACATCTCCGTAAGGCTGGTTCAGACAACGCTGTTTGAACTCCTCCATGACCACACCGCGCTGCACTTCAAGGCTTTGTTCACTGAATGCCAGTTCCAGCATACGGTCGGACTCCAGCCAGAAGCCGATCTCTACATTCGACTTGGGGACGGTGAGGTAATAGTTCGTAATGTCATTGTTCGTCCAAGCATTGTTTTCGCCACCTGCCGACTGCAAAGGAGCATCATAGTCGGGTATATTCACAGAACCGCCAAACATCAGATGTTCAAACAGATGGGCAAAGCCGGTATGTTCGGGATCTTCGTCCCGGGCACCTACATCATAGACGATGTTCAGTGCTACCATCTGAGTACTGAGATCCTGGTAATGCACCAGTCGCAGACCATTAGGGAGAATATGTTTATTGATTTTCATAAAATAGAGATTGTAACTTATCGGAGAAGGAATTTCTTTCTGTAGGGTTATGAATTAATTCACCACAGAGTTAACACAGAGTTTCACAGAGTTTAATCAATTTGAAATCAAAAGAATAGAACTCCGTGAACTCTGTGTTACTCTGTGGTGAAAACTCATTACTATACCGTTTTGAACTAATTTCACCAACAGTTAGTCCAATACTACCA
>ENA-OQAA01001675-OQAA01001675.1-human-gut-metagenome-genome-assembly--contig:-NODE-1675-length-10464-cov-1.551804_pt1 | contig 10464 bp, 9 predicted proteins | sample MGYA00242489_ERZ504515 | MGnify/ENA primary metagenome ERZ504515 (study PRJEB26092, sample SAMD00036237) | human gut metagenome | host: Homo sapiens | study: EMG produced TPA metagenomics assembly of...
GACCGGAGCACCCAGACCATTATTGTTCAGCGTGTCGAGAGCACGCTCTGTCTTGCGTTGAAATTTGTAAGGACCTACACCGTCTTTGCGTTGCTGTTCTTTGAACGTTTTCAGGATGTTGGTGATAGCCTCTATCCATGCTTCGTCGAAGACGCTGGCATCACCAGTCTCTTTCCAATATTGGTAAGCCAGTCGGAGAGGGTAGCAGAGGGAGTCTATTTCCCATTTGCGTTCGTGCAGTTCGGGTTTCATGTCTGTCATATCTGACATCCAGTCGCCACCAGTAGGGCCATCGTTGTATCCGTTGGCATAAGGATCGATATTGATGCACATGAATTGACGACGGATTACGCCTTCTAACATCTTCTTCAGTTCAGGGTCTTTATGTGCCAGTTGCACGTATGGCCAGACTTGTGCACCGGAATCACGTAACCACATGGCATGGATGTCGCCGGTATAGACAAATGTATCGGGTTTACCATCCAGCAAACGATAATGTACGGTGGTATCCAGTGTGTTCGGGAAACAGTTTTCGAACATCCATGCCAGCTTGGAATTGGTCAGTAACTTTTTTACCCGCAGGATTTCGGCCTCTACGGCTTTAGACGTGTAGAGTCTGTTTTTTACGGCAGGACGGTTTGTCTTGTAGGCAGCGGCTATCTGAGCATGATTCACCACTGTGGTGTTGTCCTGTTTCAGGGATGGTTCCATAGCTTTGGCATTGTTGTGCATACAGAACAACGCTACAGCGCATAAACCGATATTTCTCTTTTTCATGTTTTTAGGTATTAGTATTTTTTTTCTTATTATTTGATGGCTGCAAGGCGGGCATACATTTCTACCATGCAGCTTGTGTAAGTAACCATCTTCTGTTATCCTGGGTCTTTCCGCTGAAGTCTGTGTTGAACAGTCCTTTCTCATCCGTGCATGTCCCCAGGCGTAATCCAGACTTTTGCTGAAAGAGTCCAGATAAGTTTCGTTTTTATCCGCTTGATAGAGCTCGATAAAACCTCTCAGCATGACTGCAATGAACCATACATCTCCTTTTTTCAATAGTTTGAATGGTTCTCCGTTTTCCGGTGTATAGTCCTGAAAGAAGTAGTTATAACATCCTTTAGCGATGTTTTGTGCATCAGTCAGATACTTCTCTTGGCCCGTGAACTGGTATAGCAGGCTGGCTGACTGCATCATTTGTCCACTGTTGTAGGCAAATTTGGCTTTGTCGACTTTTCCGTTCAGATTGATATTATCAAAGTATAAATAGTCTGTAGAATCTTGCAGGTTTGTTTGCGTCCATTCATAGAGGCGTTGCCTTTTACGAAATAAGCACTGTCTTTAGTAGCTTCGAAAAGCTTTAATGCGAAGACTGAGCCGGGAGCGTTTGAACAGGTGTTCTTGGATTCTTTCCTTTGTTCGCACCAATAGATACCACCTCCCAGGTTATCATCCGTACCGCTTTCGATGAAGTTCCAGATGAGTTGTGCTTTCTGTAGATATTTGGGTTCTTTAGTGAGCATATATGTATCGGTGAAATCGATGCCTAACCAGACATTGTATCGTAGAAACGATCGGATTGCGGTGCACTGTTGATATATGAAGCATAAGCTTCGGGAGTTCTCCGGGTATCGAAGTATTCTTCCAGACCTACCAGTACTTTATTGTCGAGTACCGATTTGTACTCTTTATCTCCTGTTGTGGCGAATAGTGCATTTACGGCTGAGAAGGTTCCAGAATAGGGCCATAAATAAGAATAGAGATTGGGCATATTCTTTTGTTCCTCAGATGCCAGATAGGTTGCTGTGTACTCTCCGATATTGGAAGGGTAATTTTCACGTAACAGGCATGTACCGGAAACGGAATAGTTCAGGTATAAAGAATCCAATGTTTGCTTAGCTCGTGTTAAGGCAAGTTCGTTGCCCACGATAGCTTGTTTTTGCGTGTCGCAACCTGCTATTGCCAGTACACACATTAATAGACTGAAAAGCGTTTGTTTTGAATTCATCATTCTTAGTTTAAATAGTTATGTATGTTTGTATATTCATTTTTCTTTTCTTAGAAAACAGGTAGTAGTTTTAAGTCTGAACTACCTGTTTTTTGTTCTCCTGTTTTGGAATCTTTTCTTACCTATTTGTTTTGTTACCTATGATATCTTTTTCTGTTTGCAAAGTTACCGGTATGTGTCAGATATGATATATGATTTCACGACATAAATGTATTCCTGAGGGGAAATGGCATAAAAATAGATAGATGTGTCACAAAAACATAAAGCAAGAGTAGGGGAGTAGGGGGCATAGGCTACACGGATTTGCACAGATTAAAAATGAATCATATCAGATAATCCGTGTGAATTGGTGTAATTGATAATGAAGAGGATTTGTGAGATAGTGATGGCAGACGAAAAGAATATAGGTATTCTTGGATAGAAAGGTCTTTAAAACAGGAAGAGAAAAACTTCCAATACAAGTTTTTCTCTTCCTGTTTATTGTTTAAAGTGTTTGTTTTTATTCTTCTTTATTATTGAAATGGATAGTTGTCTAGACAGTAATTCCACAAAATGTTTTTTAATCTTATCTGCCTGAATTGAATCTACAGTGAGATAATATTGCTTTCCTTTGTCATCAGATGTAAACTGTGTGGCTCCTTCATCTGTTACGACAATATGTCCGGGTGCAGAAATATTGAAGTAGGAGGGACCTTCAACTGCATATAATACGGATGTTAAATCCCATGTTGGACGATCGTAGGGCATTTTTTGATAACTTTTGTAAGCCTCCACCATCGGATGTGTGGTTGCCCATTGAAAATCTTTCTCAATACTACTGGCCGGATAATTGATTTTAATGCCTACTTCGAATGGAGAAGTAACTAAACGTGTTGGCCATTCAGCAAAAACTTTCTGTGCTGCAGGAATATCTTTCACAACATTGTATTCAAGAGGATTGGAGTTGTCAAAGCATCCTCCCATGGTACATAGCAGTTTCACTTTTTGGGCAACCAGTTCTTTGCCTGTAAGTGGTGATATGTTATCAGCGGGAGTGTCCAGTAAACGAGCGAGGTTGGTAGAGAAGCCTACGGAAATGATTGTGACAGAACTATCTGGTTGTTGTGCCAATATCTTGCGATACATTACAGGAGCTTCTGATAATTCATCATAGTTTTGCAATGAACGTTTAAATGTGGGCTCACCGTTCTCTTTTTGCATGAGACATACAGCCTTTGCATAGTTTATAGCATCATTTTCACAATCTATGCCATTGTGTATAATACCAATGGGAATTTTGGGGTAGCCATACCAGGTATTCATAATATCGACGAACTCTGCAGGTATACACCTTCCTTATTGATCATAATACCTAATAAATTAATCTTGTCTGTATCCAAGTATTTGTAGAGCATATCCAACGCCAGAGCATCGTCGACATCATTCCCAATATCTGTCTCCAGGATAATTCTGTCTACATTTGAAGTGATTTCTACTTCCTGTTGTTTCTTAGAAGAAGTGCAGCTTGACAAAGCTATTAAAAATGCACTTAAGAGATAAATTTTGCTTTTGATCATAATGATGTATTTTTATGAGTTATTGTAAGGTTGAATTGAAATAACTATGATATACAGGCTTAATATGAATGAGAATTCATAGTCTCCATAAGGAATCTGGTATTGAGGTAATGGCCATGCCCCCAACTGTTAATACAACCTAATCCCATTTGTATCTTATCAATGCAAAGATTGGTTAGATCAGATTGTTTCACTTCGGGAGAGTGGCGTTGCGCCTTATCAATGCCATCGTCCAATGATTTAATGGTGTAGTGCAAGGCAGAAGCGGAGAAGGGAGCATCTGCTACGATTTGTAGTCCGTGACCGGCTGCATTCAATAGCTTCCACCATCGAATATCTGTTTTGGTTCCGGTTTCTTGCGGGCGAATGTATGGGTAGAACTGTTCGTTAACACTCTGACGGTACAATCCAATGGTTGTAGAATGATTACGATCACTGTAGTTTTCTATCGGACCACGGCCATAATATTCTATGGTTTCAAATGCTTTAGGCATTTGTACTTGCATACCGAAACGGAACATGGGAGGTATCTTTGCTTGTGGATTGGTTACCATTTTCTGTGTTACTTTAATAGCACCTTCGTTATTGATAATATAAGTGAGATTCAACTTTGCTGAAACGTGTTGCATTTCATATTCAGCATATAATATTACCTGTTCATTGACAGTCTCCCATTTGAATGAAGTCAGTTTCAGACCAGGATTCCTCCAAACGGCAAACTTTTGTTGTAAACCTGCTCCAAAGTCATTGTCTGTTGGGGCACGCCAGAAGTTGGGCACCAGTTGAGTGTCTTGATTCATCATTTCTATACCTGCCACATTATAGCGGTTCAAGTAACCGGTGTGTTTATTAAATTCCAGACAGAAAGCTTCACCATTAACAATTAAATAGTGTGAATCGTTGTCTTGTATTTGTGGAATAACAGTAACAGTGTTGGTTGTCTTTGCATTTTTCAATTCCATGGAAGGAGTTTTGTAAGGGCTCAGTATAAGCTGATCCTTGGCTACGGTGTATCCCGCAGGAAGCATGTTTTCTTGATTCTTCAGACGATAAGTTATATTTAGTAGACATTCTTTGTCTGAGCAGATCTTGCCTATATTGAGCTTGAGTTTGGCTGTCTGTTGTGGAGCCACATTCAATTCAGTTACCCTACCTGTACGTACAGGCTCTCCATCGGCAAGCACTTCCCATTCCAGGTAGTAACCGGAGAGGTCGCGGAAGAAGTATTCATTGTACACGTTTATTTCACCTTGTATCAGATCGCCTGGTGTGGTCCAGATGTTTTGATAGAAATAGCCAACTTCATACATATGTGGGTTGGGGATACGGTCGGGACTGATAAGGCCATTGTCGCAAAAGTTCTTATCTGAAGCATCGAATCGGTTAAAGTCGCCACCGTAAGCGTAGATGGTCGCACCATTTTTGCCTTTCCAACGGACAGACTGATCTACGAAGTCCCAATAAAGCCACCTTGCAAATGAGGATATTTACGAATTAAATCCCAATATTCTTTAAATCCTCCTAGAGAATTACCCATAGCATGAGCATATTCGCATTGAATCAATGGCTTCTGGATGTCATTACGTTTGAGCATATTTTTCCATTTGGTTATAATCAGCGTACATAGGACAGTCTACGTCTGTAAAATCATTGCCATGTGCCTGTTCATACTGAACAGGGCGACTGATGTCCTCGGACTTTACCCAACGATAAGCTGCTTCAAAATTTGGGCCAAAACCAGCTTCGTTGCCTAATGACCAGAAGATGATACTGGGGTGATTGAAGTTTCTCTGTACATTACGTTGGTTGCGTTCCATGTGTGCTTCTTTGTAATCATCCCGTTTGGCAAGTGTTTTTACATCATAGCCCATGCCATGTGATTCTATATTTGCTTCGGCTACTACGTAGATGCCATATTTATCGCACAAGTCATACCAAAGGTTATCATCTGGATAGTGGCAGGTGCGCACGGCATTTATATTAAATCTCTTCATGATCTGAATATCCTGTAACATTCGTTCAGGAGATACCACATAGCCACCATCCGGATCCATCTCATGACGATTGACTCCTTTGAAGAGTATGGGTTGTCCGTTTACTAAAATCTGCCCGTTCTTCTGCTCTATTTTGCGGAAACCTGTTTTTATGGGAATTACTTCATTACTGCCTTGCAATGTAGCCTGCAACGTATAGAGATATGGAATTTCAGCTGACCACTTATACGGATTCTCCACATGTATCACGACATTTCCGCTACCTTTGATTGTTGACATGGCCACTTGTTTTCCTGTGGCATCCAGTAATTTCAAATCAACATTACCGCTACCTTTTACGCTCAGGCTTACATTCAACGAGCCATTCTTGTAATTCTCATCCAAATCAGGTGTAATGCGGATATCCTGAATACGTTTTTTTACTGCGGGCATATAAATAACAATCACGACCTACACCACTGAAACGGAAAAAAGTCTTGGTCTTCCAAATAGGTACCATCGCACCAACGGAATACCTGAAAGGCAATCAGATTCTTTTGTCCTGGTTTTAAATAAGAAGTCAGATCGAATTCTGCTTCCAATTTACTATCTTCACTATAACCTACATACTTTCCATTTACCCACAGGTAGATATTGGAAGTCACAGATCCGAAGTGTGCAATGATATCTTTACCTTGCCAGGAAGCGGGAATTATAAATTCCCGGCGGTAAGAACCTACATGATTGTTTTCTGTTGGTACCTGAGGAGGATTGTTCTGATATTGGTTACGCCATGCATAACCGATATTGACATAGATAGGATCACCATATCCGTTTAATTCCCATACGGCAGGTATTTGCAGATCATTCCAACCTTTCATTCGTTCGAAATTCGTATCTCCAAAGTCTGTAGGACGAGAGTCGGCATTTCTCACCCAGAAGAATTTCCAAGTACCATTCATGGTCATGAAATTAGATGAACATTCTTTTCTACCCTGCATAGCGGCATCTGCTGATTCATAAGCAAAGTAGTTCGCATGCATAGGAGCACGATTTACAGCATTCACTTCCGGGTCGGTCCATTCTTTGAAGGATTGTGCATTTCCTGTCATGGCCAAGACTGTGAGCAGTCCGGTAATGAGTCGTCTTTTCATGATATTATAAATTATTTCCGATATTTTCAATCGTATTGCTAATTAAAGGTTGTTGAGAAGAGGATGTCACTTTATAGAGCACGCCACCTTTCGCATGGAGTGTCTTGGTTATTTAAAACTGTGTTTCCTTCTTCAACAAAGGTACCTTTATCGTTATACTTTCCGTAAATCACTTTTTCAAATGTACCATTGCCAAAATGGAATTCCGAATCACCAGTAGAGTAAACAAGCAAATAACTGCCTTTATCGAGTGCAAATGCCAGAGAGGCATTGTTGGTTGAGAAGTTATTTCCACGTTTGTGGTGCGTATTTGTTGCTGTTTTACTGCTATGGGGTGGTTGTCGCTGATGTTGAATGCAGCAAAGTTTTCTGGTTTCACTGTAGCAACGTCTACATTAGCGTCAGTCAGCCCTTTAATAATCATTCTCGTGGGGTTTGTGAAATCTTTTTCTTGTAAATCCACGTATAGATGCCATGGTCAATCTGGTCCGGTTCGCTTGTATTGTTGATAAAGAAGTTACTTGTTGCCAGGTCGTAAATATCATATCCTCCTCCTAATGCCAATGCCGTAAGTATAAGCTTGGTGTATTGGAGTAGCTGCCTTTGTTTTCAGCTACCAATGCATAGTTGCCGTTTATGGAAGCATAAGATGATACTTGCTCTTTTAGCTGCTTGATATTGTCTTTATAAGCGTCTACTCCGATGAAATCAATACCTTGCAAGTCAAAAACATCTTTGGGACATGCATTATTGGCTTCCGGGAAAGGATTGATTCCATCACCGTATATTAGGTTCACTCGGGTTGCAACTTTATAGGAACTGTTCTTTACGGCATTCCCAACGGCGTTGAGGGCATTTGTTGTCATGTTCCATGCTTTTTCTTTGGAAAGTGGGGTTCCATCACGATATTTAAGATCTTTTTGTTCAATTCTCCAACGCATCAGTGCATCCGGTTCATTATGTATTTGTGCAGTGATAACCGGATGTTTATCACCATTTTGCGAATCCCAGTATCGTATATGATTGAAAAAGTGCCGTGATAGCTTTTGTTTCTCTCTCCAACACCCAACTGTCATCAAGAATCATAGTATATTGGTAACCGTAATAATTCCAAAAGCTGCCTTCGTCGTTCCTACTGAATCGTTTATGATAATTCTGAAGGACGTATTGGGGGGTTAGGTAGGTGAAAGAATCACCTACCATGTTAGTACTGAACCAGAGAAGTTCTATTTTCAGATCATATTTATTCGCAAATTGTAAGATTGAATTTACGATATTGAAATCATACTTCTCTTCCTTTGACTTCTATCATATTCCAGGAAATAGGAATTCTGCACACAGTTCACTTCCTAGTTCTTGAGCTTTTTGAAATAATTCTCTACCTCGTTTATACTCATTTTGTCACAGTTGAGCAGGGCATCAAGGCGTATTTGTGCCCCGAGGAGTGGGAAGGGCTTACCATCCACCTCAAGATAAGTTTTACCATTTTCTGTTGCAACTTTACTTACTTCTATCTGAGGTAGTATCGGTTCCTTTCCTGTTTCGTCAACTTCACTGTCTGAGCAAGCTATGGCAAGGAAAGAAAAACAGGCCAAAGTATAGGCTAATAATATTGCTTTTTTATACATCATATTTTTCCATTTATCTGTTAATGAATCTATTTTATGAACTTTGTCCGGCTACTATTCGGGAGTACCTCCTCCGATCATAGGCCATCCGGGATTCTGGTAGATGGGGGAGCTATTCAGGTTTCCTCCTTGTGAAGTCACCAGAAAATGTTCTATGGCAATAGGATCAAGATAGTGCGCCATGTGCCATCGATAGCCATTGTAGGCGATGTTATTGGCAGTGATGTGGTATGGAGCTAAATAGGTACTGAAATTACGGGATGATACATTTTCTCCTTCTTTCAATATTGAGTTTCCGGAACCGTCTTTATACCAGTCCCAATTGTACATTTCTTGCCATAGATTCATTCCCAGTATATGGTAAGGCTTAGTGATCATCTGATCCATAGCGCGCCAGCGGTGCAGATCCATTGAACGAAGCCCTTCGGCCATCAGCTCACATCGGCGTTCACGGCGGATGTTGTAGCGGGTGGCATCAATAACTTGTCCGGCGGAATAGGCTCCCCAGTCAGTTTCAGCTTCTTTGGCCATATCCGTTAGGCGGATGGTTTTTTGGAAATCTTCATTCACGCCGGCTCGACGACGTATGGTGCGCCAGTATTCTTCTGCAACGTCATTAAGTGTACCGTAGCGTTCGTAGTAGGCTTCTATATAATTGAGATAGGCCTCTGCTGCACGGAATACAATGGAGCCAACGTTACTTTGCGTATTTGCTGTATATTTGCCATCCGGATTTAAACCTTTACGTATGGCGTAGCCGGTATTGTATTTATCAGTAACGGTGGCAGCTGTGATGTCAGGTTTGGTTTCATATTCTCTGCCGGCTGCTACAGTGCCTTGTGGAGGAGTATGCAGATTGCGTTGTCCTGGCTTCTTGATAAAGATATCAGCGCGTGTATCACGATTTTTGGTAATATGTTCCATATTGTTGTCTCCCCAATAGGAATTATTCTCGTCAGCCCACATGGGTGAAGCGTATATTGGTTCGCCGTTTTTCAAGATAAAAGCATCTACCATACTTTTGGTTGTTCCCACACCATGATTTCCCGTACAAGCATATTCGCATACTTCATTAGCCACACCTTGTGCCCAGTCATAGCGCTTCCACAATAATACTTCGTCATATTTATCCATGTCTGTGCTACAGAACATACTGAAATAAGGATTTTCTGTGTCTTCTGGATTCTGTGCGAAGTAACCTGTTATTGGTAGTCAGAGTGTGTTTGTCGGCAATAATCTGAGATGCTGCAATAGCTTCGTCAAAGAAGAAATTGATTTCATTGTCAATACTTCCGGATGGGAAAGTATAGCCGGCATTGTATTCTTTATTTGCTCCAGCCCATCCCGGACCGCCAGGAACAAAAGCTGTTCCTTTGAAGTTTTTCAGCCATGATGCTTCATACAATGCCACTCTGGATTTGAGTAGGATGGCGCAATCTCGGGTGACACGGTTTTTAGTACCGTCTGGTGATTGTTCCTTCAGCATTTCAATGGCTGTATTGAGGTCGGACAGAATGAAACGTGCAACTTCATTACGAGGAGATCTTTTACTGATTTCCGTTAGTATTCCGCTTTCATTGGGATAAGTTTTTGTAATGATGGGGAAATCTCCTACAGTCCTTAGCCGTTCAAAGTAGTCAAAAGCACGGAAAAAGTAGATTTCACCAATATAGTGACGGATGTTTTCCCGGTTGCCGGTTATGGTATTAGCTTCATAGGCAGGTAACACATTTTCCAGGAAATAGTTACAACGGTAAATATTTCCGAAATACCAGGTACCGTCACTTTGTCCTACTCTCCAATAACCAGGAGCGTAGAGAGTACTGGGTTGCATGGCAGCCATATTGTCGGTATGCTGATCTGATTCGAAAGTACCGTAACCATAAGTACCATGTGTAGGCAACATTTGATATTGGTCATTGGCGTAAGAGTACATTCGTCTCCGTAGTCATGTACTCGTCGGGTGCGAGTTGGTCAAGCGGTTCCTGATTGAGGAAAGCATCGCAACTTGTCAGGAGGAATAACATTCCTGATAGCGTATATATGAGATGATTTTTCATAAGTGTTTTTTTTAATTTGAGCATTAAGATTTTCATTTGGTTTACCGATTAGAACGTAATGTTCAGCCCGAAAGCATAGGTTCTGGAGAGT
>ENA-OQAA01001676-OQAA01001676.1-human-gut-metagenome-genome-assembly--contig:-NODE-1676-length-10455-cov-2.881197_pt1 | contig 10455 bp, 14 predicted proteins | sample MGYA00242489_ERZ504515 | MGnify/ENA primary metagenome ERZ504515 (study PRJEB26092, sample SAMD00036237) | human gut metagenome | host: Homo sapiens | study: EMG produced TPA metagenomics assembly of...
CCTGGCATCATTCGTCTAACTATACGGTATCGATCGATTTTCAATTTCGTATGTACATGCGGAAGATGGGACTTGAACCCACACGTCTATACTAGAACACAAGATCCTTAGTCTTGCCTGTCTGCCAATTCCAGCACTTCCGCATTTGCTATTCAATTCTGTCGAACAACAAAAAGAATTATAGCAAAAGTTTTCCAAATCGTCAATACCTTTTTTTAAACTTTTCTCGTATTAATTTTTCTCCTTCCGAAAGTCTGAAAAAAAGGTCTTTTCCTCTCCCAAAATCTCCTGAAAGCAAGCCAGTTCATCCAAAAGGCCCTGACCATGAGGCACCAGATAAGCCCCTGCATCACTGCCAAGAGCCATCTGAACGCCCAGTTCATATCCACGCCTGATATTTTGGCTTCCTGTTTCCCATATTTGGTTTAACACTACATCTGAAAAACGTCCGCAGCCAATAAGATTTTTCACCACGGTTATGGTAGGCACCCACACCACCGAAGACTGAGCCATCAGCTTTAAGGTATCTTCATCCACATAATTTCCATGTTCAATACTGTCTGCGCCTGCCTCCACTGCATCTGCAACCGCCTTGGCTCCGTTGGTATGAGACATCACTGCCAGACCTTCTTCATGGGCAATATGCACCATTTCCCGGACCTCCTCTTTTTCCAGGGCTGTCTCTGTCACAGAACCGTCTGTAGCAAAATCCATGATTCCTGTGGTCATGATTTTAATAAAATCACCCCCCAGGTCTTTCACTTTGCGTACCAGCTTTGCATATTCCTTCATGTTTTCAAAACCACGTCCTACGATTTTTCCGTAATGACCTTTTTTATGAATGGCAAAAAGAGGGGTCCGGTAATCAATGCCATACTCCCCTGCAATTTCCCTGGCCCGTTCAGACACATGAAGATCATCTCCCCCATCCCGCACAAAGGTAATCCCTTTCTCCTGATATGCCTGGAAATGGGCGCGAATCACCTGTTCCTGAACACCGTTTCATGACATTTCACCGCTTCTTTGTAATTCACTGCATTCATAAAAATATGCGCATGGTTTTCTCCAAACATTTCTACATCTTCTTTCTCATTTTAGTTTCATTTCTATCTCGTAAGTTCCGGCATGAAGCACCAGCTTCTCCGGCATTTCGGCTTCTTTGCAGAGCTTTCCGTTGACCTTTATCTGCTTTCCCACAAAAGGAAATACAAATCTGGCTTTTGCATCAAAGGGTATCACTGCGTGAAAAACTATTCCATCCTCTGTCCATTTCCAGCTTGTCCGGTAAGTTCCTGATGCTGATTCATAGGTGCATGAAGCGCCTTTCATGCTTCTTTCCGGCTTCGGGGCAAGAACAACGCGTTTTAAATCCGCTTCCTGTTGCTGTAGGTTTCAAGCCGCAAACCACGCTATACCTCCAGATTTCCAAAATACCATAGATCCAGTCCGGCTCCTCACTCTGAATCTTCATTTCTGAACATTCCAACTCTTCTTTTACCTGTTCTAAAAGCTGTTTTTGCATTTTTTCCGGTGCCAGATTCCAGTATAAGATTAAAATCCTGGCAGTAAGGCTCTGTGTATAGGGTCCTTCTTCTTTTTCAAGATAAGCCTCAGAAAAAGCCTGTTTTACTTCTTTTGCCAGTTTTTTATAATACGCCGCATCTTCCCTGATCTCCAGTATTTTCGCCGCTTTCGCTGTACACAGAATGGATTCGTAATAAACAGCCGCTGATACCAAGCCCTGATCTGCAGTACACATAACGCCTTGTCTACCGTATGAATATCTTCCACCCACTTCTGCATGGTTCCGTACTGCTCTGCCAACTGAATCTCATCTCCTGATAGCAGATATTGCTTCCACGGTAAAAGAGCCGAAGCATATTGGTGCAATGCCTCTGGAAATTTAGAAAACTTTAGAGCCCTATCCTGTCTGTCCTCTGGCTCTTGCTCTCCCTTTTTCTCAGTACAGGCAGCATCAGATACAACACTCTCCCAGGTTTCTTCTGTTGCAAGAACATTCTCCCTGCCTGTGCTGCTCTCCATATGAAGTTCTCCCAGAACCTCTCCATCCCAAAACTGAAGAACATTTTCCTTCCCTTTTTTCAAAAAAGAAGTCACATTATGAATCATGTAAGAAGGGATTTCTTCCTCCTTATTTGCCAATACCCTGTAGCCATTAGAAACCTTTTTCTTGTTTATGAAAATCTTTGGATTTCCTCTGGTACAAAGATAAAGTCTGGCAGATACCAGGTCTTCCGGCACAAAAAAATGTTTCCCTGCACCTTTTGTGCCGATTCCTGATTTTGTGTTTTTTCTGGAGTCAGCCAGGTACCATACCATGTTTCCTGTTCTTTTCCTGTCTCAAACCAGGATACAGGGCTTGTGATTTTCTCTCCTCTTTCTGTGCGTACCTGAACCAGCCAGAAGTATCTGGTTCTGGGGCTAAGCTGCACATTTGGACAAAAAGCTGTACTTTTTATGTCTTGCTGCCAGTCACTGTCATAGACTTCTCTTTTCCCTTCCGAATCCAGGAAAATCCTCATTCTGGCCTGCTTCTGCCTTTTGCCTTTGCAGCCTTCTGTAATCCAGGAAAACACCGGATATCCACAGGTACAGCCAAGGGGTTGTTTTTCATGGTTCACTTGCATTTCTCTGATTCTCATACCAATTTCCTCTATTCCTCTTTCGCCCATCCACAGGCACATGTTACAGCCCGCTTCCAGCCTTTTGATTTTTTATCCCGCTCTTCTTTTGTAATTTCCGGCTGGAATACTCTGTCTATGCTCCAATTTTCCACAATCTCTTCTTTGCTGTTCCAATACCCAACAGCCAGTCCGGCCAGATAAGCTGCCCCATAGCAGTTGTCTCTACGCATACAGGACGTTTTACCGGAACCTGAATCATATCTGCCTGGGTCTGCATAATAAAGTTATTGGCGCTGGCCCCTCCATCTACCTTCAAAGAATTTAATTCTATACCGGAATCTGCTTCCATGGCTTCAATGACATCATGCACCTGATAAGCCATAGATTCAAGCGCTGCCCGGATAATATGACATTTATTCACCCCTCTGGTAAGCCCTACAATGGTTCCCCTTGCATATTGATCCCAGTAAGGCGCTCCAAGCCTGTAAAAGCAGGAACCACATAACAGCCATTGGTATCTTTTACCTTTCTTGCCATGTATTCGGAATCTTCCGCAGAATCAATCATGCGAAGCTCATCCCGAAGCCACTGGATAATAGCTCCGGCTACAAATACAGAACCCTCCAGGGCATAATTTACCTTTCCATCCAGTCCCCAGGCAATGGTAGTCACCAGACCGTTTTCGGAAAATACCGGCTTCTCCCCTGTATTCATTAACAGGAAACATCCGGTGCCGTAAGTGTTCTTTGCATCTCCTTCTGCAAAACAGGTCTGTCCAAACAATGCAGACTGCTGGTCTCCTGCCGCTCCGGCAATGGGAATCTCCCCTCCGAAAAAGCTGCTGTCTGTCTTTCCGTAAATACAACTGGAAGGTTTTACTTCCGGGAGCATACATGCAGGAATATCCAGTTCTTTTAAAATTTCCTCATCCCACTCCAGGGTATTAATATTATACAGCAGGGTTCTGGACGCATTGGAATAGTCTGTCACATGGACAGCCCCTTTTGTCATTTTCCAGATAAGCCAGGTCTCCACAGTACCAAAGAGCAAATCTCCCTTTTGCGCCTTTTCTCTTGCGCCCTCTACATGATCCAGAATCCATTTCACTTTTGTTCCTGAAAAATAAGCGTCAATAATCAGGCCTGTTTTTTTCCGGAACATTTCTGTAAGTCCTTTTTCCTTTAAGGAATCGCAATATTGGGAAGTTCTCCTGCACTGCCACACAATGGCATGATAAATAGGTTCCCCTGTATTCTTATCCCAAACAATGGCGGTTTCTCTCTGGTTCGTGATTCCAATAGCTGCAATATCTCCCGCCTCTGCCCCTGCTTTTTGCATTGCTTCTACTGCTACACCAAGCTGATTAGACCAGATTTCATTGGCATCATGTTCCACCCAGCCAGGCTTTGGAAAATACTGGGTAAATTCTTTTTGAGCTGAGCTTACAATTTCTCCTTTTTTATTAAATAAAATACAACGGTTACTGGTTGTTCCGGCGTCTAGCGCCATAATATATTTTCCCATACTCTATACCTCCTAAAGCAAATCCCGTTCCAGAAGCTCTCTTTTCAAAACTTCCCTGTGCGAAAAAAGAGCTGTGCAGAAAAAGAGAGTCTCCCCTTTCATCTGACAGCTTTTCTCATACTCTGTTCTGTCCTGGATTCTATTACGCTATGCATATTCTAATAATATTTTACCTCTAATAAAGAAATTTTTCAACAACCTATACAAATCTATCAAAATTTTTTCACCTTTTTCCTTTTGCTGCATAGGGTAGATTAATAAAGTTTCCAGAGGTTCTTTATGTATATTCCTCCCTTAAAAGCAACGCAGACACAGCAGCCCGATACAGGCAAGCTGCGTCTGTACGTGATTTCTGCCCTGCGCAGCCAACCAATAGAAGATGCTACGGTTACTGTTTCTTATACCGGAGACCCTGATTCTATCATTGAAACAGCCAAAACCGATTCCAGCGGACAGATTCCTGAATTAACCCTTCCCGCACCGCCACTGGAATACAGCATGGCCCCTTCTGAATACCAGCCTTATTCAGAATACACCTTCCGCATTTCAAAAGAGGGGTTTGAAGATTTAGACATTTCCGGCTCTGAGATTCTCCCGGAAGCCACTTCTATTCAGCGCGCTGTCATGAACCGGCCCAGCCTCAAATAATTTTGAAGACATTGTCATTCCTGCTCACACCCTCTATGGAGACTATCCGGAAAAAATTCCTGAAGATGAAATCAAACCCATGGATACCTCCGGTGAAATCGTATTAAGCAGAGTAGTGATTCCTGAATATGTAGTGGTTCACGATGGAGTTCCTACCAATCCCACTGCGCAAAATTATTATGTGCGGTATCGCGATTATATTAAAAATGTAGCCAGCAGTGAAATCTATGCAACCTGGCCGGATGAAACCATAAGGGCAAATGTATTGGCAATTATGTCCTTTACATTAAATCGGGTATACACAGAGTTCTACCGCAATAAGGGCTATGATTTTACCATCACCTCTTCTACTGCTTTTGATCACAAATGGATGCGCGGAAGAAATATTTTTGAAAGTATTTCCAGAATTGTAGATGAGGTCTTTCATAACTATCTGTCAAGGCCAGGGGTACGTCAGCCTATACTTACACAATACTGTGACGGACAACGGGTAACTTGTCCGGGGTGGATGACCTTTTTGTAACAACGTGAAAGTTCCAAAAATGATACAATATTCCCTCCCAGATTGCCAGTCTGGGAGGCTTTTTCTTACTGAATCAGAGACTTAAATGTATTATATCCTGCGATTCCATCCACAGTAAGCCCATGATCTGCCTGATACTGTCTTACTGCTTTTTCGCATCCGGCTCCAAAATGTCCATCAACGCCATTGCAATAGTATCCTTTTAACATAAGAAGAATCTGTAAGGCAGTAACCATATACTGTTTTTCTCCCCCGCGGACTGTATGTTTGCCTAATGCAGATTCAGACTTCTTACCCCATTTTCCATCCAGGCAAGTCCTGCGCCATAATCAAGGTTCATAGCCTGTTGTAGAACCCGTATTCCGGCCTCTTTTGTTCTTGGCCCCCTAATGCCATCTGCCCCTAATCCAGGCATTGCAAAATTACGGGCATGAATCTGTCCATCTCGGATTATTGGATTTGCACCTGTGCTCTCTTCTGCCTTCGGTTTGTTACTGTATACCGTGTTTCCAGCCTCATCATAGACAGAATATCCCTCTTTGCATTCTTTTTTCGCGCTTTCCAGATTTCTGTATGCCCCAATCTGGCTTTTTGCATCTGACCAGGATTTACGGATTCTATACAATGTTCCAGAGGCAGGTGGTTTGCTTTCGCTTGTCTGGTTTCCATTTAATCTTCCATTTACCTGTTCTGCAATCCAGGAAAACTTGCTTGCCAGATAAGTGCCAGGGCAGCCAGTAGGCGCAAACCATCTGTGCATGGTAAGGTTACCTCTGGTGTCACCTGTATATACCAGTTTTGGAATACCATTTCTTTTGCAGATGTCTACACACAAATCAACCAGTTTATTAAGCGCTTTATCCGATACTGGCCAAGGCTCTCCTGTGGCACTGTTGGCCACTTCGATTGTCACTGCTCTATGGTCATTTGCAGAGTTGGAGGAACACCAGGAACGGTCCTTCTCTTCCACATACATTCCAACCCTTCCGTCATTTCCAATACCGTAATTCGCACTTGCTTTCCTGGATGCAGGGGCGAAAACATTGCCGCACTGCTCTACGGTTAAGTTTCCAGCCATGTGGTGGATAGTAATACGGTCAATTTTATGGTTTCTTGGGCTTGTCCTGTTCGGTGATATTTTTGTGTAATTTACTAATGGACTATTGCTCATATTTTTCTTCCTTTCTGCCGGTTGCGCCGGCGCAACAAAATAGAGGGCTTTATTTGCCCTCCGTAACCTCTGGAATACCTGCTACACTGGTAAGTACGCTTACCACTCCTGCCACAACTGCACTGGATACTACCATCTTCCAATCTACTGCGGAAATGACTGCTCCTGTGCCAATCACTGCCACGGCTGTCTGTGCCATGGTTTTAACTGCACGGATTCCTGCTGCTTTTAACCACTTCTTTGTATCCACTGATACTTTTAATACACAATTCTTAAACATATATATCTTCCTTTCTACAATCCAATCTGTGCAACTACAAGTCCAAAGACTGCTCCGATTGCTAATGTTAATAAGTACCACTTTACTTTCCTCCAGGTGTCCCCGTCTCTGCTTTCCAGTTCTTCCAGCCTGGTTTCCTGTCTGGACTGGCTCTGTGCCATCTGCTCCACGGACTGGGCAAGGCTCTGCACAGATGCAGTCAGTTCCCCAATCTGCCGGACAGTTTCTTCCAGATCACCCAGCCTGTGGTTCATTCTCTTGTGCTCATCTTCCATTCTCCGGCGGAATTCCTCATGCTCCGCCCTGCTGATAGGTGTGTCCATATGCTATCTCCTTTTATTTTTTTTGCAATAAAATAAGACCCGTTAAGGTCTTGCACGTATTTCCATATGTATTTCCTTTCCTGTTTGCTAAACTATATAGTCCTTTAGTTTACTGCATAATTTCTTTCCAGATAGTATCACCAACACCAAATGCTCCCGGCTCCCAGACGTTGTTGTCCACCATAGATTCCCATTTCTTTCCGTTGTGGGTTACTTTAGAGCCTTTCTGGTATTTAACTGGTGGGATTCCATTGTAAGGCTCCCATGCAGGATATTCTTCCTGTGGTGTTGGTTCTGGTTCTGGAACAACTGTACCTCCACTTTCTACAGTTTCCTTAATTTTCTGTACTGTAGCACTTAAAGCTGTTACTGTTTCTTCCAGTGTAATATGCTTTTTAGAGAGTTCTTCAATCTGCTTCTGCAATGGGGCATTTGAATTTTCTGGATTAGCATTTGCCTGAGCTAGTGTAATAAGTTCATCTCTCTGCTCATCTGTAATTTCACTCTGCACCCACTTTGTATCAATTTTCTTTAAGATATCCTCTAAAGAGTATTCTTTAGAATTAATTACATTTTTAAAAATTTCGTACATAAACATCTTCCTTTCTTATAATAATGCAATCTGTGTGTTCACAATGGCTTGATTAAGTTCTTCGAATTTCTTGTCTATGTAATGTTTTGTGTCCGCTACATAGGATGCTTCCATTCCAGCGTTTTCATCGTTGGAAATGACTGTAGTTGGATAGTTACTATGTAGTATTTTAAAAGCTGCTATTGTTTCTGGTGTCAATTCTGTTTCGGTTGGGGTCTCAAACACATACTGTATTTCGAAATCCCTTTTCTCTTTTAAATAATTCTTCCATGTTTCTAACGAATTTATTTCACTTTCAGGCGGAAAGGATGCTGTTATCTGTGAATCGTAGACATATATCTTAGGAAGGTTTTCTAGAACATCATCCCATACCAGATTAGTAAATCGAATATAATTACACACAGAATGATGATTAATAGTGCCTTTTTCATTTTCAATCATCATTTGGAAATTATTATTTTTGTGTTTTTCTGTTATTGTATGTGACCAGTTCTCTGCACCATCAAAAATTTTTCTTCCAATCCTCTGTATATATTTCCCTCTAGCCAAGTCAATTTCATCCGTAATCCACTGCTGTCCTGTTGAGTCCGTGTAGTTACCGCCTGTATCTACTTGATTCCTGCAAGCCGTTTGGAGTGGAAAGAGTGAGCGACTGGTTAAAATACGATTCATAAGGCAATGCGATTTCTCCACGATTTAACATAATGTCATAAAACTCGGCACTTTGTCCGCTTTTGTTTATGTCAAATCTTAAATATGTTCTATCTCCTTCTTTTATTTCGAATTGTGTCCAATTTTTATTTCCAGTAGAGTGAAAACGTGTATTATCATTGTTGTGTATGCAACGAACATTTCTACTGTATCTGTTCCATTTGTAACACCAAAAGGTTTATTACTATTATAAGATAACGTATATTTGCCAGGTAAAAGTCTCAACATATCGTCTGGTTTATTTATAATATTAACTATCGCTTCTTTTTCAGTAGAAATCTTACTGTTAAATATAATTTTATTACCAGATACCGACAAGGATAAAGTTGTATTATCAACTTCATATTTTTTAACAGTATTGATATCAAACAAATTCCCTGTATTAATTTTGATATCAACATTACCTTTCTCTCCGACATTCACAATTGGAATCGGTGCATCCGGCGACGGAACACCGTTCTGCTCACTCTTACCGAATACTCTTAGATTCTGAATCGGCAACTTTGCACTGTCTTTAACTTGGATTATACCCCCCCCCCGAAATTTTCTGACTAATTAAAGCGTTTTGAATTTCAGGATTTGTTTTTGCAGGGATTGATTCTCTTCTTTAATTCTCTTTCCGATATATGCTTCCGTATCCGCTACATACTCAACAGATATTTCGTTTTCTGATGTCAGCACGGTTGTAGGGTAATTTGTGTGAATTGTCTTTAATTGCTCGCTATCAACTGGAGCGGTAATTACTTGCTCCACATACTCTTCGTATTCATCATTTTCCCCAGCAGAAAGACAGTATTTCAGTCCCTCTTTTGGAGAAAGCCAATTCTCATACCCTTTTATGTTCTTTTTTATTGTTGAAGACCTTTTTGTCTGTCCTTTATCAATAGCAAACCATATATTCTCGCCATTTTCATCTATAAACTTAATATTCCCACCTTCACTCAATTCTCCGTTGGTGATAAGTGTAAATAGCGTACCAGCTTTTGCTTCGAATGGAATGAATTCATTTCTCTTTTCTGTCTTAAGAATTATTCTTCCCTGTAATTATGATTTTTCCTGTTCCAGACAATGCTTTTATTGGAAGGTTCGAAGAATCATTTATAATGATAGTTTTTCCTGATGCTTTTTTTATTATTGCAGGAGCTTTATTTCCTATATCTTCCTTTAGTTTAGCAATGCCCGCTTTATTTTCTTGTATCTGCTCCCGGTCCGCAATAATCTCCTGTGCAGCACCCTGTACAGCTTGTACCTGCTTTTCTCCTTCTGCGGAGACATTCCCGGCCTGGGTTGTTCCTTCTGTCTGTACTGCCTGTACTGCTTCGGATTTTGCTGTTTCTATTGCTTCTGTAGCTGTCTGCTGTGCAACTTCTACAGACTGCACAGCCTTTGTTCCTGAGGCTTCCACCGCATTTTTCTGGTCTGTGCCTGTCTGCTCTATTGCCTGTACTGCCTGCTGTTTTGCGGTACTGATTTCCTGCATGCCCTGTTCGACTGTTCCGGCAATCTCCCCACCAAGCTGTTCTATTCCAGATTTTATAGATTCCACCGCTTTTCGGTCTGTACTTACTGCCTCCTGCGCTTTTAAAACTTCACCCTTCGCTGTTTCCACCGCTGTTTTATCCTCTGCGGTCTTACCTGCCGCCGTTTCCGCTTCGGTTTTGGCTGTTTCCGCGCCTCTTCTAGCACTCTCTGCCGCTTCTTTATACAAACCTGCGTCTGTAGCTGACTTCTGCGCCTGCTTGGTTAATTCATTTACTTTTCCCACCTGTTCTTCGATACCAGACACCGATTCTACAAGTCTTTCAACCTCTTTCCTGTCTGTTGCGGTCTGTTCTGCATCTTCATGTGTTTTTCCGGCATAATACTTTGCATTGTCTTCTGCCCGTTCTGGCAAATCTTCTCTGCCATGCGCCCAGCCCTCTGCCTGCTTCTCGGATTCTGCGGAACGTGCTGCGGATTCATTTACTGCTTTGATTGCTTCCCGGAATAATTCCGCATCCTCCGGGCGGTCAAAAGCTTCTGGCTTCGACCTTGCTTT
>ENA-OQAA01001678-OQAA01001678.1-human-gut-metagenome-genome-assembly--contig:-NODE-1678-length-10450-cov-1.669379_pt1 | contig 10450 bp, 14 predicted proteins | sample MGYA00242489_ERZ504515 | MGnify/ENA primary metagenome ERZ504515 (study PRJEB26092, sample SAMD00036237) | human gut metagenome | host: Homo sapiens | study: EMG produced TPA metagenomics assembly of...
TGCACACCCGCCCGGCATAGACGATATGGCGGCTCACGGAATTGTAACCGGCCACGCCGTTGGTCACTTCCCACGGGTCCACATTCGCGTCCTCGTTATTGTTCACCAGGCGTTCCACTCCGCCGTTCAGATGGAACAGGTCGGTATATCCGACCTGCTTCCAGCCGCGGCCGCCCTTTGAGACGGGGTTCGTATGCCAGGCGCGAATCTCCGCACCGCTTACCTCACGCCCTTCAGGAGTGGCCGTGCAATGGATGACAAGATACTTCAGCTTTCCCATCACTCACCGCCTTCCTCTTCATCAACGGCCGCCTGGGACAGTGCTATCTCCACCTTCTTCTCCGGATCGGCGTCCAGGCCCAGTACAAGTGTGCCGGATACCGCCTTGCCGCTACTGTTCACACCGGCGGTGACCGTCAGAGAGCCATCGGTACCGACTGCCGTGAAACCGGCAGGAATGGAAACCACGCTGTAATCACCGGAGGCAGTGACCTTCACCTCCTTGCTCTCACCGGCGGCCTTGAAGGAAAGAGCGGCCGGATCGGCAGAAATGCTGCGTTCCACTGCCTTGAACCACCGGAGTCTCACGGGTGTCAAGCACCACGAACTCCTCGCCGAGGCGATTTCCGTGTCGGCCTTCATCAGCAGCTTGAAGAAGTACAGCTCGCTGGAGTTCATCCACTTGTCAATCTGGATCACCTCCTCGTCGTCCTGGAGGTTCACACCGGCAAAAAAGGTTGCCGTCAGCGCTCATCGAGCAGAGCGTGGCTACGATAAGGCCATCAGGCCAGGAATTCAGCGTCTCGATGGTGATACCCTTGTAACGCTTCTTGTTGATGTCCGTCTCGCTCGTGTTCTTGTACTCGCGTTCGGTCAGCTCGTCATCGTACTTGTCGAAGTCGTCAATACTCATCAGGATACGCAGGTTCGGATTCTCACGCAGGCTTTTGGAATAGCCTTGCGGACAGCCTTCAACTTGCCGATCATGGAAGTATCGGAAGGAGCCGGAACCACGATCACATCCGGATCTTTAGCCGCCTGGGTCAGGATACCGTTGAAAAGGTGGTCGTCGTCCGAACCGAACTCGCCGTTCAGGTAATGCCAGCCCAGCTCGAACTTCACACTCTTGCTAAGTTCATCCAGAAGCGTGTTCTGCGCTTCGGGGGGAAGTTCGGCAAACACGAGGTTGCCCTTCGGCTGCCACTTGCGCCAAACATGCTCGAAGGCGCGGGGATTGAAAGTCGTGAACGCCATGAAGTCCTCCGGATCCAGTGATTTCTCCGAGTAATTGAAATTGCCTTTCGAGTCTTCCAAAGTCGGGTTCTCCTTACGCTTCTGGAGCATCTTGCCGGTCTTGATACGCGGCAGGCTGATTTTTTTCTCCACACCGGGGATCACCATGATCAGACCTTTTTCTACAAGGTCATTCCCGGTGGTGGCCAGGACCAGTATTTTCTCCAGTACCTCGCCGTTGTAATTCGTGTTTCTTACTACTATTGCCATGGCAAATGTTTTATTTATGGTTCAACTTGTCCTTAATCTCGCTCATGCGCTTGTTCCAGGGGCTTTCACCCGTCGGATTCACACGAAGGTCAGTCATGACACTACGTTTTGGGAAAAGCTTCTCCAATGCCTTTTCCCCGTTCTCCCGGTCTTTTGCCAGAAGGTTCTCATAGATGGGGCGGGTGGCGGCATCGATACGGCCGTCCTGTTCCGCATCATCAAGCAGTTTCTTACGCGCGGCAGCGTCATCCGCATCCGCCTTGTCCTGGAACACCTTCAGTTCGCCCTTCAGGCGGGTGACCTCGGCATCAAGGGCCGGGACTTTGCCAGCCTCTGTTTCCAGCAGTCCGATTTCACGCAGGAAATCGTCATCCGTCGCACAGTTCTTGAACCGCGGACGTCTCTTGAGTTCGTCTAAATTCATGCTATTCTCGTTTTGTGGCTTGTGCAGCCGGTTATTGAATATTTGAAATACCTGTTCGGGGGTACTGTCCTCCGGTACCGGGTCAGCGTCATAAATACCGTCGATAAGCCCCAGCGCCAGCGCCTCGTCGGCACGCAGCCAGTGATCCTTGCCGTCAAAATACATCGCGCGGATTTCCTCCTTGTCCTTGCCCATACGGGTGGCATACATCTCGCAAAGGGTATCCTCAAGCGCCTCGATCTCACGGATGCAGTCCTTCATCTCATCCTTGTTGCCGTAACAGCCGCCCTGGACACTGTGAAGCATCAGACGGGCATAACGGCTCATCCGGACGGGCTTGCCGCAAAGGGCGATGACGGAGGCCATGCTGGCGGCGATGCCGTCCACGTAGATGGTAATGTCGGCCTTGCTGTTCTTCAAGGCATTGAAAATGGCGATCGCCCGAATAAACCTCACCGCCGTTGCTGTTGATACGCACGTCCACCTTCCCGGTCAGGGCTTCCGCTTCCAGAAGTTCACGGGCAATATCACCGCTGCGCACGTTATCATCGTACTCACCGATGTCACCGTAAAGAAGGATGCAACAGGCATCGGTTCCGGGTATCATATTGAAAAATCTACTCATGTCACTATCGTTTTGGCAGGTCCTTCCCTGCAAAAGTTTACGGTGCGAAATTAGGGGGATTAAAGGCCTTTTTCAAACCGCGTTTTCATCATGGAGACTTTAAAGGATTGCCATGACGCTTTAAAATGTCATCATGCGGAGCGCGTTTTTTTTCGCTCCTTTTCCTTATCAATTTTGCACGTAAAAAAAGGAGGTAATATGGCCGAACTTACAAACGAGCAGAAAAAGGCATGGGCGAAAACGCTCTACACCCGCGAGACGCTTACGCAGGCGGAAATAGCCGAGCGTGTGGGGGTTTCACGGGTGACTGTGAACAACTGGATAGGCAAAGGAAACTGGGAGCAGTTGAAGGCTTCCATAACCATCACACGGGAGGAGCAGCTGAAGAACCTGTACCGGCAGCTGGCGGAACTCAACAACGCCATCATGGGAAAACCGGAAGGGGAACGGTTCCCGAACGCCGCGGAAGCGGACACCATTTCCAAACTGTCGAACGCCATCAAGAAACTGGAAACAGAAGTGGGGCTGGCGGACATCATCTCCGTGTTCTCCGACCTGCTCAAATGGGTGCGGACCTACGATTCCACGCAGGCGAAGGAGATCACCCCGCTTCTGGACGCGTTTGTCAAATCAAAATTATCCTGACATGGCAAAGAAAATACTCACAACACAGGACAGGCTCGCGCTGGACAGCTGGAACGAGCTGGTGGCATCCGTCCGAGAACATTCGGACATCAACCCCACGGACACGGAAACGGAAATCAGGCAGAGGCGGGAAAGGCTGGAGAAGAACGACGAGGAGTGGTTCAAATACTACTTCGCCATGTATTGCACCTGCGAGTCCGCCGCCTTCCACAGGAAAGCCACCGGGCGGCTGATGAGGAACAACCGCTGGTACGAGGTAAGGGCCTGGTCACGCGAGCTGGCGAAATCCGCACGCTCCATGATGGAGATATCCAAACTGGCACTGACAAAAAAGATACGCAACGTGCTGCTGATCTCCAACTCGGCTGACAATGCGGAAAGGCTACTGCTGCCGTTCATGGCGAACTTCGAGGAGAACCAGCGGATCATACAGGACTACGGACAGCAGAAAAAACCGGGAGCGTGGGAAACCGGGGAATTCACCTGCATGTGCGGGTGCTCCTTCCGCGCCATTGGAGCCGGGCAGTCACCGCGCGGTACACGTAACAAGAACTTCCGCCCGGACTTCATCCTGGTGGACGATATAGACACCGACGAGGAGTGTCGAAACCCGGAACGCATCAAAACCAAATGGAAATGGCTGGAGGAGGCGCTGATACCGACCATGTCCGTATCGGGAAACTACCGCATCCTGTTCAACGGGAACATCATCGCGCTGGACTGCTGCATCAAAAGGGCCATCGAAAAGGGCACCGAACTGAAGGCGAAAGGAATCGGGCACGTGGATATCATCAACATCCGGGGAAAGGACGGGCTATCCGTATGGCCCGAAAAGAACTCCGAGGAGGATATAGACCTCTTCCTTTCACTGGTGAGCGCGGCGGCGGCACAGAAAGAGTTCTTCAACAACCCGGTGGTGGACGGCGGCGTGTTCGCGGAAATCACCTACGGGAAAGTGCCGGCACTTTCCAGGTTCAAGTTCCTGGTGATATACGGGGACCCCGCACCGGGAGAGAACAAGACGAAAAAAAGTTCCACCAAAACGGTGTGCCTGCTCGGGAAACTCGCGGGAAGGCTCTATCTGATAAAAACGTTCCTGGACAGGGGCTGAACGCGGAATTTGTAGAGTGGTACATCAAGCTGCTGGAGTTTGTGGGTGGAAAAACCACCGTGTACTGTTACATGGAGAACAACAAATTACAGGATCCTTTTTTCCAGCAGGTATTCCAGCCCATCGTGCGGCGGATACGCAGGGAAAGGAAAATATCACTGTACATCACCGGGGACGAGGAGAAGAAAACCGACAAGGCCACACGTATCGAGGCGAACCTGGAACCGCTCAACCGGGAGGGGAACCTGGTACTCAACGAGGCCGAAAAGGACAACCCGCACATGAAACGGATGGCGGAACAGTTCAAGCTGTTCAACCTCCAACTGACCTATCCGGCAGACGGACCCGACTGCGTGGAGGGGGGAAACAGAATTATAGACCGCAAGGCCAGACAGTCGGAAAAGCCCGTCATTGTCACAAGGAAAAGCACGCGGTCACAAAACAAGTACAGAGTGTAAACTTCAATACCTATCATTATGAGCAAATTTATCGAACTTTCAGACTACGACGCGAGCATACACCGAGAGATTCTGGACGCACTGACAAGGGAGGATGACGCTGTCGTGGAGATATGTGAGGACCGCGCCGTCGCCGAGATGCGCTGCTACCTTTCCAGACGTTACGACTGTGACAAAATATTCACGGCAACCGGTGACAAACGCAACCAGCTTGTCCTGATGATGGCCATCGACATAGCCGTGTACCACATCTTCTGCATACATAACCCGAGGAACCTGTCACCGCTGCGGAAGGAACGCCACGAAAGGGCGGTCGAATGGCTGAAAGCCGTGGCGGCCGAGGAGATATCGGTGGACGGCCTGCCCCTGCTGTCCGAAGAGACGAGGACGGCAAAATCAAATTTCCTTATCAAAAGCAACCGTAAACGTGTAAACCATTGGTAATATGAGCAAAAGAAAGAAAGGGGCCGGAAAGATAACCCAAAGCGGGAACCTGCCGAGGCCCGGGCAGAAAGGACCCGCAACCATCATACTGACACAGCCCAGAAGGTTCGGTATAGACATAGCGGACTACATGCTCGCGGTAAGGGCTTTCGAGAATGTGGACTACTCCAGACGCTTCAGGCTGTACGACCTGTTCAGCGACATACTCATGGACACGCACCTGACAAGTGTCATAGAGAAACGGAAGAATGCCGCACTGGCATCTTCCATAGAATTCCGCAGGAACGGGAAACCGGACGAGAAGGTGAACAAGCAGATCAGGTCCCCATGGTTCCGGAAGTTCATAGGGGACATCCTGGACGCCAAATTCTGGGGGTTCTCACTCGTGCAGTTCTACCGAAAGGGGGAATGGGTGAACTACGACCTGATACCGCGCAAACACGTCGATCCCGTGCGCAGGCTCATACTGCGGCACCAGACGGACACCACCGGGACGTCCTGGGACGAGTACCCGGACCTGTTGTTCATCGGTTCACCCGACGATCCCGGGCTGCTGGTGAAAGCAGCTATCTGGGTGATATACAAACGTAACGACGTGGCGGACTGGGCACAGTTCGCGGAAGTGTTCGGAGCGCCCATCAGGGAGTACACGTATCCCACGGATGACGACGAGGCACGGCAGAGGGCGCTGAACGATGCGGACAGCACCGGAAGCCTGTCGGTTTTCGTGCACGCGGAGGATACGGTGCTCAAGCTCGTGGAAGCCGCGAACAAGACAGGGAGCGCGGACCTCTACGACAAGCTCTGCGAGCGCTGCAACAACGAAATCTCAAAGCTGTTCCTCGGAAACACGCTCACCACCGAAGCCTCCGACAAGGGCACACAGGCACTGGGAACCGTACACAAGGATGTGGAGGAGAAGTGACGCTCTCCGACAGGCAGGACATCCTCGACGTGCTCAACTATGACATGGCCGACATATTCGCAATGCTCGGAATAGACACCACAGGCGGGGAGTTCTGCTATCCGGAAAAGAAGCTTATCGAACCGGAGAAAAAGATGTCCATCCTCACACAACTGCGCACGAACTTCAACCTGCCGGTGGGTGACGACTATCTCTACGAGGAATTCGGGATCGAGAAACCGGCAAACTATGACGAACTGAAGAAACGCCAGGAGGAGAAAGCGGCGGAAATCGAGGCGGCGAAGGCCCGAGAGACTGAAAAGACGGAAGAGGATAAACCGGATCCGGAAGAAGAACCGGAACTGGAAAAGCACGGAACACCCAAAGAAAAGAAAAAATGCCCTTAAAAAACGCGTACAACTGGCTGAAACGTTTTTTCGGGAAAGCCCCGGGGAGAGACGGGGCAGCTTTAGAATGGTGATGAACGACCTCTACAGAATGGAGGACAAACAGGTGGAAACTTTATTCTCGTTCGATGAAGAGGTACTGAAGAAAGCCTGAAGAACATCTATAGTAAAGACTTCCACCCCCTGACGGAAATCGAGGAGAACCTGTTCGAAGCCACATGGAAAACAATAAACGAGGCAGCGGACAAGGGGTTTGGGACACGAAAGCCCGACGATCCGGATTATGACTTCTACCGGGAAATCCGAATGAACAACGCCGTGTTCGCAGCTTTCAAGGTACACAGGGCACAGAACGACATGGCAGCGCTGCTGCTGGACAAAAACGGAAGTTTAAAGCCGTTTGAACAGTGGGTAAAGGAAGCCATGCCCATAGCCGACCATCAGATGGTCCATTGGCTGCGTACAGAATACGACACGGCCGTCATACGGGCACACCAGGCCGCGGACTGGAGGCAGTTCGAAAGGGAAAAGGACGTATTGCCGAATCTCAAATGGATGCCTTCCACATCCATACATCCGGGAAGCGACCACAGGATTTCTGGGGACCATACGTCCAATAGATGATCCGTTCTGGAACGTGCACAGGCCCGGGGACAGATGGAACTGCAAGTGCACGCTCTCATCAACGGATGAAGCGCCGACAGCGGTACCGGACGAAAACGGGCAGAACAAGGCACATGACGGTCTGGAAAACAATCCGGGAAAAGACGGCAAACTGTTTTCAGACAAACACCCCTACGTTACTGAAGCGCATCCGGGAGCAAAAAAAGCCGTGGACGCACTGACCAGGCGCATCAACGAAATGATAGCCGAAATGCCGGACAACCTGACGCTGGAGGAAAAAACCGACATCGCCCGCAACAATCTCAAGATAGAAAAGGCACTCGGCGTTACCAAAGGCAAGCCGATGACATACGAACAGGCGAACAAGGGAAAGGAGAACCCGAAATTCGGAAAAGAGGAAGGATACCGCGTGAATTGCCAGACCTGCACCGTGACACACATGCTCAGAAGGTTGGGGTTTGACATCGAGCAAAACCCAACATCAGACAAAGCGCATACAATGAAATGGCAAAACAAGGTATCACATGGGAAGAACGTTTCCTGAACCGGGACGGAACAAAGCCGGATTATGACTATACCTATAAATGGCAGGTCAGAAAGGGATATCAAGTAATGAATGCAAACCGACTGAAGGAATACTTCAGGGAAAAATTCAGAGAGGATGGAATATACGAGATATATTGTGCCTGGAAAGGCGGCTCCGCACACGTGTTCTGCGCGGAGGTGACTGAAGGAAAGACAAGGTTCTTCGACCCGCAAACCGGAAAGGATGATGCAAGCAATTACATACAGAGCATGAAAGCGGGCCGTGTGGGAGTGATAAGAATAGACAACAAACTGGTAAATCCCAAAATCATGGGACTATTCATCACCAAATAAACGGGAAGAAAGTGCCAGCCCCTCCTCACCGTCCACCAGACGGCAGGACTGGCCGTCGAACAGAATAAAGGCGGGAAGACCGACAGGCAACTCAAAACCATCCCCGTCAACACAGCCCACGGAATAGATGCTTCCTTCAGGGGAACTGGCTGATAAGACAACGGAGTTGTAACCGCTACTGTTTGCTAATTCCGACACTTGTTAGGTATTTCCATAACGCAAAAAAGGCACATAAAAAACGCCTTGCTGCAAAAGTATAAAATTATTTTTTAATTCAGTCATTCATGGACATAAAAGAATATTCAAAACTGATAAAAGCCAAACGGAAAGAACTGGATGGGCTAATGAAACGGAAGATGCCGGTTATCGCTGGACGAATGGCAAAAGACCATTTCCAGGACAACTTCCGCCGGGAAGGTTTCGTAAACGGAGGATTACACCCGTGGCCGAAAGCGAAAAGGCTGTCCTCGGGACGGACCGATGCGGCAGGGAACTACGGGACGCTGCTCTCCGGAAGGAACCATCTCTTCAGCTCCGTCAAATACATGCCGGGAGAATACCGGGTGAGGGTGGCAAACGAACTCGTCTATGCGCCAGTCAATAACTGGGGAGGAGAAGTTCATCCGACTGTTACGCCCCAAATGCGGCGTTTGCATGGGCAAAGTATTACCAGGCTTCAGGCAAGGCTAAAAAAGCCGCCACGGGCAAAAGAAAAGGCAAAAAGAAGGGTTCTGCCGCAAACAATGAACCACAGGAAAATCAGGAAGCGCTGAAATGGAAAAGGCTGGCGCTGACCAAAAAGAAAAAGCTCCGGATAAAAATACCGCAACGCCAGTTTATCGGAGAAAGCCGGGAACTGTCCGAAAAGATAGACCGGAAAATGGAGAATGAAATCAGAAATATTTTAAACTTATAACAACATGGAAGAAATTTTTATCGCGATCATGGAACGCATCGCCGAAAAGATGCCTGAACTGTCATACATTGACGAGGACTATGGACAGCTTGAAGCCGGGGCGGAGGAGGACCACTATCCGGTAACCTTCCCCTGCGTGCTCGTCGGGAACGCCGAATCGGACTGGAATGATCTCGGTTACGGGGTACAGAAAAGCGAGTCACTCATCACCATACGACTGGCCATTGACTGCTACGATGACACCCACTACACCTCCGGAACCTATAACAAGGAAGGGAACGGCAGCTGAAGGCCAAAGAGCTGTACAAGGCCTTGCAGGAGTTCCAGTGCACGGAAGAGACCAGCCCGCTGGTCAGGGTAAAGAGCCGGGACTATTCGCTGCCGGGAAACATCAAGGTGTACGAGACGGTTTATTCCTTCACGCTGCATGACGAGTCGGCCATGCAGGAAGGCGCGGCAAGGTTTATTCTCCCGTAAAGAGCGAGAGCTGGACGGCTGTCAGGCGGGGCTTCTTCACTTTCGGAACGGGCTTCACCTCCAGGTCCTTCAGCTCCCGGCACTTGCGCCGGATAATGGACATGATACGTTCCTCGGAAATGAAAAATTCCTGCCGGGACAACACTTTCAGGGCGTCATCAAAGCGCAGGCGCTGCACCTCCGTCCAGTAATAGTAACGGCGGCACAGGGCTTCATCACGGAGTTCTATCAGGTTCTTGTCTCGTCCTTTGGCCATAATTGTGGGATACTTGCTGCAAAATTAGGCATTTAACCGGTCATTATAGATAAAAAAACGCCGCATCGTATATGAATGCGGCGTTTTTCTGTTTAGAGTGTGAACAAAATCACATGGTCATCAGTTCTGTGTCATCTTCACCCGGGACAAACGGTTCGACGCGGGTGATCACCTTGCTCTGCACCTTCACCCGTCCGCTGCCATTACAGACCGGACATTTTGCGGATAAAGGAGCTCCTCCCTGGTCCAGGTAAAAGATACGTCCCTTGCCTTCACAGCGCTTGCAGGCCATGACGTGCGGCGCGATGTTCTTCGTCTTTTCCATAACTACAACCGGCAGAATGAGGCTCGATACGGCGCCAGACACCGTTCTCGTCACGTTTATGGAAATAGTAGTTCACCGCGGTCTTGTACACCACGTTGCTCTCACGGAAGAGGTCCATAATCTCCGTGTATTCACTGTCGAAACGGTCCTCCAGCTCGTACAGCTTGCTCACCGACTTGTAGTCCAGATCACCCTGGCGGTTACGCTCGATCATGGTCATACCGAGCTGGTACATCGGATCATCGGTACCGAGTTCCCGGCTCATGGCGTAACGCTTCAGGTAATCCACCAGACGCTCAGCGGCGAGGTTGGCACGCTCGTCGAAGCTCTTCACCTTGTTACTCCTCACTTCCAGCCTTCATGTCACCGTCTACGATGGTAAAACTTGCCTGATCATCTTGCGGAGCTGGCCTAGTCGCGCATTCAGTCGCGGAAACGAGGCGGCTTCCTTC
>ENA-OQAA01001679-OQAA01001679.1-human-gut-metagenome-genome-assembly--contig:-NODE-1679-length-10446-cov-3.630584_pt1 | contig 10446 bp, 12 predicted proteins | sample MGYA00242489_ERZ504515 | MGnify/ENA primary metagenome ERZ504515 (study PRJEB26092, sample SAMD00036237) | human gut metagenome | host: Homo sapiens | study: EMG produced TPA metagenomics assembly of...
CCCGCTATCCGATCGTTTACAGTTCCCATTCTTTGGCTGTTCCGCCTCCGCGTCTCCAAAGTCTGTTCCTGTATTTCGTATAGCCGTCATCAGCGACAAGTGATATCCTATCATGTATGGAAGTAATTGTCAATGTTTTTCTTGTTTTTTATTTATTTCAGATAATTCAAACAATTACCCTTTTTACCGCTTCTTTTCAGTCATAAATATTGCTTTCAAAATACTCATTCAAAATCCGCTCACCGAGACCTTACCCCTTGCAGATTTGTCATTTGCTATTTAATACAATTTCCCATCTCATACGCCTTTTTCAGTGCACTATGCCCTTTGATCGTTCCTGATTCGTTTACTCCTCCGGCAAATACGCTTCCTGAAAGATGCGCTCGATCAAAACAATCTATCCATCCTGTCAAACCACCGATCGCCCGATTCGGAACTTCCGGTTCATCTTCCGCAGCAGTTGTCAACATATAAATATCCGTAAATTTATAATCCGAATCATACAAGCTATTTGCTCTATCGATCATTGTCTTCATCTGTCCGCTCATTTCATAATAATAGATCGGTGTTGCAAATGCGATAACCTCTGCCTCATACATTTTTCGGGCAATCATATTCGCATCATCATCGATCACACAACGTCCCAGTTTATGGCACGCCATACACCCTTCACAAAACGCGATTGTTTTATCTTTTAAGGAAAGAAATTCCACTACATTACCGGCGTCCTCAGCCCCTGATGCAAATGCCTCTGCAAGTTTTTCCGAATTACTATTCTTTCTCAGACTCGTACTGATAACAAGAACTTTCTTACTCATAATCCGCCCTCCCAAACACCTAATACACTATCGGTACCGGTATTTCAATTTTCATTTTTTAAAGGTCTGTAGGAAATTCCCACAGACCTTCTATACACTATAATATGGTTAGATACTATTTTTACATCATACCCATTCCGCCTGCACCGCCTGCCGGCATAGCCGGTACATCTTCTTTAATCGTTGCCACAACAGATTCTGTTGTCAAAAGCGTGGATGCAACGCTCGTTGCATTCTGCAAAGCACTTCTTGTCACTTTAGCCGGATCCAGAATTCCTTTGCTTACCATATCAACATATTCTTCCGCATAAGCGTCAAATCCTACTCCCGGATCGGATTCTCTTACTTTATTTACAATCACAGCGCCCTCAAGTCCTGCATTAGCAGCAATCTGATGAAGCGGAGCTTCCAATGCTTTCAGAATGATCTTGGCTCCTGTCTTCTCATCACCTTCCAATTCCTCTGTCAATTTAGCCACTTCTTTTGAAGCATGGATATACGCAGAACCACCGCCTGCAATAATACCTTCTTCTACGGCCGCTCTTGTCGCATTCAGTGCATCTTCCATACGAAGCTTAGCTTCTTTCATCTCCGTTTCTGTTGCAGCGCCGACACGGATAACAGCTACACCGCCTGCAAGTTTTGCAAGTCTTTCCTGCAATTTTTCTTTATCAAACTCAGAAGTCGTCTCCTCGATCGCTTTCTTGATCTGTGCAATTCTGTCTTCAATCGCTTTTTTATCTCCGCATCCATCTACAATAACAGTATTTTCTTTCTGAACTTTTACAGATTTTGCACGGCCAAGCTGATCCATAGTTGTTTCCTTCAGATCAAATCCAAGTTCTTCTGAGATCACCTGTCCGCCTGTCAAAATTGCGATATCCTGAAGCATTTCTTTTCTTCTGTCTCCATAACCCGGAGCTTTTACTGCAACAACATTAAATGTTCCGCGAAGTTTATTTACGATTAATGTTGTGAGAGCCTCTCCTTCAATATCCTCTGCGATAATAAGAAGTCTTGCGCCGGACTGGACAATCTGCTCAAGCACCGGAAGAATATCCTGAATATTAGAAATCTTCTTATCTGTAATCAAAATATACGGATCATCAAGAATCGCTTCCATCTTTTCCATATCTGTTGCCATATATGCAGAAATATATCCTCGATCAAACTGCATTCCTTCTACAAGGTCTAATTCTGTCTGCATAGTTTTGGATTCTTCAATCGTGATGACTCCGTCATTCGATACTTTTTCCATCGCATCCGCAACCATCTGTCCGACTTCCTCATCGCCGGAAGAAACTGCCGCAACTCTCGCGATCTGTTCTTTTCCATTCACCTTGCTGCTCATAGCACGGATCGCTTCAACCGCGTTATCTGTTGCCTTTTTCATACCTTTTCTAAGAACGATCGGATTCGCTCCTGCTTCAAGGTTTTTCATTCCCTCATGTACCATTGCCTGCGCAAGCACTGTTGCCGTTGTTGTTCCATCTCCTGCCACATCGTTCGTCTTAGAAGCAACTTCTCTGATAAGCTGCGCTCCCATATTTTCAAATCCGTCTTCCAATTCGATCTCTTTTGCAATCGTCACACCATCGTTTGTAATAAGCGGCGCTCCGAAAGATTTGTCAAGAACGACATTTCTTCCTTTTGGTCCGAGTGTTACTTTTACTGTATCCGCTAACTGATTTACACCTTTTTCAAGGGCTGTTCTTGCTTCAGATCCGTATTTGATTTCCTTTGCCATCGTTAAACATCTCCTTATTCTTACCTGTGATCATCTGTCTTCTGACTATTTTTACTCTGTTACGATTGCGAGAATATCGCTCTGTTTTACGATAATGTACTCTTCTTTGTCCAGTTCCACGTCTGTTCCTGCGTATTTAGAGTAAATCACTTTATCTCCCACGTTTACCTGCATTACTACTTCTTTTCCATCTATATTTCCGCCCGGTCCTACAGCGATAACTTCTGCTTCCTGCGGTTTTTCTTTTGCCTGTCCCGGCAAAACAATACGGATTTTGTCGTCTCTTCTGCTTCTAACTGTTTCAAAACAATTTTGTCACCCAACGGTACTAATTTCATTGTAATTCCTCCTTTAAATTTGCCTGTTAGCACTCATTTATTACGAGTGCTAAACTTCATGAATATAAAATAGCACTCTGTTTTCAATTTGTCAACACAGTTTATGAGGTTTTTATAGAAAAAATAACAACAATCACCGGAAGTTCCAAAACGCACATTATAGATCAATCAGCAGTTGACAATATTTCAGTAAGCCCGATCTTTGCTCATCGCCCATAAAAAAGACGAAACGCATCTACGCACGTTTCGTCATTTTTCTGCCTTCATATACATTGTAAAAACCATTTTCAATCCGAAGCTTCAAAAACTTTCGGTCATCGCGACAATATCGTTCTTTCACAACCCCTGTGCAATACAAAAGTTCTGTCCTTGTCGAAATATAACATCTGTATTTAGCATCGAGTGAAATTACCGTCAATTCATCTTCTTTCAACTCAAGATAAATGTAATCTTCCTCCGGATCATATTTTTCAACCTGCACTGCCTTGTCGCTTCATCAAAAATTCCATCTGCCGATATGATTTTTTCCATACGCAGATCTACGGGATTTCCTTCGTACATCGTTCTTCCTCCTGCCTGCCTCTATCTGACTTTCCGCTTTTTAAAAAACTACATACGTTCTTTTTTTAATTTTCTCAAGTTCTTCAAAAATATAGTCGTTCAACACTTTTATATAGGTTCCCTTCATACCGGAAGAACGAGATTCAATTACTCCCGCACTTTCAAACTTACGCAGCGCATTCACAATAACCGAACGTGTAATGCCTACTCTGTCAGCTACTTTACTTGCGACAAGAATACCTTCCGTTCCGCCGAGCTCATCAAAAATGTGAATAATCGCTTCTAACTCCGAAAATGACAGTGTACTGATCGCCGATTGCACGATATGTTCTTTTCTTGTTTCTTCCGCACTTTCTTCATTTACAGAACGAAGCATCTCCAAACCGACAACAGCAGTTCCGTATTCGCTCAAAATAATGTCGTCTATCGAATACGTCTTATCTTGCTTATAAATAAATAATGTTCCAAGCCTCTCTCCCGCAATATCAATCGGAGTTACGATTGCCTGGCACCCCTGCACCGCCTCTGCTGAAAATCCAAGTGTCTCCAGATTCACATTTTCTTTTGTAGAAAGAATGCTTAAAAGTCTTTCATTTAACATCTGATCGATATGAGATCCGACAGCCTCTGTGATCAATTCACTGATTTCCTGAACATCCGCTTCTTTACGTACGCAGAATCTTCCCCTTTCTGCTTACCACAAGAACATTTGAATCAAGAATTTCGGTCAATACCGCACAAATATCATTAAATACGACCTTACTTGAATTATTGTTATGAAGCAATTTATTAATTTTTCTTGTTTTGTCTAACAGTTGTACGCTCATTATTTCCTCCGTTTGCTTCTTACAAGCCAATAATTGTATACACAAATCCAGATAAATATATAGATAATAATATGCTATCACACAATTTTTCTGATTTCAATACATTTCCGCAGTTTTATTTCTTATTTTTTATTTTTTTTATTTATAATCCGAATGCCTCTGTTTTTGTTTGGTTTCCACTCTATTTCCCGATTGTTTTTACATATCCGCATTTTTCATCTGCACATACGAGTTTATTTCCTTTTTCCAACATGTAACCGCCGCAGTCAGGACACTTTTCTTTCGACGGCTTCTGCCACGACATGAAATCACACTCCGGATTATTTTCACATCCGTAATATTTTCTGCCTTTCTTTGTCTTACGAATCACAACGTCCTTTCCGCATACCGGACAAGGTACGCCTATCTTTTCAAGGTATGGTTTCGTATTTCTGCATTCCGGAAACCCGGGGCATGCCAAAAATTTTCCATGAGGCCCGTACTTGATTACCATGTTTCTTCCACATTCTTCGCAGATCACATCTGTCACTTCATCTTCGATCTTGACACTTTCAAGCTCGATCTCCGCACGTTTTACCGCCTCATCCAGATCCGGATAAAAATTACGGATCACATCTTTCCATGCAACCTTTCCTTCCTCAACCATATCTAAAAGGCCTTCCATATTTGCCGTGAAATTTGCATCCACAATACTTGGGAAAGATTGTTTCATAATATTGTTCACCACTTCCCCAATTTCCGTCAAATATAAATTTTTCGCCTCTTTTGTCACATATCTGCGCCCAAGTATGATTGAAATCGTAGGGGCATACGTACTCGGACGCCCGATTCCAAGTTCCTCCAACGCCTTTACAAGACTGGCTTCTGTATAATGCGCCGGCGGCTGTGTAAAATGCTGTTTTGTATCAAAATCTTCTCTTGTAAATACAGAATCCATACTTAAGTGTCCTACAAGAACATTACTTTCCTCTTTTTCTTCATCAGCTTCTGTATAGACAGATCTAAACCCGTCAAATACACATCTTGATGTCGAAACCGAAAAACGATACTGCCCGGCTGCAATCTTAACCGAAGTAGATTCATATTGCGCCGGCATCATACGGCTTGCCGCAAAACGTTTCCATATCAGTTGATACAAACGGAACTGATCTCTTGTGAGAGATTCTTTGATCGAAGCCGGAGTTCTGCTGATATCCGTCGGACGGATCGCCTCATGTGCATCCTGTATTTTCTTTCCTTCCGCCTGCTTCGTCTGCCCCGCCGCAATATACTTTTCTCCGTAAACAGAAGCGATATATTCTCTTGCCGATGCGTCCGCTTCGTCTGCGATTCGAGTAGAATCCGTACGAAGATAAGTGATGACACCGACTGTTCCGCCGCCTTTAATATCAACACCTTCATAAAGCTGCTGCGCAATGCGCATCGTCTTTTGAGTTCCGAAATTCAGAGCCTTCGCCGCTTCCTGCTGCAGTGTACTCGTAGTAAACGGAAGAGGAGCTTTTCTGAACCGCTCGCTCGTTTTTATATCTGAAACTTTGAATTCTGCATTCTCGATCTTTTTGACAATCTCATTTAATTCCTGCTCTGATCTGATCGTCATTTTTTTCTGATCTGTTCCGTAAAACTTTGCTGTAAGAGGGCGCTTTTCCCCTTTTATCTTCAAAATCACGTCAAGTGTCCAATACTCTTCCGGAATAAACGCATTAATCTCCTCTTCTCTGTCTGCCACAAGACGAAGCGCTACCGACTGCACACGCCCCGCGCTCAGTCCGCGTTTTACTTTTGCCCAAAGAAGCGGGCTGATCCGGTATCCGACCATACGATCCAGAACGCGGCGTGCCTGCTGCGCATCAACTAAATTCATATCAATATCCCGCGGAGCTTTCAAGGATGCCTTCACTGCATTTTTTGTAATCTCATTAAAGGTAATCCTACGCATCTTCTTTTCATCTAATTTCAGCGCAGTCGCAAGATGCCACGAAATCGCCTCTCCTTCACGGTCAGGGTCAGTTGCCAGAAATACTTTGTCCGACTTCTTCGCCTCTTTCCGCAAAGCCGCAAGAATATCGCCTTTTCCCCTTATTGTAATGTATTTTGGTTCGTAATCGTGTTCTACATCGATTCCAAGTGAACTTTTCGGAAGATCCCGTACATGTCCCTGAGAAGCCGCAACTGTATAATTGCTGCCCAAAAACTTTTTTGATCGTTTTCACTTTCGCAGGAGACTCCACGATAACAAGATAATGTGCCATAAAAAATTACTCCTCCATCTGAGCGGTATGTGCCCATTTTTAACCCAAAGCTGTTTTTATGATTTTCAAACTCAAATCAAACTGCAGGAAAATTCATTTTAAACAATAATATAATGATTTTTTGATATTTCCCGTATGTACCCGCGCAATTCCAAAGAAACCAATATTTCCATCACCTGACGTACTTCCAGTTTTGTTTCTTTCAAAATTTCTTCCACGCTCTTTGGGTACAAACCGAGACAACTATACAACAATTCCTCTTGAGTTTCAAGCATTTTTTTATTTTTACCTTCTTTCTCTGTTTTTTTACCTGATAATCCCAATTCTTCCAAAAACATTTCCGGTGAAAGTAAAATTCCCGCTCCCTGACGGATCAATTCATTACATCCGATACTCATCCGGCTATTTACAGGACCCGGAAGCGCATACACTTCTCTCCCTTGTTCTAATGCCAGATCGACTGTAATAAGCGAGCCGCTCTTCTCTCCCGCTTCCATAACAAGCACAACATCTGACAATCCGCTTATAATTCTGTTCCGAGCCGGAAAGTTTTGAGGAAACGGAGGCGTTCCAGGCGGCATCTCGGAAATAATTCCACCTCCTTGTTCCAATATATCTACATAAAGCCCGATATGCTCCCTCGGGTAACAAACGTCTACGCCACACCCCAATACCGCGAATGTTTTACCATTTCCAAGAAGCGCCCCTCTGTGACCCATTCCATCTACGCCGCGAGCCATTCCACTTATAATCTGCACCCCATGTTCTGCCAAAACTTTTCCAAAATCAACTGCATATTTTTCACCATAAGGAGTACATCTCCTCGCTCCCACGAGAGCCGCCTTTTTCGCAGCTTTATCCGGAAGGCTGCCTTTTACATAAAGTGCATAAGGATAATCCGAAATCCGTTTTAATTTTTCCGGATATTCATCCGTAAAATGCGGAATAAAACGAATTCCTTTTTCACACAGACTTTCATACTCTTTTTCCGGATCCTGCCGTTTTGCCTTCAAAATTTTATCTTGCTCTGATTCGTTTAAAAATTCTATTTTTTTCAGCTGTGTTTCTTCTATATAATAAATCGCTTCTGCTGTTTTCATGCATTGACGCAGGCGGATTTTTTTTCGCAAATTTATTCCCTGTATTTTAGCAAACCAATATTCGTACTTCATACATTCTCCTTTTATTTCATACTTTATTTATCTATTCACATTTCACATTACTTCGCCTCGACCGTTCTCTTCACTTCCGTTTTCATTTTATCCTCCTATACAGTATATTTCCTGTTATCCATTCTATATCCAAGCGCTTCTTGCAAGTGCTTTACTTTGATCGCATCACTTTCTTCTAAATCTGCAATCGTTCGCGCTGTTTTCAAAATCCTGCTATATCCCCGGGCCGTCAAATTCATAACCGAAAAGGCCTGCTCCATCACCTTTTTTTCTTTTGTTCCCAACTTGCAATACTTATTTAAAGCATCCCCTTCCAACATTGCATTTGTTAAATTTCCTGTTTCCTTATATCGTATTCTTTGCATCTCTCTGACCCGGCAAATTCTTTTTCGTATTTCTTTTGAACTTTCGCCTTTCTGCTCATCTGATAAATGCTCATATTTTACTTGAGAAGCTTCCACACATAGATCGATCCTATCCAGAAAAGGACGGCTGATACGATTCTGATACGCTTGGATCTGCAAAGGTGTACATGTACAATTTGCATTCGGAAAACATCCACACGGACACGGATTCATAGCTGCCACAAGCATAAAATTTGCCGGGAATGTATAATTTCCGTATGTTCGCGACAGATTCACATACCGCTCTTCCAATGGTTGTCGAAGCACTTCCAACGTATCTCTGCGAAATTCAGGGAGTTCATCAAGAAATAAAACGCCTTTATGAGCAAGGCTGATTTCTCCGGGATGCGGAATCGTTCCTCCTCCGATCAAAGCAGCTTTTGTTGCCGTATGATGCACTTCACGAAACGGACGGTCTACAATCAGCGGGGTTTTCTCATCAACTAACCCTAATACACTGTATATTTTTGTAATCTCCAAACTTCTCGCAAATCAAGCGGCGGCAATATCCCGGCAATACATTTTGCCGTCATTGACTTTCCACTGCCCGGCGGACCGATAAGAAGAAGATTGTGCCCTCCTGCAACTGCGATTTCCGCTGCTCTTTTTACAAATTCCTGACCTTTCATATCTGCAAAATCAGGAAATTTCGTTTCTTTTTGAACTGTTTTTCTCAAATTCCCACAATCCGTTATCTCTTTATTTTGTATCTTCTTTCTCTTTCTTCTGTTTTGCATTGCCTCAACCGCTTCCTGCAAAGTCGCAGCTCCTACAATTTCCATTTCACTGACAAGCGACGCTTCCGTTACATTTTCAGACGGAACAATACACTTTCTCACCCCTTTTTCTTTCGCTTCCATTACGATCGGCAAAACTCCAGACACTTTCTTCACACTTCCTCCAAGACTGAGTTCTCCGATAATCAGACAGTCTTTCTCCGGCTTTTCAATCTGTCCTAATGCAGTCAATATCGCCGCGGCGATCGGCAGGTCAAAAGACGCGCCGTGCTTTCGCATTGTAGCCGGTGATAAATTCACAACAGTCCGCTTTGCCGGATACTCAAATCCCGAATTTTTAATTGCAGTTCTCACCCTTTCTCCCGCTTCTTTTACTTCCGATGACAAATACCCCACCATATGGAATACCGGCAGGCCGTTCGATATATCTGCCTCTACATGAATAAACGCCACCTCAAGACCTTCAATCACCGCAGATAAAATTGTACTGAAACTCATTTGCACTCCTTTCTATGAGCTTCCTGTTCTCCTTTGTTAAAATAACAAGATCTTCTATCGTTTATACTGTTGATTTATACACTATTTATTATAGAAGAAACACCACTTAAAATAATTGAATTCCAACCGATCCGGTCAGACACCTCTTTCAGAGGTCAGATTGCCGAAGATGAATTTCTTCGGGAATGTAGATTTATGATAATTCATAAAAAAATGAGCGTCAAGAAAAAAATGAAAATTTCACGAAATGACAGAATTTATTTCCCAGTTTACAGATGGAAAAGCACAAACAACATGTCTTTTACATAGACTATATCAAATGTGCTAAGAGGTGTTATCTTGAAATCATTTCCAAATCCGCTCACGCCGTCGGAAGAAAAATATTATATCCGAAAATACACAGAAGGTGACCTCGAGGCAAAACACATCCTGATCGAACGCAATCTAAGACTTGTCGCACATGTAATCAAAAAATATCAAAATTCCGAAGAAGATCCCGAAGACCTGATCTCTATCGGCACAATCGGACTGATCAAAGCCGTTGTCACTTTTAATCCTGACAAAGGAAACCGCCTCGCCGCCTATGCTTCCAGATGCATAGAAAATGAAATTCTTATGTATCTTCGTTCCAAGAAAAAAGCCGCAAAAGAAATCTCTCTTTATGAACCAATCGGCACTGACAGAGAAGGAAACGAAATAAAATTATATGATATTATCGAGACTGATGAAGAAGAAGTTGCCGAAAAAATTCACCTAAAAGAAAATATACAGACACTTTATGAAAAAGTCGAAAAAGAATTATCGCAGCGGGAACGTATTATTTTAAAAATGCGTTACGGACTCTATAACGGAGAAGAATATACGCAGCGGGAAATTGCAAGACAACTTGGAATTTCCGTTCTTATGTCTCACGAATCGAAAAAGGGGCTGTGGAGAAACTACGGAAATCTTTTTCATGATTTCAAAAATGAGAATGTGAAACTTTTTCTGTAAATAATGTTTTAGAAGGTCTTCTATGGTAAAATATTTTATCATAAGGAGGCCTTTTATTATGGCAAGAGAAAAGAAACCTGTACACAAAGTACAAATGAC
>ENA-OQAA01001680-OQAA01001680.1-human-gut-metagenome-genome-assembly--contig:-NODE-1680-length-10441-cov-2.127787_pt1 | contig 10441 bp, 8 predicted proteins | sample MGYA00242489_ERZ504515 | MGnify/ENA primary metagenome ERZ504515 (study PRJEB26092, sample SAMD00036237) | human gut metagenome | host: Homo sapiens | study: EMG produced TPA metagenomics assembly of...
AAAAAAATCCGCGTTATCCGTGTCATCCGCGTCTAAAAGATTATTTATCATTTAACTCATAACCCTACAGAGAAGAGCAAACCAAAAGTTCATATGTCCCGTAACCACCTGTGTGACAAGAAACTTGGTGTTCCATCATGATCAGTCGTAGTGAAACACGAGTTCAGTCCTAGTGGGAGGTACCTTCAGTCGTAGTGGGAGGTACCTTCAGTCGTAGTGGGAGATATCTTCAGTCGTAGTGGGAAGTACCCTCGGTTTAGCATAGTGAATGAATCATTGTGTTGTTCATGCCCCGCCATAACTGTGTCTCAACCGTACTTGCTCCGTACCTTCTTCGCTCAGAAGCACCTCTGACCGAAGAAATCCCGGACTAGGTACGGAGCAAGTGCATCTCGGGTATAGTCAGAAGTTGTGTAAGCCGTTTAATGTCGAAATATCCTGAAACTTAAAAAAAATGTGTCTGAAAACGAAAAAGTTCATCTTTTTTCTTTCCGTCAGGACAGGATAAGAAAGACTATTCGTTATAATTTGTAGCAATTTAAAAACCCGAACAAAATGAAAAGAATAACTTTGAAATTTATTCCCGGTGTATTTCTGGCAGTTATATTCCTGCTAAGTTCTTGTACTTCTGCATATAAGGTGACGAAGTCAGAGGGAACCATGGTGGCGATTGACTCTACTTGGGATGTGAACCCGGATGCTGAAGCGGTGGCACTGCTTGCTCCTTATAAGGCAAAAGTTGACAGTATCATGTATCGTGTGGTGGGTACTGCGGAAATGAGTATGGATAAAGGAGCTCCGGAGAGTTTGCTTTCCAATCTGGTAGCGGATGTATTGCGCAATGCTGCCGCACAAGTGCTGGGCAAGCCTGCCGATATGGGCTGATAAATATGGGTGGTTTGCGTAATGTACTGACAGAAGGCCTATCACTACCGAAAATATCTATGAGATATTACCTTTCGAAAATTCCCTTTGTGTATTAACAATGAAGGGAGTCTATCTGAAAGAACTGTTTAATAATATCGCTGTGCGTCATGGTGAAGGTATCAGTGGAGTACAGCTCCTGATTACGAAAGACGGGAAATTGCTGCAAGGTACGGTTGGCGGGCGTCCGATAGAAGACGATCAACTCTATACGATTGCTACAATCGACTATCTGGCTGACGGAAACGACGGAATGACTGCTTTGCCTCAGGCAGAGAAACGGGAATGTCCGGACGGAGCCACTTTGCGCGGCCTGTTCATGGACTATGTGGAACGTCAAACTGCTGCCGGAAAGAAGATCACTTCGCGTCTGGAAGGTAGAGTAACTGTGAAAGATGAGTAATCCTGCTCACCGAGAAAATAAATCATAATTCATAAATCAGAAATCATGAAACGATATATTCTTTTAATGTTGGCAGTCTGCTGCCTTCTTCCGGCATCAGCACAACAATCTATCCGGGAAATCTCCAAGGAACCCCTTTGTCTGCTGGCTCCCGACTCTGCACAGAAAACCAAGCAATTGGTGATTCTGCAAACAAGTGATACACATAGCCGCATTGAGCCCATTGCCGTAAATGCTGCCGACCGCTATGCCGGTATGGGCGGAACCGTGCGCCGGGCCACCTTTATTAAAGAGGCACGCAAGGTGAACCCTGATCTGTTGCTGTTCGACTGTGGAGATATCTCTCAGGGAACTCCTTACTATAATCTGTTTCAGGGAGAAGTAGAAGTCAAGATGATGAACCTTATGGGTTACGATGCCATGACGATTGGTAATCATGAGTTTGATTTCGGTCTGGAAAATATGGCACGTCTGTTTCGTATGGCAAACTTCCCAGTGGTATGTGCCAACTATGACGTAACAGGTACGGTGTTGGAAGGACTGGTGAAACCTTATACTACTTTCAGCCGCAATGGATTGAAGATCGGTGTCTTTGGTCTTGCTCCGAAGATGGAAGGATTGGTGCAAGCCGATAAATGTGAAGGTGTGGTTTATAATGATCCGATAGAAGTGGCACAGAAGACGACGGATCTGCTGAAGAACCAGGAAGGTTGTGATGTCGTTATTTGCTTATCGCATCTGGGTTATCAGCTTAAAGGTGCTCCTTGTGACGAAGAACTGGCACAGAAAACAAATAATATTGATGCCATATTGGGCGGACATACCCATATTTCATGAAAGAGCCTGCTATTTATTTGAATAAAGACGGTAAGAATGTACTGTGATGCATACAGGAAAAAGTAGGAATTTATGTGGGAATGTTGAAACTGACACTTACAGAAGAAGAATCCCAACCATCATCTAAGTAATACATAATAAAAATGAAGAGAACAATTCTCTTGTTGTTGGCTATCCTTTTATGGGGTGGCACATCCTTGCTTCATGCCCAGGCAGAAGCCCCTTTTCTACCTTCAGCGGCAGATGCACGTTGCAAACAGTGGTAGATTCCGTATTTTCCGGTTTGAACCTGCAAGAGAAAGTAGGGCAATTGATTGTCACCACCTTCCCGGCCAAGGCGGATAAGCAGAAAAAGAAGCAGATACGTGATCTTGTGAAGAAGTATAAGATCGGAGGTCTGCTCTTTGCCGAAGGTACGCCGGAAGAACAGGCAATACTGACGAATATTGCGCAGAAGAACTCCAAAGTTCCCGTTATGATCACTTTTGACGGTGAGTGGGGGCTCTCCATGCGTCTGGAAGGTACGCCCTATTTCCCAAAGAATGCGGCTCTGGGCTGCATTGAAGACAATCAGTTGATTTATGAATACGGACGTGAGGTGGCACGGGAATTTCGTGAATTGGGTGTGCATGTCAATTTTGCACCTGATGCGGATGTGAATACCAATCCTTTGAATCCGGTGATTCATGTTCGTTCGTTCGGTGAAGATCCGAAGAAAGTAGCCGAAAAGGTGCTGGCTTACAGTCGTGGATTGGAAAGTGGTGGTGTGCTGTCCGTAAGCAAACACTTTCCCGGTCATGGAGATACGGACGTGGACTCGCATAAGGGACTGCCGGTGCTCTACTATAATCGTGAACGTTTGGATAGCGTCGAGCTGTATCCGTTTCGCGAAATGGTGCGTGCCGGATTGGGCGGTGTGATGGTAGGTCATTTGCAGGTGCCTGCTTTGGAACCGGACGCCAAAACGGCATCTTCACTTTCCAGAAATGTAGTAACGGGATTGCTGAAAGACGAAATGGGTTTTCAGGGCTTGGTGTTTACGGATGCGCTGGATATGAAAGGTGTCTCGTCTGTGCCCCAGCTTACTACAAAAGCCTTACTTGCCGGAAATGATATGGTATTGGTGCAGTACAACACCGCAAACGCTGTGCAGGAAGTGCTGAGTGCTGTGAAAGAGGGTGTTCTCTCTGAGAAAGAAGTGGAAGCGAAATGTCGTAAGATACTTACTTATAAATATTTGTTAGGCTTGCGCCAGCCACGTCCGCAGTTACAAGTTAGCGGAATGAGCTATCGTATCCATACGGATGAGGCGAAGGCTCTGGTAACCAGGTTGCGCCAAGCCTCCATTACGGTGCTTGGCAATCATTTCGGGATATTGCCTTTGACACCGGTCGGTGGTGCTCCTATTGCTCTTCTGAGTATAGGCGAAGGCAAAGACAGTGTTTTTGTGGATGAGATGAAGAAATTATCTCCTGTTCCTATGGAGTGTTTTCGTTTGACAAGAGAAATGTCGGAAGATGGCCGCCGTGAACTGGCGCGTAAGTTGGCGGACTATCGGCGTATAGTGGTCAGCGTATCGGGAAAAGATGCCGATGTGGTTGCTTATGCCGATTTCCTGGCGGGATTGGACTTGTCCGTGCCGCTGGTATATGCTTTCTTTACGTCTTATCGTGGAATGCAACCGTTAGAGCCTGCTTTGAACCAAGCCAGCGCCGTAGTGCTGGGACATTCTTCTGAAGCGGATATCCAACAATATGTGGCAGGTGTCATCTTTGCCAAAGTGCCTGCCCAAGGCAAACTTTCCATGAGCATCGGAAGTCTTTATCAGGCCGGTGAGGGAAGTGTGATCACTCCGGGGATGAAGCCGGGAAGCATTATTCCCGAGGATTTGGGGATGAAGTCCAATGAGTTGCATCGCATTGATGCTATCGTGCGGGCAGGACTGGCTGCCGGAGCTTATCCCGGTTGCCAGGTGCTGGTGCTGAAAGACGGTCAGACGGTGTATGATAAATGCTTCGGTATACATTCCGATAAGGATACCACTGCTGTGCGTCCTACGGATCTGTTCGACCTGGCTTCTCTGACAAAGACTACTGCAACGCTGCTTGCCGTGATGAAACTTTATGATGGTGGTAAGTTGAAACTGACGGATAAGGCTTCCCAATACTTACCTTTCTGCGAAGTACGAATAAGAAGAATATTACGATTAAGGACTTGCTTCTTCACGAGTCTGGCCTGCCGCCTTATATTCGTTTCTATCTGGAGGCTATCGACCAAACTCCGTGCATGGACCGTATGCCCAAAGTTGGTGGATGAATGGCATCGCACGCGGGTAAGCGAACATAGTTATTATTGTTCGGACTTCAAGTTCAAGAAAGGACTGGTGTCGGAGAAAGAATCATCGGTTTACAACTTGCATGTAGCTGATAAGATGTGGTTGAATAAGAGTTTTAAGAATACCATCCTGCAAAAGATTGCCCGTTGCGAAATGGACAGTAAGCGGTATGTGTACAGTGATCTCGGCTTTATACTGTTGCAACAGGTGGTAGAGTCAATTGTCAAGTTGCCGATGGACCTCTATCTGGCTAAGGAGTTCTATGCGCCTATGGGCTTGCAGCGTACCATGTACCTGCCTTTGCAGAAATACTCCAAAGAAGAGATAATGCCTACGGCTGCAAACGACTTCCTGCGTCGTCAGGACTTGTGTGGCTATGTGCATGATGAGGCTGCTGCTGCATGGGTGGCATATCCGGTAATGCCGGTCTCTTCTCCACCGCCTCCGAAGTGGCTAAAATCTATCAGATGATATTGAACGGTGGCGAATGGAACGGTAAACGCTATCTGAGCGAAGCGACCTGCCGCCTGTTCACTACGGAAACTTCCGCTATCAGCCGCCGGGGATTGGGCTTCGACAAACCTAATCTGAAGGATTTGAAGAATAGTCCTTGTGCTGCCTCTGCTACCGCTGCCGTTTATGGGCATACCGGTTTCACGGGGACTTGCGCCTGGGTGGATCCAGAACACGGGACGGTGTACGTCTTCCTCAGTAACCGCCTGTGTCCCAATGTGTGGAATACGAAATTGGGTGAAATGAATATTCGCACGGATATACAGGAGCGATTTATAAAAGTCTGAAATAGCCGGAACATAGAAAATACGGGAGACACGGGAAAATACAGCGTTTTTTACTAATTAGTCGAAAAAACTCTGTGTTTTCCGTGTCTTTGTGTTTGAAATACTATAACTTTGGTAGCCTTAATGTATAGATAATAATGAAGAAACTATTCCTATTCCTCTTGATACTATTCAGTTGTTGTGCCCGTTTTGATGCTCAGACACATCGCTTACCGGCACCGCAATCTCCTGTTACGCCTGTTGAACCTATCCTGATGCGTTCCTTTACCAATGATGCCCGCTGCCGGCAGTGGGTGGACTCAGTGCTCAACAAGATGAGTCTGAAAGAACGTATCGGACAGCTATTCATTTATACCATTGCCCCCCAACAGGATAAAGCAAACCGCGACCTGTTGCGCAAAGTAGTGGACGACTACAAAGTGGGTGGCCTGCTTTTTTCCGGTGGTTTAATGGAAAACCAGGTGGCACTGACTAATGAAGCGCAGAAAATGGCGGATATTCCGTTGATGATTACCTTCGACGGTGAGTGGGGACTTTCCATGCGTTTGCGGGGTACACCGGTGTTTCCGCGAAATATGGTTCTGGGCTGTATACAAAACGACAGCCTGCTCTATGAGTACGGGCGCGAGATGGCCCGGCAGTGCCGTGAGCTTGGCGTGCAAGTCAACTTTGCTCCCGTGGCGGATGTGAATATCAATCCGAAGAATCCCGTTATCAATACCCGCTCTTTTGGAGAAAGTCCGGTAAATGTGGCGGATAAAGTGATAGCTTATGCACGTGGACTGGAAGATGGCGGTGTACTTTCCGTAAGCAAGCATTTTCCCGGCCATGGAGATACGGATGTGGATTCGCATCATTCATTGCCGAAGCTGTCGTTTTCGCGTGCACGTCTGGACAGCGTGGAGTTTATCCGTTCAGAAAGGCGATTCAGGCCGGACTGTCCGGTATGATGGTGGGACATTTGGAAGTGCCGGTGCTTGAGCCGAAACGAGGAGTACCTTCCTCGCTTTCGCGCAAAGTGGTGCATGATTTGCTGACACAGGAGATGCAGTTCAAAGGGTTGGTGTTTACGGATGCACTTGCCATGAAGGGAGTATCTGCCAATAACACGAGTATTTGCTTGCAGGCATTGCAGGCGGGGCACGACCTGTTGCTTGTTCCCCGGCGGATAAAGGAAGAGGTGGAAGCTATACTGGATGCCGTGAAGAGCGGTGAGTTGACAGAAGCGGAGATCGAAGCGAAGTGTCGGAAAGTGCTTACCTATAAATATGCTCTCGGATTGTCGAAGAAACCTTTTGTCCGTCTTTCCGGTTTGGGAAACCGTATCAATACGGCACATACGCGTGATCTGATACGGCGTCTGAACCAGGAGGCGATCACTGTGCTGAGAAATAAGAACAATGTGCTTCCGCTGGATGCGGATACCCGTGAAGTGGCAGTGCTCAATGTGGGGGATGCGAAAGAGGTACAGCCGTTCCTGAAAGAACTCTCCGGATATATAAATTCCGCCGGGACGAAAGGAAGTCCCACCGTCTTTCAGCTGAAGAAAGACTTGCAGCCTGCTGCACGCAAGCTGTTGCGTGATTCATTGTCGCAATATAAACGTATTCTTGTCTGCGTCACGGAACATCGTCTGGCACCCTACCAACCATTCTTTGCCGAGTTTACTCACGATGTGCCGGCGGTTTATCTGCTTTTTATTCCCGGTAAGCAGATGTTGCAGATACGCCGGGCAGTGTCTGCTGCGGACGCCGTAGTATTGGCACATTCTTCGATAGATGATGTGCAGTGCCGGACAGCCAAAATACTTTATGGAGATGCAACAGCCGACGGACGTCTTTCGGCAAGCATCAGCAATTTGTTTGCCACAGGTACGGGGCAGGTTATTACTCCGAAGACACCACTCCACTTTGTGCCCGATGAGTATGGAGTGAATTCTCGTCTGCTGACCCGTATCGATGAGATTGCGAAAGAAGGAATTAAGGAAGGTGCCTATCCCGGTTGCCAGATCGTGATATTGAAAGATGGAAAGGAAATGTATAATAAGGCATTCGGAACGCATACCTGGCCGGGCGCTTCTGCCAATAGGCTTTCTGCATCCGTTATTCCGGGTGCTACTTTGTCGGTATCCCCGACGGATGTTTATGATCTTGCTTCGCTGACAAAGACTACGGCAACGCTGCTTGCCGTCATGAAACTGTATGATAAAGGGCGTCTGAATCTTACTGACCGTGTGTCGGACTATCTGCCTTGGCTCCAGGATACGGATAAAAAGGATATTACTGTCCGGCAATTACTGTTGCATGAGTCCGGATTGCCTTCCACGTTGTTGTTCTATCTGGAAGCTATCGATAAGGAAAGTTATGAAGGAACTCTTTTCAAGGCAAAACCCGATGCCGCACATTCTGCACAGATCGGTGTACGTACCTGGGCAAACCCGAAGTTCAAGTTCCAGAAGGGGCTGACATCTAAAGTACGCACGGCAGAGCATACATTGCAGGTTTCTGATAGCTTGTGGTTGAATCGCTCCTTCAAGGAGGCATACCGGCAGAAGATTATAGAAACTCCGTTGCGCGACCGGCGCTATCGGTATAGTTGTGTCGGCTTCATCCTGTTGCAGCAGTTGGTGGAAGCGCGTACGGGAATGTCGATGGATACTTTTCTGGAGCAGGAGTTCTATGCTCCGATGGGACTGAAACGTACCGGATACTTGCCGCTGCGAGGTGCAGCTACTGCGGGAACGGCTTATGCCGGCATTGTTTCCGGTAGCCATGCTCCTCTGTCGAAAGCCGAAATTATACCTTCTTCCTTTGATCCTTTCTTGCGGAAGACTGTTCTTCAGGGCTTTGTACATGATGAGTCGGCAGCCTTTCAGGGTGGTGTATCGGGTAATGCCGGATTATTCTCTAATGCAACGGAAGTAGCGCGAATTTATCAGATGTTGCTGAATGGTGGTGAACTGGATGGCAAGCGCTATCTGAGTCCGGAGACTTGCCGTGTATTTACTACTACGGTTTCACGCATCAGTCGCCGTGGTCTGGGATTTGATAAGCCCGACCGTCAGAATCCGGCAAAGAGCCCATGCGCTGCCGCTACCCCTTCTACCGTCTATGGTCATACCGGCTTTACGGGTACTTGTGCTGGGTAGACCCGACGAACGGCCTTGTTTATGTCTTCTTGTGTAATCGCATTTATCCCAATGTATGGAATACGAAACTGATGAAGATGGATATTCGTACACGGATACAGGAAGTGATGTATCAGGCGGTGAAATAATTACGAGTTACAAGCTACAAGCTACGAGCTACAAGTGCCATGCGGCATAATTGTTCGTAAACATAGCGCAGCAACTTGTAGCTTGTATCTTGTAGTTCGTAACTACAAAAGGGAATAGCCCCCCGCTCACGCGGCCGGTTATTCCCTTTTTCACGTCTTGAAACAATCAATTAATACCAGTCAAACTTATTGTGTTGCAATGCAAATTATGTTAGAATGCAATACCTAGCGTAGACCGAAGTTGCTCAAGCCATCTACACTGTATGTGAACAAGTCACCCTTGTTCGTGCCGTAGCTATAGTAAGCGGCAACGTGCAGACCCGGACCATAGGCCCATGTAGATGTTGATACCAATTTCCGGTGATACGTAGAAGCCCCAGGTGCTCTTGTTAGCTTCGTACACATTGAAAGTAGATTTGATTTCGGCATATTGAGGACCTACTTTCAATCCAACGTAAGGTTGGAAAGCGCTACCGCGGTCGAAAGTATAACGTCCGGCAAGGCCGAAAGGCAACTGGAACAAAGTGTGCTGTTGGTCAGTATTGATGCTACCACCTTCACCTACGGGAAGTGTCTGGCGACCGAAGTATTCGTGGTTGCTGTGGTAGGCCAGGAAGGCACCAAGAGCAATGTTCGGAGTCACATAGTAACCACCTTCAAAACTCATACCCCATCCGCTGGCTTTATCAGCGAAGTGGTTGCTCAGGGGGAAGTTGAATTGCCAATCGATGTTGGCATAACCGTTATCGGTTAATTGTGCCTTTGCCGGCATGGCGAAGACGAGAGCCAGGGCAGTGATTGCCAGTACTCTTATAGAAAGATATTTTATTGTTTTCATACTTGTTATTGTTTTTAGTTATGAGATACTTCAGGCTGTACCTCTCTACTTAACTATTTACTACTAACAATTACTTATTAGTAAGGTAAGAAGATTGAGTGTAGGCTTGGTTCACACCTTCAATGGCCAATTTGGTGTTTACAGCTGTAGAACCGCTAAGCAATCCGCTCATGTAGCTTGTCCAGAGTATGGGCAATTTTTCCTTTTCGCCTTGAGTGGCTTCCAGGTTGAGAAGCTCGGTGATGAATGAACCGGTGCTATATGTATAAGTCACAGCATACGGGTAGTACCATCCGCCCCAGTTGCCCCAGTAAGGTGCATCCCAGTAGCCCGGGTAATTCCACCACCATTCGGGACGTCCGTAGTCATTAAAGTAGTAAGTGCTCTTGATGTAGCTGACCTGCAAACCGAGGTTGGCTTCTTCACGATCGTCTACACGGACAAAACCGCGATTGTTCATATTGGTAGCGTAGGCTTGCAGAATTTCCTGAGCGCTCTCGTCTTTCCAGTATTCAGCTTCTTTCTTATCACCGATGATAAGGATGCTGTCCGGCATGTAGTACGTTTGGAAAGCTTTGAAATCAGCTTTCGTGTCATAGTTGGTATAAACCAGATACTTGTTGTCCAGCTTATCCGTGTCAGGGTCTTTTTCGCAGGCTGCGAAAGTCAAGACCACCAATAATAGGGGAATTAATTTCTTCATACTTTTATAATGTTTAGGTTAAATATAAAAATCCTGCCCTGGTACCTCAGGCTTTTGGTACATGAACAAGATAAAAAATAAAAGGTTCAGAAGGGGGTATGTTAAATTTTAATCTTTTGCAGAAAAACGGGGCGCTCTGAATTGGGGGAATAGGTGCATAGACGGTATTTTACAGGCTATAAGTCCACAGCTGTTTCCTTTCATGAAAATTCAGTTTACCCCAAATGGTAACTGTGTTGACTCTACACGGTGACTCTATTTACACACCGAGGTAAGCTCGTTACATACCGAGGTAAATGTCGTTACATACAGTGGTAAATGCTTT
>ENA-OQAA01001681-OQAA01001681.1-human-gut-metagenome-genome-assembly--contig:-NODE-1681-length-10432-cov-1.565260_pt1 | contig 10432 bp, 11 predicted proteins | sample MGYA00242489_ERZ504515 | MGnify/ENA primary metagenome ERZ504515 (study PRJEB26092, sample SAMD00036237) | human gut metagenome | host: Homo sapiens | study: EMG produced TPA metagenomics assembly of...
CAGTTGCTTTTCACCGTTGCGGCGGTCCAGTTTGCCGATGTATTTGCCATCCAGGAAAACTTGGGCATAATCGTGCGCATCGTTCACAGTGAGCAGGGACGGGGTTTTCATCTCGGGCAGTGTGGTGCGGTAGAGAATACTTCCGAATCCCTGGTTATATTCCTCCATGGTACGGATATTGCGGTCTTTCTTGGCAGCAGGAAGATTGTCGAACAAAGGAGCCATCTCTGTAAATTGGAAAGACGGAATACGGATGGGCTTGATTAAAGCGGGAACTTTAGCCTGCTTCTCGCCGTTCATGTATTTGGACAATGCTTTTCGCAATTCCCAGTATTTGGGAGTGGTCTGTCCCGATTCGCTGATGGGGGCGTCGTAGTCGTAAGAGGTTACGTCAGGGGCGAATCGGGTGAGTTGGCTCCTGCCCAGTGTCCCCAGTTGGTCCCTCCGTGGGTCATGTAGAGGCTGAAGGAGATGCCTTTGGACAACATCTCGTCAATGCCGGCAATCATGTCGGCAGCCGGACGGGTTTCGTGGTTGGCTCCCCACTTGTCGAACCAGCCGCTCCAGAATTCGGAGCACATCAGCGGGCTATCAGGACGGAGTTTCTTCAGCGGTGCAAACTGTTGGTCGATGTTGGCTCCTGTACCGAAGTTCATGGTCCATACCAGGTCGTGGAGTCCGTTCTTGGTGAAGTTGGACGCCCAGTCGCATTGGAACAGTGCTACGCCGGGGTAGTTGGCGCGTACGATGTCGCGGATTTGCGATACGTAGCCTTTGTCTTCCCCGTAGGAGCCGTATTCGTTCTCTACTTGTACCATGATGATGGGACCTCCGTTCTGTATGGTCATACCAGCTACCTGCTCGGCAACGGCTTTTTCGAAGATACCTACACGCTCCATAAAGTAGGGGTCGGATTCGCGCAGGCGGATATCTTTTTTCTTGAGTAACCACCAGGGCAGTCCGCCCATTTCCCATTCGGCACAGACATACGTCCCGGGCGCAGGATGACATACATGTCATTCTGCTGGCATAGGCGGCAGAATTCCGCCAGGTCATTCTGTCCGGTGAAGTCGAACACTCCCGGCTGAGACTCGTGGGAGTTCCAGAATACATAAAGGCAGATGGTGTTCATGCCCAGTGCCTTGCATAGCTTGATGCGTTGGTCCCAATAGGCTTTGGGGATACGTGGATAGTGCAGCTCTGCGGCTTTGATGACAAACGGCTTGCCATTCAATAGGAATGTTCCTTTGCCGGCAGAGAAGTCGCCTTGTTCTTCCCATTGGTACGCGGGTCCCAGCTGTCGCGCCAGGGTATCGTGATTGTGCCGTCCTTGCCGAATTCAAGCGGGAGCCATACGTAGCGTGAGTCCTCAAGGTTTTTCTTTTTCCAGCGGTCGAACATGGCAATGTAGGCATTTCCTTTTCCGTATACTTGCTGCACGTAAGTGCTTTGTGCATAGAAGGTCTTATCTGCATCAGGACCGGTACACGGATTGCCGATGGTAGTCCATTGCCCCATGATGGAGTCGGCCACAGCCAGTTCGGCAACATTGGATCCCAGCCGGTACAACCGGAAGAGAGCATATAGTACTTGCCGTTATACTTGAATACGGCGGGTGCTTCGCGGCTTTGCTTCACGAAATTGCGTGTATAGCGACCAGTGGGCTTCAGGTAGTCATCCGTTAGTTCGCTTATATATAAGGTAGCGTTGTTTTCCGACGAGTAGACTGATATGCCTTGCCGTTATCATCAACGAACACTGTTTGGTCGCGGCTCATCGCACCGTTGGGACGGAAGCTGCTACATAGGTGAATGTCCCGGTAGGAGAATCGCTGACCGCTACGCCGGCACATGCCTTACTGTAGTCGGCGCTTTCCACATGCGCCACATGACGAATTTCTTTGTCTTTTCGTTGTAAATCACTTTGGGACGTTCCAACACCTTGCTGGGGTGCAGGTCGTGTTTCTCGTCATCTTTCACGGCAGGAAGTACAATACCCTCGAACTTCCAGTTCAGCAGGTCTTTTGAAGAGTAGCAGCTGACACCGGTTACGTCGGTGCGGTAGCATTCCCACGTAGCCCATTCGGGCAGGATGGTTTCCCCTTTTTTGTATTCGCCATACCAATAGTAGGTCCCTTCGTGGTAAAGAAGGCCGCCGCCATGGGCGTTGATGGGATTGCCGTCGGTGTCTTTCCATACTTCCCCGGGTATGATTGCGGCATTTTTCGTTTGTGCTTTTGTTTTTGCAGATGGCAGGCAGCAAAGGCAGGCCAGCAATGCAAAACTCCAAATAATTTTCCTTTTCATTTAAGAATTCGGTATTAGATAATTAATAAATCGTTTATGTTTTGGGCAAAGATATGCGAAAGTTGAGAAATGGAGGGTATGTAAATGTGTCAAAAAGGAGAGATTATAGCTCTAATCTCTCTTTTGTGATGTTTTTCGGTCTTTTCTATTTGGTTTGTACTTGTTTCATCACCCGGAGGAAATTTCCACCCCATATCTTGGCGATGTCTGTTTCTGTAAATCCATGTTCCAGCAGACGGACGGTGATATTGATGAAATCATTGTCCCCATTGCATCCTTTGACCCCGCCTCCACCGTCGAAGTCCGAGCCAATGCCCACGTGGTCTATGCCTGCCACTTCAACCATGTGCAGCAGGTGTTTCATGAAGTCCGTAAGGTTGGTTTTCTTGGCATCCGGGTTCAGGAACTCGTCTACCAGGCAGGCTTGAGCCACACCGCCATGTGCGGCAAGGGCGCGTAGCTGTTCGTCGGTCAGATTGCGGTCGTGTCTGTAGATGGCGCTTGCAGAGGAGTGGGAGACTATGACCGGTGCTTTTGAATATTTCAGTACATCCCAGAAGGTGCTTTCGGCTGCATGGGAAAGGTCTATCATTATTCCCAGCCGGTTCATTTCTTTCACCACTTTTCTACCGTAAGGACTTAAGCCGTTCCAACGGGCAGTCGTGTCCGAAGAACTGTCGCAGATGTCATTGTTGCGGGTGTGGCAAAGGGTGATGTAGGTAACGCCTGCATCATGGAAACGGGTGATATTCTTCAAATCCTTGCCGATGCCGTATCCGTTTTCGATGCCAATATAAAAAGCTTTCTTTCCTTCGGTCTTGAGCCTGGACAAATCATCGGGCGTGCGGGCTATGGCACATTGCTCCCCGTTCATCTCCACTTGTCGGTAGATGTGGCGTATCAACTCATCCACTCGGTCAATGGCTTTCAGACTGTTCTCTTCATCGCACGGGCTTGGCGCACCCAGCATGCCAGGTATTGTCCATCCAATTTTCCTTCTCGCATCTTGGGCAGGCAAACCTGCGTTTTTTCGCGCGTACCTATATTATAGGAAACGTCAAAATCAAGTGGGGTGTCTGTATGCGTGTCGAGGGAGAGGATGCGGCGGTGAATCTCTTTGGCATGCCGGTAGGTAGCTGCCTTTTGAACCAGAAAATAGAAGAATCTGGCAGAGATGCTGTCGCCTGCCGTAGCCAGAGCTTCGGGATGGAATTGCACACCCCATATCGGATATTCGTGGGAAGACTCTATAGCTTCGGGAATACTGTCTGACGACCAACCCGTTACGCTGAATCCCGGGGCAACTTGCTTGACCGCCTGGTGATGGTGAGTATTGGTGAAAAGTTGTGTCTGTCCGGTTATGGATGCCATGGCAGAACCGGGAGTGAGGTGGACGGTATGAGTTGGTATACTGCTCGGTTCCTGCTGCTGGTGGCAGACAGTGGTGTCGGGATGCTGGGTAGGGATATCCTGATAAAGGGTTCCGCCGAAAGCTACATTGATTAACTGTTCTCCTCGGCAGATGCCAAACATCGGAATGTTACGCCGGGTAGCCAGGCGGATGAGTGCCATGTCGTATACATCACGCAGGGAGTCCACCTCTCCCAGCTGTTCGATGGGCGATTCATTGAAATAGGAAGGTGGATGTCTCCTCCTCCTATCAGAATGATACCGTCCAGCCGGTTGGCAATGTCTGTCAAGACAAGGCTATCGGTAGTGATGGAAATCAGTATAGGTGTTCCACCTGCCTGGATTACAGACTCGGTATACGTCATCTGTGTGGATGAGCTTCGGCCCGGATGTGAGCAGGAAATGCCGATGAGAGGGGCTTTCCTGGTTGTTTTTTGGTTGGACTGTCCCATTGCCAAATATGGACATAGAACGAGCAGTGTTGTTAACAGTAGTTTGTTCATGGTTTTCGGGGGGGATTCTTTTTCCTGCAAAGTTATAAGAAATATTTAAGCCGTCCAAGAAGTTGGATGACTTGTGAATTCGGGCAGTTTATTGGCAGAAGAACATTATATTCTTTGTTGGCGGAGGAAGTGTGTTATATAACATGCTTCCCGATGTTGCTTTTCTTTGAATTAATGCCTAATTTGCGCCTCACAAAAAGTTAACGGCATCATCGTATGTCAGGTTATTCACTTAAAATCTTAATATATCATGAAAGTATATCAGACGAATGAAATTAAGAACATTGCCCTCCTTGGCAATGACGGCTCGGGTAAAACCACTCTCACGGAAGCGCTGCTCTTTGAGAGTGGTATTATAAAACGCCGCGGCAGGATTACTGCCAAGAATACAGTCAGCGATTACTTCCCGGTGGAGCAGGAATACGGCTATTCTGTGTTTTCCACCGTTTTCCATGTGGAGTGGAACGGCAAGAAACTGAATATCATTGACTGCCCGGGTAGTGATGACTTTGTAGGGGCTGCCATGACGGCGCTCAACGTTACAGATACTGCCATTCTGCTGCTGAACGGGCAATACGGTCCCGAGGTAGGTACGCAGAACCATTTCCGCTACACCGAGAAACTGGGCAAACCGGTTATTTTCCTGGTAAACCAGCTCGATAATGAAAAGTGCGATTATGATATGGTGCTTGAGCAGTTGCAAACCATATACGGTCCGAAGGTGGTGCCCGTGCAATATCCGCTGGCTACCGGACCGAACTTCAATTCGTTGATCGATGTACTTTTGATGAAAAAATATTCGTGGGGACCCGAAGGTGGCGCTCCCATTATTGAAGAAATTCCGGCCGAAGAAATGGAAAGGCTACAGAACTGCACAAGGCTTTGGTAGAAGCTGCAGCCGAACATGACGAAGGCCTGATGGAAAAATTCTTTGAGCAGGACTCTTTGACAGAAGACGAAATGCGCGAAGGTATCCGCAAGGGACTGGCTTCACGAGGTATGTTCCCGGTATTCTGCGTCTGTGCCGGCAAGGATATGGGTGTACGCCGTCTGATGGAGTTCCTGGGTAATGTGGTGCCGTTTGTGGACGAAATGCCACCGGTGCACAATACACGCGGTGAGGTGGTGAAGCCGGATTCTAACGGACCGACTTCCTTGTATTTCTTCAAGACTGCCGTTGAGCCGCATATCGGTGATGTTCAATACTTCAAGGTTATGAGTGGTAAAGTGCACGAAGGTGATGATTTTACCAATGCAGACCGCGGTTCCAAGGAACGCATCGCGCAGATTTATGCTTGTGCCGGTGCCAACCGTATCAAGGTAGAGGAAATGGTAGCCGGTGACATCGGCTGTACAGTGAAACTGAAGGATGTACATACCGGCAATACATTGAACGGTAAGGGCTCTGAAAACCGTTTCAACTTCATTAAATATCCGAACTCCAAATACTCACGTGCTATCAAGCCGTTGAACGAGTCGGATACAGAAAAGATGATGGTTGCTTTGAACCGTATGCGAGAGGAAGACCCGACATGGTGATAGACCAGTCTAAAGAATTGCGTCAGACTATTGTACACGGACAAGGTGAATTCCATTTGCGTACCTTGAAGTGGCGTCTGGAAAACAATGAAAAACTGCAAATCAAGTTTGAAGAACCGAGAATACCGTATCGCGAAACGATTACCAAAGCTGCCCGTGCGGATTATCGCCATAAGAAGCAGTCGGGTGGTGCAGGCCAGTTCGGTGAAGTTCATCTGATTGTTGAGCCTTACTACGAAGCATGCCGTTGCCCGAAACCTATAAATTCAATGGTCAGGAGTTCAAGATGAACGTCAAGGGTACCGAAGAAGTTCCATTGGAATGGGGTGGCAAGCTGGTATTCGTCAATAGTATTGTGGGTGGTTCCATTGATGCACGTTTCATGCCGGCCATCTTGAAGGGTATCATGTCACGTATGGAGCAGGGACCGTTGACTGGTTCGTATGCTCGCGATGTACGTGTCATCGTATATGACGGAAAAATGCATCCGGTTGACTCCAATGAAATCTCCTTTATGCTGGCGGGACGGAATGCGTTCAGCGAAGCGTTCAAGAATGCAGGCCCGAAGATTCTAGAACCCATTTATGACGTGGAAGTATTTGTTCCGTCGGACAAGATGGGTGATGTGATGGGGGACTTGCAGGGACGCCGTGCCATGATTATGGGTATGAGCAGCGAGGCCAGTTACGAAAAACTGAGTGCTAAGGTGCCTTTGAAGGAAATGTCATCCTACTCTACGGCACTTAGCTCACTGACTGGTGGACGTGCTTCGTTCATCATGAAGTTTGCCAGCTATGAACTCGTTCCGAGTGATGTGCAGGATAAACTGATTAAGGAATTTGAGGCAAAGCAAGCTGAAGAATGATTTTCAGGGTTGGTAGTTTGGCTGTTGTAACTACCGGCTGCTAATATAACAATTGTTAAAGCCGTTGTTACTTCATGGCAAGTAATAACGGCTTTTTTCATTAACGTAGATTAAGAACATGCAGAATTTGTGAATTGAATGATTAATTTTTTATTAAATTTGCAAACCAAAGGCTTGTGTTTTTGTTATAATGCTCATAATACAACCTAAAAAATGGTCTTCGGTTAATTTACGAGAACGTCCGGTTAAATCAGGTTAATTGGTTAGGAGTGTTAATTAGGGAGTGTTAATTTTGTGACTATGAAAAAGTCAACTATATGGATATTAGGTGTTGTTATGGGGCTTTCCTTCCTTAGTTTGCTGTATCTGCAGATAAGCTATATTGAGGAAATGGTGAAGATGCGTAACGGACAATTTGATGAATCGGTGAAGCGTGCGTTGATGGCTGCTTCGAAAGAGGCAGAGTCCGCAGAGGTTGTGCGTTGGCTGAATGAGGATATCTCCGAGGCAGAAAAGAAGGCGTGGGAACAATCGCAAAGCAGTAGCGGAGTGATGCGTACCCAGCGGTTTGTGATGACAGCTCCGGATGGCAGTGTCCGTTCTTCGGTGGAATTGAAAACTTTCAGTAACGAGCCTTCTGAATTGCCAAGAGCAATGATTTCACGCAAACACGGAGCAAAAACCATTCCTCAGACTTCACGCTCGCAGATAGAGATGCTTAAAAACCGCTATCTTTACCAGCGTGCATTGGTAGACGAGGTGGTGTTGCAGATGGTATACAATGCCAGCGACAAGCCGATTGAGGAGCGTGTTAATTTCAAAAGTCTGGACCAGTATCTAAAAGCAGGTCTGATAGAGAATGGTCTCGGTGATATGGATTATCACTTCAAGGTGATAGACCGGGAAGGTCGGGAGGTATACCGTTGTGCGGATTATAGCGATGCAGGGAGTGAAAGCTCTTATTCGCAGCCATTGTTTTTGAATGACCCACCAGCGTATGAGTATCGTCAAGATACATTTTCCGGGAAAGAAGGGATTATATCTTCGATTCGGTCAGGTTTATGATACCGTCGATGATATTTACTTTTGTACTGCTGGTGACGTTCATCTTTACGATTTACATCGTATTCCGCCAGAAGAAGCTGACGGAGATGAAGAATGATTTCATCAATAATATGACGCACGAGTTCAAGACGCCGATATCGACGATTTCTCTGGCGGCACAGATGTTGAAAGACCCGGCTGTGGGCAAGTCTCCGACTATGTTCCAGCATATATCGGGTGTCATCAACGATGAAACGAAGCGCTTGAGGTTCCAGGTAGAAAAAGTGCTTCAGATGTCGATGTTTGACCGTCAGAAGGCTACTTTGAAGAATAAGGAACTGGATGCCAACGAGCTGATAGCGGGTGTTATCAACACGTTTACACTGAAAGTGGAGCGTTATAATGGAAAGATTGAATCGGAGCTTAAAGCTACCAACTCTGCCATTTTTGCCGATGAGATGCATATCACCAATGTGATTTTCAATCTCATGGATAATGCAGTGAAGGTATAAACGTCCGGATGCGGATCTGCAACTGACGGTGAAGACTTGGAATGAGCTGGCAACTGATGATTTCCATCCAAGATAACGGCATCGGCATCAAGAAGGAGAATTTGAAAAAGATATTCGAGAAGTTTTATCGCGTGCATACAGGTAATCTGCACGATGTGAAAGGCTTCGGCTTGGGACTGGCTTATGTGAAGAAGATTATCATGGATCATAAGGGAACTATCCGGGCAGAAAAGTGAACTGAACGTAGGAACTAAATTTATTATTGCATTACCTTTATTAAAAAAAATTGATTGATATGGACGAGAAACTGCGTATTTTATTGTGCGAAGATGATGAAAATCTTGGCATGCTTTTAAGAGAATATTTACAGGCAAAAGGTTACGCTGCCGAGTTATATCCCGATGGAGAAGCAGGATACAAGGCTTTCCTGAAGAATAAATATGACTTGTGTGTGTTTGACGTGATGATGCCGAAGAAAGACGGATTCACACTGGCACAAGAAGTGCGTGCGGCCAATGCCGAAATACCTATTATCTTCTTGACGGCAAAAACATTGAAGGAAGATATTCTGGAAGGATTCAAGATTGGTGCCGATGACTACATCACCAAGCCTTCAGTATGGAAGAGCTGACTTTCAGAATTGAAGCTATCCTGAGACGTGTTCGCGGAAAGAAGAACAAGGAGAGCAACATCTATAAGATTGGTAAGTTTACATTCGACACGCAGAAACAGATTCTGGCGACTGCCGAGAAGCAGACTAAACTGACCACCAAAGAATCCGAACTGCTGGGCTTGCTTTGTGCACATGCCAACGAAATTCTGCAGCGTGACTTTGCGTTGAAGACTATTTGGATTGATGACAACTATTTCAATGCACGTAGTATGGATGTATATATCACAAAGCTTCGTAAGCACCTGAAAGAAGATGATTCGATTGAAATCATCAACATTCACGGAAAAGGATATAAACTGATTACTCCGGAAGCTGAGTCTTGATGAGACTCGGCTCCTCTGGGGGAGAGAAAATAAAAAAGGCGGTCTGCATGTATATGCTAACCGCCTTCTTTATTTCTTTTCTTTTGATATTAGTCGACAATTCTCTTGTTGATGACAATGTAGGAAATCAATCCCACTACAACCAAAACGGCAGAACTGCCCAAGATGGCATTGTTGTTAACATTGCCGGTAAAAGAACATGCAACCAGGATTACAGCTCCTATTACGACTAATATCAATCCCAGATTTTTTAATAAGCCTTTCATGTGTGTGTATTTTAATTAGATTATTATATTCTTTCGTATTCTTGTCACAAAGAAAAGCATAATTCTTTAACAAGCGAAATTATTTTTGCAAAAAATCCATATTTTAATAAAGAATGGAAGATGAGGAATGAAAAAATGACGCTTCATCCCCTTGTTTTCTCCTCCCTTAATCTCTAATCCTTAACCCCTAATCCCTATATCTTAGTCCTTCGTATTGAAGAAAATCTTCCTCAGTACCTCCTGGCTCACACTGAGCTCTTCAATGGTGATGCCTTTCAAGGCTTCTTTTGAGGGTCTGGTTGGCAATGACGCGCGCGCGTTCTTCCAGCTCCTTGCCGTCCTTGGTCAGATGTATCAGATTGGTTCGGCGGTCTTTCTTGTCCGATATGCGCACGACGAGATGCTGACGCTCCATATTGTCTATCAAGCGCGTCATGCTGGGCTTGTCTTTGAAAGTTGCATTACACAACTCTTGTTGCGTCACCCCGTCCTTTTCCCATAAGAAGATGAGGACGGTCCACTGTTCCGGAGTAATCTCCAAACCGTTCTGGCGGAAGTTGCGGGACAGCTTTCGGTTAATGGCAGCCGACACTTTACCGTTCAGTATGGCAAAGATAAGGCGGATATCAAAGTTGAATTGCTCTATCATGAAATTATTGTTTAAACAACTTTGCAAAGATAGTGCAAGCCGAAGACAATTCCTATATCCCTACACAAAAAACATTAAATGTTTGTAGTTCAAAATAAAATGTCTACCTTTGCACCGCATTTTTAAAACGAATAATTTATTTATTTAATTAAACGAGTATGAATCAATACGAAACCGTTTTCATTTTGACTCCCGTTTTGTCTGATGTTCAGATGAAGGAAGCGGTAGAAAATTCAAAGGCATCCTTACTGCTGAAGGTGCTGAGATTGTAAATGAAGAAAACTGGGGACTGAAAAAGCTGGCTTATCCTATCCAGAAGAAGTCAACCGGTTTCTATCAGCT
>ENA-OQAA01001682-OQAA01001682.1-human-gut-metagenome-genome-assembly--contig:-NODE-1682-length-10422-cov-10.517047_pt1 | contig 10422 bp, 9 predicted proteins | sample MGYA00242489_ERZ504515 | MGnify/ENA primary metagenome ERZ504515 (study PRJEB26092, sample SAMD00036237) | human gut metagenome | host: Homo sapiens | study: EMG produced TPA metagenomics assembly of...
GGCGCGATGGTACGACCCGTATACAGGATGTCGTCCACCAGCACGACGCGGCTTGCCGTCGACGCTGAAGGGAATGTTGGTAGCGTGGATCGCGGGAGCGAAATTGGTCGCATAGTCATCGCGGTAGAAGCTGATGTCCAGGCTGCCGAGCGGAACGTCGACGCCTCGATCTCCTTGATCTCCTCGGCGAGCTTCTTTGCCAGAAGGTCGCGCGCGTGACGATGCCGACCAGAGCGAGGTCTTCACAGCCCTCGTTGCGCTCGAGAATCTCGTGCGCGATGCGGGTCATTGCTCGATTGACGGCGGTCTCGTCCATGATGACCGCCTTGGGGGAAGTCGTGCCCATCGATCTCCTTCCTCACATGTCTTGACTGCTGACACAGTCAAAAAAATAGATGCCCGACCGCTCAAAGCGGACCAGACACCCACAGGAAGGGCTGCTCTTTGGCAGCAATGTAATTCCATGTGGGTATCTCGTACCCCTTTAATGGTCAAGGGATAGTGTAGCCAACCTCGAGCTTAATTGCGAGCATAAATACAGAGCAATCCGTAAACGGAGCCCAATGCTCCATAAACCTATATATATTTGTGGGACGAGCTTGAAAACGCACGCACGAGCTGGCATAATCCCCTCTGCTGCACGCAAATCGGATCTACGTCCAGGGCCGTGGCGTGAGCACTATCGCCAAAAGAGAAATATCTCTGTGTAGATTACGCACAGGGAGCTGCTTCTGTGCTATAGTTCAGGCTTGTTTGTTAACGCGACATGTTCGTTTGTCGCCCAAGGAGGGTCAGTTATGTCCAAAGTTTGCGAAGTTTGCGGTAAGCACCCCGTTGCCGGTCGCTCCATCAGCCACTCTCACCGCGTCACCAACCGTAAGTTCCGCCCCAACATCCAGCGCGTCTACGTCGTCGTCGATGGTCACCGTCGCAAGATGAACGTTTGCTCCACCTGCCTCAAGTCCGGCAAGGTTGCGCGCTCGTAAATAAGGTCTTACCAACAAGTACCTCGGACTCTCCGGGTCAAAGACCTCGCGTTCACATAGAACTTACCAAAGGCGCCTCCCTACGGAGGGCGCCTTTTTGCACTCATTGGGGACAGACTTATATGAGGGTTTGCAGATGTCAAAGGGATCATAGCGCAGCTGGTATGCCTTGTAACTAACGGTACGCCTCGAGCGAGTCGGACGCACCTTACACGGGATTGAAATGGATGTAATCGAGTAGCTGCACCGCCTGTGTGTCCGACTCAACCGCGACCCGCGAATAGCGATTATCAAACAGATGTCCCGTTTTCCCATTGAAATACTCATGAGAGTCTGTCCCCAATGAGCGGGGCGATGCAGCAGGCAGATAGTTTTAGTTAAAACGCTTCATTCAATTGAAGCGTTTTAGTGTGCCATTTAGAGGAATCTTACCGTTCGCCGAATAATTTCTTGCTATCATGCAAGGCGTAGGGTAAATCTCCGATCGCAAGGAGACACAAATGGTGAAAAAGTCACCGGAAAACACTACTCCCGCAATTGTGGACAACGTAGAGGCGCTTGAGGCTAAGCTCGCTCAGATGCGAGAGGCCCAGGCGCTTTTTGCTACGTACACGCAGGAGCAGGTCGACAAGATCTTCTATGAGGCCGCCATGGCCGCCAACAAGGCTCGTATCCCGTTGGCGAAGATGGCCATCGAGGAGACCGGCCGCGGCGTTCTTGAGGACAAGGTCATCAAGAACCACTACGCCGCAGAGTACATCTACAACGCTTACAAGAACACCAAGACCTGTGGTGTCCTGGAGCGCGACGAGGCTTACGGCATCACCAAGATCGCCGAGCCCATCGGCATCGTGGGCGCCGTCATCCCGACGACCAACCCCACCTCCACCGCGATCTTCAAGACGCTGATCTGCCTGAAGACCCGCAACGCCATCATCATCTCCCCGCACCCGGCTGCCGCCAAGTGCACCATCGCCGCCGCCAAGCTCGTGCTTGACGCCGCCGTCAAGGCCGGCGCCCCCGAGGGCATCATCGGCTGGGTCGATGTCCCCTCCATCGAGCTGACTAACATGGTCATGCGCGACGTCGACATCATCCTCGCCACCGGTGGCCCGGGCATGGTCAAGGCCGCCTACTCCTCGGGCAAGCCCGCCCTGGGCGTTGGCGCCGGTAACACCCCGGTCGTCATCGACGACACCGCCGACGTTCTGCTCGCAGTCAACTCCATCATCCACTCCAAGACCTTCGACAACGGCATGATCTGCGCTTCCGAGCAGTCCGTGACCGTCATCGACACCATCTACGACCAGGTCAAGGCCGAGTTCCAGAAGCGCGGCTGCTACTTCGTCAAGCAGGGTGCCGAGATGGAGGCCCTGCGTGCCGCCATGTTCAAGAACGGCGCCCTCGATCACCGCATCCCCGGCATGGCTGCCGCCAAGATCGCCGAGCTCGCCGGCATCGAGGTTCCCGCCAAGACTAAGATCCTGATCGCCGAGGTCACCTCCACCGACCCCGCCAAGGAGGAGTTCTCCCACGAGAAGCTCTCCCCGGTCCTGGCCATGTACCACGCCAAGGACTTCCAGGAGGCCGTCGACAAGGCCGAGCACCTGGTGCTCGCCGGTGGCCCGGGCCACACCGCCTCTCTGTACGTGCACCCCGCCCAGGCCGAGAAGATCAGCCTGTTCGAGCACGTCATGAAGGCCTGCCGCATCGTCATCAACACCCCGTCCTCGCACGGTGGCATCGGTGACCTGTACAACTTTGGCATGAAGCCGTCTCTGACCCTGGCTGCGGCTCCTGGGGCGGCAACTCCGTCTCCGAGAACGTTGGGGTGAAGCACTTGATCAACGTTAAGACTGTGGCCGAGCGCCGTGAGAACATGCTGTGGTTCCGCGCTCCCGAGAAGGTCTACTTCAAGAAGGGTTCCACGCCCGTCGCCCTCGACGAGCTGGGCAACGTCATGGGCAAGAAGCGCGCCTTCATCGTTACCGACCAGTTCCTCTTCAAGAATGGCAATACCCGCGCCATCGAGGCCAAGCTCGACGAGATGGGCATCGCCCACGACTGCTTCTACGACGTCGAGCCCGATCCGTCGCTGCAGTGCGCACGTCGCGGCGCCAAGCAGATGGCTCTCTTTGAGCCGGACGTCATCATCGCCGTCGGCGGTGGCTCCGCTATGGACGCCGGCAAGATCATGTGGATGATGTACGAGCACCCCGAGTGCAAGTTTGAGGACATGGCCATGGACTTCATGGACATCCGCAAGCGTATCTTCACCTTCCCCGAGATGGGCAAGAAGGCCTACTTCGTCGCCGTCCCGACCTCCTCGGGTACCGGCTCCGAGTGCACGCCGTTCGCCATCATCACCGACAAGGAGACCGGCATCAAGTGGCCGCTCGCCGACTACGCGCTGCTCCCCAACATGGCTATCGTCGACGCCGACAACTGCATGACCGCCCCGCGCGGCCTGACCGCTGCCTCCGGCATCGACGTCATGACCCACGCCATCGAGTCCTACGTCTCCATCATGGCTTCCGACTACACCAAGGGCCTCTCCGAGCGCGCTGCCAAGCTCGTCTTTGAGAACCTGCCCTCCAGCTTCACGAACGGCGCCAAGGACCCGCACGCCCGCGAGGAGATGCACAACGCCTCCTGCATGGCCGGTATGGCCTTCGCCAACGCCTTCCTGGGCCTCAACCACTCCATGGCTCACAAGCTCGGCGCTTTCCATCACCTGCCCCACGGCATCGCTAACGCCGTCATCCTGACCCGCGTCATGCGCTACAACGCCGCCGAGGCTCCCGTCAAGATGGGTACCTTCTCCCAGTATCCTTACCCTAACGCGCTGCACAACTACGCCGAGATGGCCAAGTACTGCGGCATCGAGGGCAAGGACGACAAGGAGGTCTTCGAGAACTTCATCACGAAGCTCGAGGAGCTCAAGGACTTCATCGGTGTCAAGAAGACCATCGCCGACTACGGTGTTGACGAGCAGTACTTCCTCGACACCCTCGACGAGATGACCGAGCAGGCATTCAACGACCAGTGCACCGGCGCTAACCCGCGCTACCCGCTCATGAGCGAGATCAAGGAGCTCTACCTGGACGCCTACTACGGCCGCGAGCCCCAGGACTACGCCGTCTGCTAGTTTTTAGCACGGTTTTTTGCGGCGGGGGTGCACGGGTGTTTCACACACCCCCGCCGTCGCTTCTATCGCATCGTTGAAAGGATGCAACCATGCTGCTACCCGATTCCAAGACCGAGCTCGTCCGCCGTGGCAACAAGGTCGTTTACGACCTGGGCGACAAGATCGTCAAGGTCTTTAACGAGACCAAGCCTGTCTCCGACGTGTTCAACGAGGCTTTGAATCTTGCCCGCATCAATGAGTGCGGCATCCGCAGCCCCAAGGCTCTCGAGGTTTCCCAGCTCGAGAACGCCAACGGCTGGGCGCTCGTGACCGAGAAGGTTCCGGGCACCACCCTTGCCGAGAAGATGACTGCCGAGCCCCAGCGCTTTGGTGAGTACCTCGAGATGTTCGTCGACCTCCAGATCGAGATCCACGGCTACACCTCCCCGCTGCTCAACCGTCAGCGCGACAAGTTCGCCCGCATGATCGACAGCCTTGATCAGCTCAATGCCACCACGCGCTACAACCTTCAGGAGCGTCTGGACGGCATGACCAAGGAGTTCAAGGTCTGCCACGCGACTTCAACCCCTCCAACGTCATCGTCGGCGACGACGGCCAGCTCTATGTGTGCGACTGGGCACACGCCACCCAGGGCTCCCCTGCTGCCGACGTTGCCACCACCTACCTGCTCTTTGCCCTCAACAGCAAGGACCAGGCCGAGGCCTACCTGGAGCTCTACTGCGACCGTGCCGACATGCCCATGCAGGTCGTGCGTCAGTGGACGAGCATCGTCGCCGCTTCCGAGCTCGCTCGTAAGCGCAACGTGAACGATGAGTTCCTGAAGAACTGGATCGACGTCGTCGATTATCAGTAATATCTGAGCGATTTATTTCGCATCGGAGGCATAATGAAAACCCCCGCAGCTCGCATGGGCTGTGGGGTTTTCCTTTTAGATATCGAGGATGCTACAAGATAATAGGACGCCCCGCATCTCCCCGATTGGAGAAATGCGGGGCCGTCCCACATATCGAACTACAAGCGAAATCGTCGATTAACGGCGGGCTGCCTTAACAAGCTCGGCAACCTTGGCAACGACCTCGTCGATCGCCACGTCCTCGCGCTCGCCCGTAGCACGGTCCTTGAGCTCAACGGTGCCATTCTTAAGGCCGCGCTTGCCCAGAACCACCTGATACGGGAAGCCCATGAGGTCGTTATCGGCAAACTTAAAGCCCGGACGCTCATCGCGATCGTCGACGACGACCTCGATGCCCTCGGCACACAGGCCATCAACAATCTGCTCGCAGACGGTAGCGCACTCTTCCTTCTTGGGATCAAGCGGAATCACCGCGACCTCGTACGGGGCAACGGAGACCGGCCAGACGATACCGTGCTCGTCGTTGTGCTGCTCCACGACGGCAGCAAGCGAGCGGGACACGCCCACGCCGTAGCAACCCATGATGAGCGGCTTCTCCTTGCCGTCCTCATCCATAAAGGTGGCACCCATGGCCTCGGAGTACTTGGTGCCCAGCTGGAAGACCTGAGAGACCTCGATGCCGCGGGCAGCGGAGAGCGGCTTGCCGCAGTGCGGGCAGGGGTCGCCGGCGACAACGGTGACCAGATCGGCCCACTCATCGACGGTAAAGTCGCGCTCGGGGCAGGCACCGGTAAAGTGATAATCGACCTCGTTGGCACCGCAGGCCCACTGTTTGGACTCGCGCAGGCTCTCGTCGCAGACCAGACGAATGCCATCGGGCAGGTTAACCGGTCCGATAAAGCCCTTGTGCAGACCGTTCGCCTGAAGCTCCTCGTCGGTCATCATGCGATAGCCCTTGCCAAAGACGTGCTCGGCCTTGCAATCGTTGAGCTCGTGATCGCCCGGAACAATGGCCACGACCGGCTTGCCCTCGGCGTCGATGAGTGCCAGCGACTTGCGCGTGCCGTTCTCGGGGAACCCAAAGAACTTAGCAACAGCCTCAATGGTGCCCATGCCCGGAGTCTCAACCTTGGTGAGCGTACCGTCACCAGAACCCTCGGTCACGACGACCTTGGTGCTTGCAGCCTCGTCATCGGCAGCGAAGCCGCAATCGTCGCAGTAGACGAGCGAAGCCTCGCCGGCGTCAGCCAAAGCCATGTACTCGACGGAGGTATCGCCACCGATCTCGCCAGAATCGGCGACGACGGGCAGAGCCTTGATGTAGCAGCGCTCGCAGATATTGGCGTACGCCTGCTTCATCTTGTCGTACTCCTCCTGCAGGCTCTCCTGCGTGGCGGAGAAGCTGTAGGCGTCCTTCATGATGAACTCGCGGCCGCGCATCAGGCCAAAGCGGGGACGGAACTCGTCGCGGAACTTGTCCTGAATGTGATACAGGTTGACGGGCAGCTGCTTATAGGAGCGTAGCTCGTTGCGCACCAGGGCCGTGACGGTCTCCTCGTGCGTGGGGCCCAAGACGAACTCGCGACCATGACGGTCGTCAAAGCGCACAAGCTCCTTGCCATAGGCGTCGATGCGGCCGGACTCGCGCCACAACTCGGCGTCGACCATGATAGGCATCATAAGCTCCTGGGCGCCGGCAGCGTCCATCTCGTCGCGCACGATGTTCTCGATCTTACGGATCGAACGCCAGGCAAGCGGCAGGTAGGAATACAGGCCGGCGGCCTCCTTGCGGATCATGCCGGCACGGAGCAGCAGGCGGTGACTGGCGAGCTCAGCGTCCGCCGGATCCTCTTTAAGCGTCGGCGCATAGAGCTTAGACATATACATTGCTCGGGTCATTTATTTCTCCTCAATAAGCTTGTCGACCTCTGCCATAAGCGCGTCGACAATTTGGTCCTCAGCTACTTTACCAATGATCTGGCCATGCGAAAAGAGCAAGGCCTGACCACGTCCGCAAGCAACGCCCAGGTCGGCATCAGAAGCCTCGCCGGGGCCATTAACGGCACATCCCATAACGGCAATCGAAAGCGGCGCGGTATAGTTCTTAAGCCGCTCGGTTACTTCCTCGGCAATGGGAATAAGGTTAACCTGGCAGCGGGCGCACGTGGGGCACGAGACAATCTCGGGGCCACGGCGACGCAGGCCCAACGACTGCAGAATACCCCAGGCAACCGGCGGCTCCTCAACCGGAACGGCTGTGAGCGACACACGCATGGTGTCGCCAATGCTTCGGAAAGCAAGATACCCAAGCTACAGAGCTCTTGATGGTGCCCTGGAGCTTGTCCCCGCCTCCGTCACGCCCAGGTGAAGCGGAACGTGGGGAATCTCACGCGACAGGCTCGATAGGTATCGAGCGTCGTTTGCACGCTATGGGCCTTGGCCGAAAGCACAATGTTCGTAAAGCCGCGGTCCTCAAAGTGCTTGACGAAGCGCTCGCTCGACATCACGAGCTTTTCGGGCTGCGTGAGGTCGTCGCGCTCGGCGATATCCTGCTCAAGCGAACCAGCGTTGACACCGATGCGAATTGCGCAGCCCGCAGCACCCGCGGCATCGATGACAGCATCGACCTTGGCCCAATCGCCGATATTACCGGGATTGATGCGGAGCTTGGCGGCACCGGCCTCTACAGCGCCAATGGCCAGCTTGTGTTAAAGTGGATATCGGCAACGATTGGCACCGGAGACTCGGCACAGATGGTGCGGAAACCCTCAAGCGCGGCTCAGTGGGCACGCTCACACGCACGATATCGCAGCCAGCCTGCGCCAACGCGCACACTTGCGCAAGTGTTGCCTTGGCATCAGCGGTATCGGTGCAGGTCATGGATTGGACCACCACCGGCGCACCGCCACCGATCTGCACACCGCCCACATGCACGGGGCGCGTCAAATCGCGAGGCAAAGGATGGGATAAAGACAATCCAAACACTCCCCTACAGAATAAATCGAAGGATGTCGGAACGAAGCATATAGACAAACAGCAGCACAAAGAGCGCGATGCCCACATAGCTCACAATCGTCTGGACCTTGAGCGGAAGCTCGCGGCCCACAATCTTTTGAATGATCTCGATGACCAGCTTGCCGCCATCGAGTGGTGGGATGGGCAGCAGGTTCATAAAGCCAAGCGAGAACGAAATGAGGGCGGCAAACGAAAGGAATGTGGCAGGACCGGCAGCAGCAGCCTGTGAGGACATAACGCTAATACCCACGATCGAAGAAGACTGATCGAGAATCTCCATCGTATGCTGCGGCTGGAGCAGGCGCATCACGCCCTCCGCGGTCTGCACAACATAGGAGAATGACAGACGCGCCGAGGTGATGGGGTCCAAACGGACTACCTGCGTAGAGGCATACACACCTAGCGCTCGTCCTCTTTGAGCGCAACCGTGGTCGAATGCTGCTTGCCGTCACGCTCGTACTCGATGGCGATATCGTCCTTACCGGCGGCCTTGCCGATGGCATCGTAAACGTTCATCCATGTGGAGCACGATACACCGTCAACCGAAAGGATCGCATCACCAGCCTCGATACCCGCCTTGGCGGCAATAGACCCCTCGTCAACCTGACCGATCACGTTGGTATCGATCGGCACGGTGACGCCCGCAATGGAATAGATGCTCATAAGCAGCAAAAAACCCGTCAGGATATTGACGAGAATGCCCGCGAGCAGCATAAAGCGCGCTTGAGAAAGCCCTGGCCAAGATAAGTGTGCGAGCGCTCTTGCGCCAAGAAATCAGCCTCGCCGCACGGCAGCTCCCACACATCGCCCTCGGCAGTCGCATGCTCTCGATCGAACCGGCGGCCGTCAAAGGTGGTGTAACCCGCCGCGTCTCGCGGCAGCGTCTGATACTTGGTGGGATAGTAGCTCGGCGAGGGTTTCTCCCCTTCCTCATACCAGGGAGCGATGGAGCCCCAGCCCAGCAACAGAGCACAAGCCTCGAGCACATCCTCCTCGGAAAGCTCGAGCTCGACAGCAAGGTCGGCCACGGTCACGCGACCATGACGGTAGATAGCCGCGAGCACGCGATCGGCGCAGGAGACATCGGTCGGATCCATACCGCAGATGGCAGCGTAGCCACCCAGCAGCAGCGGGGTCACGCCAAACTTGGTTCCAATGCGACGCGACGTGTAATGGATGTCAAAGCGGCACGGCAGGCCCAAAAAGAACTCGGTCACACGGACGCCGCAGGCACGCGCCGCCAAAAAGTGGCCGCCCTCGTGCAAAAACACGAGGACGGAAAGCATCAGCAGGCCCCAAAAGACCGATGAGAGAACGCTCAGAACAGTATCCATAAAACGAAAAAGCAATCCTTATGGGTTAGGAACGGGTTGCGGCGAGTACCTGCGCAGCCTTTTCACGCGCCCACGCATCGATGTCGCGAAGCTGCTCAAACGAATCGACCGCCTGCATATCGTGGGCATCCATGCAGGATTCCACAATGCGATCGATATCGGTAAAGCTGCAGCCATCGTGCAGGAAGGCATCGACGGCGACCTCGTTGGCGGCATTGAGCACGCACGGCATGGTGCCACCCGTCTTGCCGGCACGCTCGGCCAGTGCCAGACAGCGGAAGGTATCCATGTCGGCAGCATCAAACGTGAGCTGCCCCAGCTCGCGGAAATCGATACGAGGCGCCGGGGTATCCCAACGCTCGGGATACGAGAACGCGAACTGGATGGGAATACGCATGTCGGAAGCACCGAGATGCGCCATCACGGAGCCGTCGGCAAACTCGACCATAGAGTGAATCTTGGACTGACGCTGCACGACCACGTTAATGAAATCGAGGTCGCAGTTAAACAGATGCATGGCCTCAATGCGCTCCAGGCCTTATTCATGAGGGTGGCGGAGTCGATGGTGATCTTAGCACCCATGGCCACGTGGGATGTGCGAGGGCATCGGCACGCGTCACGCGATCTAGCTCGTCGCGCGTGCGGCCAAAGAACGGACCGCCCGAGCAGGTGAGCCAAATACAATGAGCCTCGCGCGGGTTCTCCCCCAGATAGCACTGGTAGATGGCGGAGTGCTCAGAGTCGACTGGAATAAGCTGGCCCGGTTGCGCCAACGGCATAAGCAAGTCGCCACCGACGACGAGGGACTCCTTGTTGGCAAGGGCAAGACGCTTATTCGAGGTCAAGGCCGCATGGCTCGCCTCGAGACCGGCGGCACCCACAATAGCGACGAGTACGCAGTCGACATCGTCGCGACGCGCGAGCTCGCAAACCGCCTGCGCGCCAACGCCGAGCTTCGTTCCCTCGGGCAACTCCTGCAGCACGGCGTCATCGCCATGAGCGACATCGGCCACGGCAACCGCCGAAACCGAGAACTCGCGGCAGCGGCAACAAGCTCGGAGGTACTGGAGTTAACGGACAGCGCCG
>ENA-OQAA01001683-OQAA01001683.1-human-gut-metagenome-genome-assembly--contig:-NODE-1683-length-10421-cov-1.401107_pt1 | contig 10421 bp, 13 predicted proteins | sample MGYA00242489_ERZ504515 | MGnify/ENA primary metagenome ERZ504515 (study PRJEB26092, sample SAMD00036237) | human gut metagenome | host: Homo sapiens | study: EMG produced TPA metagenomics assembly of...
GGCAATTGCATCTCGTTGGCGATCCAGCCGCACCAGTACAGTACATTGGCGACCATCCACAATACATAGAAATACCAGAGGATAGCTCCCTGTCTGCCGCCACCCATGGTACCGTCCACGTAAATTGTGGCCGTTGCCTGAGAGGAATATACACCAAAGGACAGTGCTGTAAACAGTCCGGGGAAACGGAATGCGTAGTTCATATTGCTTACCGCTTTCCAGAGGAAGGGAAACACTACCAATAACATCAACAGGACTTTCAGATTCGTCCAGCTGATAATATTCATAAAAGTTCGTTCCAAAGACAGCCAGATTGCCATAAGTGGAGAGTTCATTGTTTCTCCGCCAAAATTTGCATTCAGTCTGTTGGATGTCAGCGGGGATGTTATGCAGACAAGGACGCTTACGATCTCCAGCAGCGTCACGATCCAGGTTCTCCGGAAAGCATCCCTTCTGTAGATCAAAAAGAGGATCTGCAGACAAAGCAGCAGACACATCGTAGAAACACTGGTAGAAAAATTATTGCCACCCACAAGGACAGCCAGTAAACAGGCCAGAATAGTGAATACGGCTCTTTTCGCTTTACTGATTTTACAGATACCGATTTCCAGATACAGTACCAGTAGAATCAGAGACAAGCTATATACAAATGTGTAATTCACTGAGCCATTATACCAGTAGAAGCTCTCCTCCGGATTGGTGCAATAGAGGATCTGAAAAATTGCCATAGGAATACCGATAGGCAGAACGAGCAAACGGTTCTCTTTCTCCTGTCCTCCGATGCACTCTCTGATCAGCAAGAGCTGTGATACTATCACAGAACCGATCATCAGATACGGTGTGATTCGGTAAAAATGCTCTCCAAATGCCGCAGGCTGCAAGGCTGACAGGATCAGAATAGAGAATCTCGCCTCCCACACATTCTGAGACAGGGTCTCAGAAATTGCATGAAACACGCCGGAAAGTCCTTCTCCCGCCTGCATGGCACGGTACATATATTTCCCGAAGGACCAGTCATCCGCAGTAGGGTAATCATATTTTGCCAGCAAGAGCAGCGGCCACAAAATAACCGTCAGCGCCACCAGGCACACAATATTGATCAGTATCAGTTTTTTCTTTTCCGTCAGTTTCATACGTTTTCTTGTGTCCTTTTCCTCTTAGGTATCCTATCTTTACATCAGATCCGGTGTCCATTCCACGTCCACATCGTTTCCACCGGAATCGCCACCGTTGTTTCCGCTGTCTCCGCTATTGTTGTCATTGTTGCTGTTGTTATCGCTATTATTGTTATTATCGTTATTATTGTTATCGTTATTGTCGTCATGATCATCGTTGTGATCATCCTGCGCCGGTGCCTGTGTAGGAGCCGGAGTAGGCTTTGCGGTTGCCGCAGGTTCGCAGCAGGCTTGGGCGTAGACGTAGCCGGTTTTGTGGCAGGCTTTGCGGTCGCTGCCGGGGTAGGCGTAGGTTTCTGAATGCTGCCACCGGTCTTGTCTCCCGCAGTGCCTGTATTGCCGGTGATATTCTGTCCGTCATTCGCATTGGACGCATTGCCGTTGGTACTGCCTGTGATACTGCCGGTACCGCCCGTTGCACCGGTAGCATGGTTCTCCTCATATGCTGCGAAGATCCTGTTTCGCCATATCTCTTACGCTGCCGGCGCTGACCCAGTATGTGCCGTCAAACCACTGGACTTCTCCATCATAGATACGGATCTTCGGATCGCTGCCCGCGGTATCGCCTGTAGTGCCATCTGCCGCATTGTCTGTATTGTCCGCGCTGTCTGCGCCGTTTGTCGTAGTATCGGTCATATCAGCCACCACCTCATAGCCGGTATATTCCGGACGGATCTCCAGTCCGATCATTTCCTGTCCGAAGCAGTAATCCTCTGCGGTCTTACCTGCGCCGATGCCCTGCCACAGGCAGTTCTCACCCGCTGCATCATAGGCATAGAGAATGAGATCAATATATTCAGTCCCTTCCAGCAGCTTTTTCTTGGCATCTTCCGAAGGCTGTTCTGTCAGGATCTTTCCCTCCGCATCAAACGTACCTGTATAGGTGATATATTCTCTTTCTTCGCGGCTGCTCCACAGGGAATAGGCTTCCAGCGGACCGTCCCCGTTACAGACATCGCAGGTATATTCGCCTGTCAGGACACCGTTCTGAAGAGTTCCCTGTTCGTGGATGATATTGCCGTCCGCACAATCCATGGTCCATGCCTCGAAGCTGCCGTTCCATGCCTCAGTGTTTGCAGGCGCATCTGCGTAGGTGCCGCAGTATCCTGAATGTCAGCTGCCAAAGACTCTGTGCAGTAGCTGCGTCTGTGCCCGCACCTTCCTCGGTTCCGCTCTCGGGCGCTGTGGTGTCCTCTGCGGTTCCGGCAGGTGTTACGGTCACCATGCGGATCGTTGCGCCCTCCTGAATCAGGAAGCGGTCTGCCTGGCTGCCGGTATACCATACTTTAGAAAAGCACTGTCCTTCTTCCGTATATCCCACCTGTACATAGAGCAGCGGTTCGCTGTCCTGTTCCAGATAGTAGTTACGCTGTCCCTCTTTCAGCTTGGGCATCATGGTCAGGAACCAGTCTTCACTGTCTATCAGGTTAACGCTCTCATCCAGATATTCCGGCAGTTCCAGATCATGCTGCATTTCCTGCGCTCTCTCGCGGATGCTGTCGGTCTCCTCTTCCAGATTTACGCTGAGTTCCTGCAGGGCTGCAAATGCGTCTGTATCGTTATAGAGTCTGTAGTCCTGCTCCAGGATATCACGCTGTTTACGGATGTAGCCTGCTCTGTGATAGGCATCTGCCAGCGCAAGGTAATCTGCCTGTTCAAATTCGCCTTTGTTGTATTTTGTCTCGAGATTCAGGATCTCCAGTTCCAGATCCGATAAGATCGGCTCTGCTTCCACCGGTGTAAGTGCAGCGTCTGCGCTGCTGTCGCTGCCGTCGCCGCAGGCAGTAAGGGATACTGCCATAATAGCGCTTATCGTCAGTGCCAAGTACTTTGTTGCCTGTCTTTTCATCTTTTTTGTCCTATCTTTATATTTTAGCTGTTTTTCCGTCTCATGCTCTTGGCATGCCGGTCTTCTCATAGGTTCCGTGAATCTTGCGGTCTTTTATTTTGCGTCACTGATCAGTTTGCGTAAGAATGCATCTGCCTCCGAACCCGATGCATAGGTTCCCATATTCAGCACCTGTTCCGCCAGGGAGTAGATGCTCTTTGCCATGGCAGGCCCGTATATGGTGATATCCTTATTATCTTTTGTAAGGACGATGTAGCCGCGGAAGGCATATTCGACCTTGTACTGATCCGCCGGCAGTCCCACCAATACGGAAGTATAGCGGTATCTTCCATCCACAGTCTCGTAGATGCTGTCCTGGTGTGCTCCGTTGCTGTCGGTTCCGTAGCAAGTCCGCTGATGACTTTTTCGCCACCTTTGATCATGGGATATGTATTCCGGTTGGCATTGTTCATGACCAGGGTTCCGTATTCTTTCAGGTAATAGCCATTGACACCGCCGGTTAACAGGGTGTTCCGTAGATCCGCACTGATACCTGTCTTAAAGCGGATGCCCGCTTTGCCGGTGATACGGATGGAAAATCATGATAGGTCAGCAGGTCCGTCAGTCCCGGCTGTTCCGTCACTGCGTAGGCGTTGTTACGGTATTCCAGCGTCCACACGTACATACCGATGGGAGCTCCGTTTTCATTATAGCGGTAGACTACTGCCGCCTGCGCATTTCCGTTCGGCACGGTGACGATCCGGCGGTTGTTCCGTACCTGCGGTGTATAAGGGATGCCGTCCACGTAGATGGTGGAAGCATCATAGCCTGCCGGTACCTGCAATACCACATTGGTGGAAGAGGTCGGCATCGGGCAGGGGCTTGCCGGCATATTTTCATAGACCGGGATTTTGAAAACAAAGGTGTTCTCCAATGCTCCCGCGCTTTCGTACAGCTTTTTCATGCTCAGTGCTTCACTGGTAGGGGCTGCGATATTCTGCATATACTGATGGGTATATACCGGGTTGCTGGCCGTAGTAGACACATTGAATTTCTGCAGGTACAGGGTATCCTGTCCTTTTTTTATGTAATTCGCAGAGATGACATTGGCACCGCCCAGGATAGATGCATAGGCATTGTCCCAGCCATTGTTCCGGGCGTAGTTCAGTCCATTGGTGATCACCTGCTCGTTGGTGCTGCCGCTGGCTGAGATATTAAAATAGTTATAATATCCTTCATAGCCAGGATAGTTTCCGGAGATCAGCGGTGAGGTACCCTGTCCCTGCTCCTGGTAGACTCTTGCCGCCAGGTGGAACGGGCTGACCTGCTGCTCCGCGCCGATTGCCCAGAAGATATGGGAAAACGTCATATCCGTCTTAGGCGCCGGGCTGTTGCTGTTCATAAAAGTATTCTTCAGGAAGGTCTCTACTGCTGCCTCCGTGTGGTAACTCTCGTTATATGTCAGCTGTTCAAATTGAAAAATGGCATTCTCATGTAATGAATTTCTCGGATCCATATACAATTTCAGTACATCTTCCGAAGCGAAATACCAGTTGGGGCTGTGCTGTCCTTCCTTGCAATAATCCCCGTAACTCTTATAGACCAGACTTTTTCCACCCTGCAGTTCGTTGTTGACTGCGGTCTGGAAATCCAGTCCGGTATTCTGTCGTACAAAGGTCCAGTTGGGATGTTTCTGTTTCAAAGCCTGCAATGCCGGCCGGTAGCCTCCGGGAACTGCTCGATGTCCGCATAGACACCGGTGGCATTTTCCTCTGCCAGCATAACCGCCGCTCCGGGATTCATGCCGTACAGTTCTTCCCATTCCAGAAAACGTTCATCCGAGCATGCCAGATAATCCCGGGGGATATATCCCTCGTAGACCTTGCCCTTTACCTCGGCGGATACTTTTTCCCAGACCTGATAGTTTCATCCACCGTCACATCCCGGATCTCCACCATCTGTCCACTGGGCACGGTGACCACTTTTGTGCTGTCTTCCGCCGCTTCCGCACGGATCGTCAGATCATCGCACAGATAGACCAGTGCCATGACCTCCCGGTCTTCTACGATATTCTGCAAAGCCCCTCGTGCTTCTTCGATCCATGCCTGATCTTCTTCATCCAATGCATGCGTCTGATAGGTATTGCCCTCGTAGGTGAATATAAATGCCGCCAGGAGAATTGCTCCCAGAAATGCCAATTTCCTCTTCATATAACGTGACTCATTCCTTATTTTATGGTTGCTGTGTTGCCCGTTCTATCCTGCCTCTACGTCGGGCATCACTCTATGTGCTTCAGTTTCTTATGCAGTACCCGGATTCCCTTCGGTGCAATGGCAAACAGTGTATGATAACACTTGTTCTTTTGGTAAGCCAGGGATTTTTCATGGCTCTCCACCAGCCGTGACGCAAGTCACGCACCACCCTGCGGTAGAATGCGTTGTCCCCGGTCATCTGGGCGATAGGGATGTGCAGCAGATAATCCAGCCGCTGGAAGATCCCAAACCGGAATGCGATTTCCGACAGCTCCGGATATTTTTTATCCACCAGTGCAAGCACCATGTCCGCATTGTCGATATTGTCGGCGAATACTCTGGAGAACCGGTTCTTGTCTCTGGTATTGCTGTCCGGACGATAAAATACATGATACGCCTGTCCGGGAATGCATGCAATCCCCGGAACTGCACTTTCCTCCCGGGTCAGCATTTTTACTAATAAATGAAAATCTTCGTTCAGTGCCCCCACCGGAAATTGTTCTATGGTAAACAGGTCCTTCCGCAAAAGCTTGGTACAGAAGGAGCAGTCTCCGCGGTGCATCAGAAGTTCCTTCAGAAAACCTTCTGCCGGGATCACCTGTTCCGTTGCCACCGGCTCGCAGATATTCGGTAAAATATTGCCGTCTTTGTCGATTTCATCTCTGCCGACCTGCGCTACGGGCATTCCGGTCTTTTCGATTGCCCCGTACAGCCGCTCATACATATCCGCATCCACGTAGTCATCGCTGTCCACAAAGCCCACATATTCTCCCCCGGCCTGCTGTAATCCGAAATTCCGGGCGGAAGAAGGCCCGCCGTTCTTTTTATGGAAGACGCGGATTCTCTCATCCTCCGTTGCCAGCCGGTCACATAATGCCGGTGTCTCATCCGTGGAACCGTCATCGATCAGCAGGATCTCCAGATTTTCGTAAGTCTGTGTCCGCAGGCTTTCCACGCAGCGGGGCAGATACGGTATGATATTGTACACCGGCACGATCACGCTGATCAGCGGTTGCTTGGTTACACTACTGTTCACTGTTTATTCTCCTATACATAGACCGCTCCGGGATCACAGGGGCCGGAGAGCAGGGGCCGTCATTCCATAATTGTGGAATCACCGGGGCAGGTGTTGTGATGTCCTGCATCACATCCTGGCCGGCATCCGGCATTTCCTGTTCTTCTGACATTTCTGGCAAGAACTTCATTTTCCGGCACAGTTCGATCAATCTTTCCGCAGCCGTCCGGGCATTCCATTCCCCGGCAATGGTCTGCTGTGCGTTTTCTCCCAGTCTGCGGCGCTCTCCGGAATCCCTGAGAAGCCGTTCCACAGTCAGAAATAATTCCTGTTCCTCACCGTCCCGGTACATCCTGCCGTTTTCTCCCTGACGGATCAGCCATGGAGCTGCGCCGATCATATGGTCTGCCACCACCGCGCAGCCGCTGTTCATGGCTTCATTCACCACTGCCCCCCAGCCTTCTTTGCGGTCACTGGTGACAGATAGATTTCTGACTTTTCCATGGCAGCCCGGACTTCTTCCGGACCTTGAAAACCGGGGAAGGTGATCACATCGGTCACTCCGAGTTCCTCTGCCAGGCGATGCGTCTCTTCCTCCAGTTCCCCTCCGCCGATCATGGTAATATGAAACGTATTTTCTTCCAGATGTTCTTTTAAATAGGCTGCGGTCTTCACCACCAGCTCCGGATGCTCCAGTCGATCATCCGGGCCGCCCACAGAATACTGCCCGGTTCTTTGCGCTCGAAGGGTTGTCCGGCCCCGTACTGTCTTGTTTCCGGAAAATAGCCGAACCGCAGCATTTTGCCGGGGTAGGCATGGATCAGGTGATAATCGCAAGGCACATAGGCTCCTGCGCACAGGAAATACACCGGTGCCTTACGGTATCTGGTGTGATCCTTGTATTTTTGCAACAGGCCTCTCGGAGAAACAGCCTTCCATTGCCCTTCCTTATATAAGCGTTCATTATAACGGAAGATCGGTTTTCCGGCAGTCAGTCTCTCCTGAATATAGCTTTCGTCATCGCATCCGCCGAAGATCACCACATCCGCGGTAAACAATAGTTTCTCAAAATCTTCCGCGTCTGTGACGGCGTTGCTGTTCGACTCAGAGCCGGGCGTTTCTCCCCCCAGACTTATGTGCACACGAATTCTTCGCAGCGTAGCGCACGTAGGGACGTTCCTCGGCCTGCCAGCCCATCTTCACCCGCTCTTCTTCCATGGGCTGTGTCTGGAGGAAACAGAAATCTCCCTCCAGCAATTCATACAGAGCATCACAGAAGGGCAGCTGATGATGATTAAAATAGTTTGAGACAAATATCAGCTTCATTCCTTCCTCCCTGCTATGTTTGCATAGATTTCCTGCAATTTTGCGAAATTCTGCTCTTTATCATGGGTTTTTCTTGCATGTTCTCTTGCATTTTTTGAGTATTCCAGCATTTTCTCCGGAGACTCCACATTTCGATAACAGAATTTGCCATGGAATTTACAATATTTTCCAATTCTTCTGTTTTTGTCGTTTTATAATTTCGCGTGTTATTTTTGCTTTCAGAAGCATCTGACGCATATTTCTCATTTTCAGCCACTTCCGACAGCTGATGTCCCCGGCACCACAGGCCGTCCCTTCCGCCATCAAACAGGCTGGGGATTCCCCCTACCTCCGTACTGATGCAGGGAACTCCCAGAAGCATGGCCTCTCCCAGGGAATTCGGTGAATTTTCCAGAGAGGAACAACACAGGAACAGATGACTTTTCAGAAATCTTTCCTTCATTTCTTCTCCGGTCAGTTTTCCGAGGAAGTGTACCCTGTCCTCCAGCTGTCCTTCCCGGATCAGTCTGCGCAGGTAACGGCCATATGCCGATATTTTCAGCTTTTCCTTCGGCGTCCGGTATGCCGTCAGATCATTTCCTGCCACATACACCTGTACCCGGGGATATTTCTCCCGGATCTGTGGCAAGGCCTGCAGCAGATAGTGCAGTCCTTTCAGAGGATAATCCGCCTGACTGACGAAAATGGAATAGGGTTCACAGTGCTCCGGCTGCCATTGTCCTTCATAAAAGGAAACCCGCAGGGTCTCATTCATCGTATAATAATGTGCCTTGGGATTCCACGCGGTAGTCACTGCCCTGTCCCAGGCGGTTCTTCCGGTGATATTGCCGGCAAGTCCTATTGCTTCCCTCTCCATTACACCTCTGCGGGCAAATTTTTCCTGCTGGCTGCGCAGGGTATCCTTCTTCACCAGATCCCGGAAAGTGGTCTTGTGGATCTCCGATTCCGGCATATCGGCAAAATATGCTCCGCACACAACGTACAGATTCCCTGAATTCCCACCAGTATCTTCTCCTTGTGGGGAAACACCCGGCATACTGCCAGTGTGTGTGGATATTCCGTGCCGAAACAGTGGATCACATCCGGTGAAAAGTCTTCCGTGATCCGATGCAGTTCTTCTTCCAGCAACGGCTGATATCTGTCGGGGTGTACGGTGTCTTCGTGGAATCCATAACATGTGATATTATATATTTCAGCATCTGTATTTGTCTGTAAATGCTCCCGGTCTTCTTTTTCCCGTGGCATTGCTATCTGCAGTCTCCAGGCACCTCCGTATCTGCCGGCACCGGGAATGCCACAGCAAGCTCCAGGTCACTGGAATTCTCCGCGGCTACCTGCTCCAACAGACCGGACAGCCAGCCCTCTTTATTCGAAGCTTCTTTATGCAATGCTTCGGCTATGACCGGAAGCATGATATTGCAGACCCACAGCACTTTCATAAATTAAATCCTCTTTTAATTAAAGATCCAGTTTAGATACGGAAGCAGCCGTATCTCCACATCATACATTCCCCGCAACAGCATTACGAAATACAATAGATATGCTGCAACAACGCCAATAATACACAGGGTTCGAACCATCCTTTTTGGCATCCTTCAGCACACCCGGAATCAGGAAAATCTGGCTTTGGATCAGGTAATATGCCACTCGGGATACTTCCGGGATAAAGGAGCCGCAGGAATAGAGCACCAGTCCCGCCAGATTCAGGTAGAAGTAATAACGGTTTCTGCGATTTTCCTGAACGCTGTCCTTCCAATAGATCAGGCACAGTATCAGCACTGCCAGGCATTTGGCGATGTTGACATAGGATAACTGTCCGTTGTCGAACATGGAATCCTTGTAATAGGGATAGAACCGGAAGATAATATTCCGGTACACATCCTGTCCGAAGATCAGAGATAAGATCAGTAATACGCCAACGCATAGTGCCACTTTTTCAGCCGGATCCGGGACAAGAGATCTATCACAATATATGCCGGGATGACCAGCAGTACCGATTTGTGGATCGTACAGCCCAGCAGCACCCAGAGAAGAAACTTCCCATATTCTCCCCGCAGCACATATTTCTGCACATACATGACCAGTGCCAGTGCGAAATAGTAACGTACCGAATTCATACTATTAAAGTAAAATCCCTGTGTCAATAACAGGAACAGGGAAAATACATACCAGTCCGCCTGATCATGCAGTGCTTCAGGAAAAAGAAGACCGTAATCAGGGAAAAGAAGCCAAAGATCGGAAGATAAGATCCCTCTCCGAAAATCAGATGGAAAAATTTCACCAGATACACAAAACCGGTTTCGTAGGAGACATGCCTTCCTTGATCGATCAGCTGAAATTTCAGCCAGTAGACCCAGTAATCACCTCCCACAGCAATGCGGCAGGCAGAAACCCCGGCCAGGAGACAGAAGATGGCGAATTCCGCCACAGCATTGCACGCCTGCTGTCTGTCCGGCCCGGCCGCCATCAGATCCCCGGAGGTATTCCCACGAAAGGAGCGTCTGCCGGACAGATATTCTATCGTATAGTCACGATTTTCTACCAGAAAACCGAAATGCTACGGTAACAGCTGTCAATATGATATACACCAGTGCGCTCTTCTCCATGTGGAACCTCCTTTCTTTATGGCCTTTTTTCCAAAAAGCAGGCTATCGTCCTCCTGCCTCCCGGATGCCTTCCCGCATCCACTGTTTTGCCTGCTGCAGGCTTACCTCTGTGCACAGCGTACCCTTATGAGCATACAAAAACCGCAGTGCCAGCGGCCATTCCAGCCATCCATACAGATAATGATACAATACTCCTCTGTCATGAAAATTTTCATTTAT
>ENA-OQAA01001684-OQAA01001684.1-human-gut-metagenome-genome-assembly--contig:-NODE-1684-length-10420-cov-1.524434_pt1 | contig 10420 bp, 14 predicted proteins | sample MGYA00242489_ERZ504515 | MGnify/ENA primary metagenome ERZ504515 (study PRJEB26092, sample SAMD00036237) | human gut metagenome | host: Homo sapiens | study: EMG produced TPA metagenomics assembly of...
TCCAAAGGTATTTTTGCCGTAGGTAAGGCAGGTTACATGCCCCCGTTCTTCCAGAAGACAAACAAACTGGGTGTACAGAAAAACATCCTATTCGTACAAGGTGGTGCTGTAACAGTATTGAGCCTCTTGTTCGTAGTAATGCCTTCCGTACAGAGTTTCTATCAGATCCTGTCACAGTTGACAGTAGTTCTTTACCTTATCATGTATATGTTGATGTTTACAGGAGCTATCGTATTGCGTTACAAGATGAAGAAGTTGAACCGTCCGTTCCGTATCGGTAAGGGTGGTAATGGATTGATGTGGTTCATCGGCGGACTCGGTTTCTGTGGTTCTCTGTTGGCATTCATCCTGAGCTTTATCCCGCCCAGCCAGATTTCAACGGGTAGCAATACAGTTTGGTTCTCCGTATTGATTATCGGTGCCATCGTTGTTGTGGCAGCTCCGTTCATCATTTACGCTTGCAAGAAACCGACTTGGGTTGATCCGAATACTAACTTCGAACCCTTCCATTGGAAGAACAACCAAAAGTTGCAGCAAACGCAGCAACAGCAGCAGGCACAACAAGCACAGCTACGGCAACACCAACTGCAAATCCTACCGTAAATCCAACTAGTACAACAAATAATTCCGGCACACCTAAATCATAGGGATACAACCGGAAAACATAAAAATGGGACTGTACAGATTGACGTACAGCCCCATTTTTTTATTTTGGACGGTAAGAAAGTGAAATGACTCCATTTCATTCCCCCTATTCAAAAAAATTCGTCCTATGAGATGAATCTTTTTGACCCACGAGACATTTATTTTTGCCTCATGATACAAATTTTTTCATCTCATGGGACGAATTTCATCGTCTCATATAGCTAAATTCTTATTCCTTTAGCGCATCCCACGCTCTTCTATACCCTTCCGTCAGTTCCTGCATCACCTCAGCAACCGTCTCTATCTGTTTACCATAAAGTAATGCAGAAGCCTGACCAATCTCCAGTTCTCCTTCTTCCAGATCTCCATAGAAAATCCCTTTCTTGGCACGTCCATGAGCCAGAAGAATACGAAGTTCATCTTGTGTAGCCCCCACGGCTTCGGCTGCCTCTACAGCGTCACGGAAATTATTCCGCACCAAACGTACCGGAGCAAGCTTCTTCAACAATAACCGGGTATCCCCCTCCTGCAAACGCAAACAATATTCCTTGAAATATTCATGAGCTGAACTTTCCTGAGTCAATGCAAAACGCGTACCTATTTGTACTCCTTCTGCTCCCAACACCCGTGCAGCAAGCATAGCCTCACCCGTAGCAATTCCTCCAGCAGCAATCAATGGTAAGGTAGTAGCAGCACGCACGGCAGGCATCAGGCACAAAGTGTAGTTTCTTCCCTTCCGTTATGCCCACCGGCCTCGAAGCTCAGCAACAACAGCATCCACACCCGCCTCTTCGGCTTTCATCGCAAAGCGGGAAGAACTGACCACATGCACCACTGTCACTCCCCGCTCTTTCAGCCATCCCGTCCATTTGGCAGGGCTTCCGGCGGAAGTGAAAACTATATTGACTCCTCCTCTACCACTATCTGCATGATTCTTCATCTGCGGATACATCAATGGAATATTGACTCCAAAAGGATTATGTGTAGCAGCATGGCATTTACGGATATGCTCACGTAACGTTTCAGGATGCATGGAACCTGCCCAAGCAAGCCCAGTCCACCCGCATTACTTACTGCCGACGCCAAGCGCCAGCCACTGCACCAAACCATACCACCTTGGATTATTGGATATCGAATTCCGAAAAGGGAAGTAATTCTGTTCATAGTTTTTCCGTTTAGGGATTATTAGGAAGAAACAAGAAAAAAGGATGAAAGGTTCGGAAGAAAAGGCGAATTGTAATAAAAAACACACCCGGAAATACGAATTTACAACATACATATCACCGGATGTTCAAATTATACAAATCCTTAATTTCTTAATCGTCTTGACAGGTTCTTTACCCCGTACCGTTATCGAGTCTCCATATGCACGTAACACTTCCAGCGTACGGGCACGGCGCTTACGTCCCTTGACGTTCCAGAATTCTTTGGTAAAAGGTGCCATAAAATCACCGGAAAATCCTAAACCGCCACTAGCACCCTGCCAGCTACCTACAGCCATATTATTAGCCCGTTCTGTCATTCGGTAGCGCATTCCGGTTGCCTCTATTTCATCCATACTTTTACGGACACCCTTTTCGAAAGGCGTCTTTGCCCAATCGGAATAAATGCGAAGTATTTTAAGTTCATAGAAAGGATCCCCTCGCCACGTGTCCTTATCTATTTTAATCTTCTTCTGATACACCGGGTCCCAATTGTACTTCGTAGTTGCAGTATACGGGCGCAAGGTAAGAACAACTTTCTTCTTCGGTGTATTTGGTATTTCGGGAAGTGTTGTGTTGAAATCCAGCCATTGTTTCTCCATTGATATCTGCTGTTTACCCAGAGGTTCCTGTACTCCCATCTCTTTCAGAACTTCCGGATTCAGCTTAATCTCTCCTTCTCCATCCAGCAGACGGCGCAATCGCAGAGAGTCCTGAGGTGTCCAGTTCTGAGCGCAAACGGGAAGGAACTACTACTAAAAGCAGTCCGATTATAGTGCAATATTTTCTCATTTATTTATTTTCTTACCACCACATATATCCGCTTCCACAAAGCGGTTCATCATAACAAGGGTCTATGGTCCACATCGTACGGGGGTATTTGCGGTTTTCCCACCAGCGGCGATAACGGGCGGAAGCATCCAGAACTTCATCATCCGATAAGAAGTAAATGCCTTCATAATTCTCTGCATCCACATGTACCATTTTGCACCCCATCGAAGCATTCTGCCTAAACGGATTGTTTCTACTGTCCACAAAATACACTCACCTAAACGAAGCTTGCCACCTGCGGAATAAGAAACCGGAGCCAATGGGAAAGAAGGAATTACCGTCAAATCTTCGGCATACTTCAACAAGTCCCCTATGTCATCAACAGTAAACCGGGGAATAGTGTTCAGACTTCCGGACTTTCGACAGAGTTATTTTCCAGCTTTTAGTTGCTTGAACGAATAAATCCACGTCAGGATTATTGTAGTCCAACGTTTCTTCCGTACATGATACAAAAGAAAGAGAAAAGAAGAATATCAAAATGGCCATTACGGCACGTATATTAGAAATTGCTTTCATTGTTGCATTGTATTAAGGTTAATATGTCATACGAACACCGCAAAGTAGATTAAGGTTCGTTGGACGTTCCGTTCGCAGCGTTTTTGTTTGCGAATCCGTATCAAAATGATGAGATACCGTAGGCTCTGCAAACAGAGCAATCCGGTCGTTCAACTTATAACGGATTCCCAGACCTGCCGCAATGGAAAGTTGTATAGGCTCTGCTCCAAAACCATTGTCTTCAGCTCCGGCTATGCATTTCTCGGCAGCACCACCCAATGTAGCGTAAAAGTCTACTTTAGAATTGCTTGCCAGCACCGCATTCAGTTTTACCGGAACAGCCAGTGTGTGTATCGCATGGTCTCCGTCAAGACGGTTGTATTGCAAACCTGCCTCCAGAGAAAAATGTTTGTTCAAATGACGCTCAGCAGAAAACCCTGCGGTGAACGGTATCCCGAAGTCCCCCTTTGGCAACGCTGTACCTATACCTGCTTTGAAAGCCCATTTTTTAGCACAACCACCCGCATTGGTAATGGGGAGCGCCTTATCGGAATCTGAGCCAAGCTCTGAATTTGTGACAGCGGGATCAGTAGCCGTGACACGATGATTATTTTCATTCCTTGATGAAGCTGTTTGACCATACATTCCGTTACCTTGGTGGTGATTGCCATATACGCGTTGGGAAATTGTAATGGAGACAGTGACTGATACAGTCTCTTCATCATCACCATTCGCAGCAAGTATGCCTCCGGATGATACTGGTACAGGATTCTTATGACCAGGATTTTGCGCTGTAGGTTTAGTCTCATGAATAGAGGGGAACTTTTCCTGCACCACATCTCCATTCAAGTTACCTTCCGGTGTCAGTGTAGCCACCTTGGTGAATGCTTCCTGAATCTCATCTTTCGGAGAGAAGTACCAGAATGCAGCGGAAGCAGCTCCAAGCACTAATACTACAGAAGCCGCCGCAGCCACCCGGTAGAAGCGTGGAGTGAGGACAGAACGTTTAGTAGCTGCAGAAGTATTGGTTGCATCGGTTTCAACTCTTGACAGGTCGCCTTTCAGCTCCTCCCAAAAGCCATCCCGCACCGTCATCTCTGCCCCAGAGAGGCGACTGCGGAACAAACCGGTTATTTCATCATTTCCTTTCATACTCTGTATATTCTTTAATTCTTTTTGCTAACAAATTCTTGGCGCGATGCAGTTGCGAGGTGGATGAATGTACCTTAATCCCAAGCATTTCCGCTATCTCCTTGTGTGATTTCTCTTCAAACACATACAAGTTGAAAATGGTTCGGCATCCATCGGGTAATTCTGCCACAAATGCATCAACTGCTGTTCGGAGAGGCGGCTACCACTATCGGCTATGCTTGCTTCGTCGGGTATGTCAGGCAATTGTTCTTCGTTCACCACCAGTTGGGTGATGCGTTTCTGCTTTCGCAAATAATCTATTGCCTGTGTCACCATTACTCTTGTCACCCACGTTGCCAATGCACATTCGCCCGGAAAGTGAAATGGGTAAAGATTTTGATGAACCCATCGTGCAGTACGTCATGCGCAGCATCTTCGTCGCCCGTATAGCGGTAGCATACCGCAAGCATCTGCTTGGAATAAAGGTATACAATTCCTTACGTGCGGAATCCTTTCCTGCCCGGCAGCCCTCTATCAGTTCTATTTCATTTTCCAATGTCAGTGCTATTTTTTACGGACGCCTCTTCGCGTCGTTTGTTAGTTAGACGCAGCTTTCCGTAGAATGCTGCAATGTTATATCTAAAAAGAAGTTAAAGAATGGAGATTATTTATACTTTGCTTTCAAAGTCTGTATCTGCTTGTCAAGCATTTCGTCCAGTTCGTCAAATTCATTCCAATACAAGAAACCGGGCACCATTATGACGAAATTGACAAATTCATCATTACTTATAAGAAATGAGACTTGATCCAGCAAGCTGTCATTAGTTTCCAAAGCAAACTTTATATTCTTGGACATAGCAAGTCCCATAAGTACATCGGTTTTTGCCGCATAGTAATCACCGATATCTTTCTTCCGCTTTCCCAACTCAAAATAGATTTGTAATACATCTTGCAACAAACGCTTATCAGAAATATACTGCATCAACGAAGAACCTTTCAGGACATCCAATGCATCAGTCTGTAAGAGAGTTCATTCATATTATTAAAAGCTTGTCATACTTAGTTAAAGTATCTCTCGGTATCCCCGATATATCCATTTTATGTTTTATCAGCAAAGAACTCATGTTCCTGTCAATATCTAATAAATGCTTTATATTACGTAGTTCCTTTCTATTATACTCCAATTCTTCCGCTACCAGTTGCATCGCAGCCCGCACCTCTTTTTGACGGCTATACTCCGTAATCCTGTCGCTTCCCCAAAAGGTAACGATAATACCTGCCGCCACAATACTGAACTGACGGAAATAGTCTCCCAATCTCCAGCCTTTAATCGTAGACTTTATCTTATCTATATTTCCCATAAGTATTTATCTTGAACCATATTTCTGTTCAATGGTTTGAATCATCTTATCAATCTTTTGCTCTATACGTTCTTGATAGCCAGGAATAAAATAATCCCTGTTGGAATTTTTCAAAAGTTTCGCAAACTTCCTATCTGAAAGATATATTTCCCATGCTTCCCATTTTCCCTCATTAACCGTATTTGTCTGTTCATCAGTCAAAGTCAAATAAAAGGGAATAGCCGCATCTTCCTTCATATCATAATACCCATTCATTGATAGTTTAAATCCTTCTAATGCTTCATAAACATCAATCAATGAAAGCAAAAACTCTTTATCGGATATTTTCTGCATCAGCATAGAGTTCTTAAGTATGTCCAGCGCATTCCGGGTATAATAGAAACTACGAATCTGCCCTATAGAATAACGAAATTGCTTCAGCGAATCTTCCGGTATCAGCCGAACATTCATATCATGTTCCACCAACAAAGCAGAAAGGCGCTACATCTGTGCTAAATTCAGACACAATACCTTCAAAGTTCTTCCGATTACTTTTCAGTTCATCCTTAATCAGCAACATAGTAGATTTAATATCCGCTTGTTCCGAACATCTGGTGACCAGTTCACTGCCAACGAAGGTTATCAGCACACCGATCACAACAATAGAAGTTTGCCGTATATACTCGCCAGGCTTCCAATTTCTGATAGTAGCTTTTACCCTATTCCAATCTATCTTTTCCATACTTTCCAAGTATCTATGAAAAAGCCTCTCATTAAGATTGCAATATGATGGCAAACTTATGAGAGCTTCTTGCTATTTTCTAAATACAGCCTTTCGCCTTTGTCAACATGCTTTAAAACTCATATCTAATCCTTTTACAGAATGGGTCAGAGCACCTACAGAGATAAAGTCTACGCCACATTCGGCATAATCGCGCAGCGTATCGAAAGTGATACCACCCGAAGACTCGGTTTCATAACGACCGCCTACCATATCCACAGCCTTCTTTGTCATTTCAGGCGTGAAGTTATCAAACATGATGCGGTCTATGCCACCAAGATCGAGCACTTGTTGCAATTCATCGAAGTTACGTACTTCAATCTCTATCTTGAGGTCTTTACCTTTTTCCTTGCAATATTCTTTAGCACGATTGATAGCCTTGTCGATGCCTCCGGCAAAATCCACATGATTGTCTTTCAGCAAAATCATGTCGAACAGTCCGATACGATGATTTACACCACCACCAATCTTTACAGCCATCTTCTCAAGGATACGCATACCGGGAGTAGTCTTACGGGTATCGAGCACACGCGTATTCGTACCTTTCAGTTTCTCGGCATATTTATGCGTCATGGTAGCAATGCCACTCATGCGTTGCATAATGTTCAGCATCAGACGTTCTGTCTGCAACAGAGACTGCACCTTGCCTTCCACTACCATTGCTATATCGCCCGGCTTCACCTCAGCTCCATCATTGATGAAGACTTCTACCTTCATAGTAGGGTCGAAACGACGGAACACTTCTTTGGCAACTTCTATACCAGCCAGAATACCCGGCTCTTTAATCAAAAGTTTGGATTTACCCATTGCCGTAGCGGGAATACACGAAAGGGTGGTATGATCTCCGTCACCTATATCTTCTGCAAAGGCGAGATCTATCAGCCTGTCAATCAGTTCTTCTTCCTTATTCATTCGTTTTATCTATTCTTATTTGATGTATAACATATTTGTTCTGTACTTTTCTGAAGAAACAATTCACTCGAAAGTTTCCATTTGCGGTTCCCAAAGTGCCGATGATGAAACTTGATTCATCCCGCTTTCCTTCGTGATTCACATTGAAGCTACTGACTTTGTTCTCGCAAAAAATTAGCCATAGTTCCTTCTGCCGTTTGCTTGTCAGCATTGGTCGTGCGATTATGGATAATCAGATCCACCTTATCACCCAGATACCTGTTTAGTTCCTGAGAGTTTCCCTTCTTGAAGGCCACAACCACCCCCACAGGTACGTCCTGAGCAAAGATCGAGGACACCCATAAGAAGAGGCAGGTCAACAATAAAACTACTCGTTTTTTTCATAATCACAAGTATTAATGATACGCAAAAGGTAAGCATTTATTGTAAAATACAATAAAAAAGCGCTAATTTTGTGCACAAATCAGAATGTAAGCAGCATGAAAACAACAATTACTCGTCGTAGGAAGAACTGTAGAACAGCACTTTTATAACTGCCATTAACGACTATGTACAGCGTACTAAACGCTACTTATCCTTCGAAATGGAAGTTATCCCGGAATTGAAGAATACGAAAAGTCTTTCAATGGAAGTTCAGAAAGAAAAAGAAGGGGAATTGATATGCAAGGCATTCCAGCCGGGCGACGTGATTGTATTGCTGGACGAAGGGGGAAAAGAAATGCGCTCCATAGAGTTCGCAGACTATATGAAGCGCAAGATGAACACCGTAAATAAACGGCTTGTATTTGTTATCGGTGGACCGTATGGTTTCTCACCCAAAGTATATCAGGCAGCACATGAGAAAATGTCCCTTTCTAAAATGACTTTCTCGCATCAGATGGTGCGGCTGATTTTTGTAGAGCAGTTATACCGGGCCATGAATATACTCAATGGCGGTCCTTACCATCACGAATAACGATCTTAATTAAGATCTTGACACCTGGAATCCTGTTCCCGACAACGCCATTTCTACAAATCGTGCGCGAGGTTCGGTACATCCTGCGTCAGTATCTCACGGATGCGCAATGCAGCCTGCGGATCTTTCGCCACCATATACAAATAACCTCCCCACCTGCACCCGGCAATTTATATCCCAGTGTGTAGTCCTTAATCTTATTGATAATTTTTTCTACCGCCGGAGGATTAGTACCGCAATCCAGAGCTTGGTTCTGCATCCACGTTTTACCAATCAATGCGCCATAGGTTTCAAAGTCGTTCCTTTGAATGGTTTCTGCCATATCCAATGCATGCGCTTTCATATTTTCCAATATAGCCAAATGCGCAGATGAGTTTAGGAACATGGAGCGCACAATCTCTGCCAGGATACCTTTAGCAGTACGTGTAATTCCCGTATAATATAATAGGTGGCAGTCACGATATTCAGGATGCGTAAAGAGATGTTCAGGCAACCAGTGTATTAACGGATTCTGTACAAACCCGGTTTCTGTTTGCAACAGTTTGATGCCTTGTAACACTCCGCCATACTGATCTTGCCAACCACCGCCCGTTGTTAGTAACTGTTCCAAAGCAAGTGTACGACGGCATATTTCATTCTTATCCCACATCAAGCCACAGAAATCGCTCAAAGAGCCTAAAACCGTAGAAGCTAATATAGAACTGGTTCCCAAGCCCGAGCCTGCAGGAATAGCAGACAATAAAGTAATCTCTATACCTGTGCCGAATGCCTGCAACTGTTTCTCCAACGAAGGATAAACCACTTCTGAAAACGCCGGACCAAAACCAGCCAATGTCAACGCTGCTTTCGGAATAGAGAAAGGAGAACCTATCTTACAGTAATCTTGCAATTCCTCGAAAGTATTCACTACTTCCATCGCTCCCATATCAATAGAACGCAACACAACGCGATACTCTTTGCAAGGTTTCACATAAACCTGCAAAGGAGGTTGTCCATTCAGTTCAATCGCCAGATTCACTACATTCCCACCGGCAAAAAGAGAATATGGCGGAGTATCCGTCCAACCACCTGCAACATCAATACGTACGGGACTGCGCCCCCAAACAATCTGATCGCTGTATACATTCAGATATGGGCTGCTTTTCTTTTCATACAAATCAGAAAGTAATCCTTCGCGCAGTAATCCGAAAGCCTCTTTTTCATCATTCTGAAAGTCTTTTCCGTTCAGTTTATCTATCTGAGCCCGAAGCATCCGATTATGAATACGCTGCATCTGAGGTGCATCAGCCGGCAACACATCCGGTTTATCTATCTTCAAACAATGGAAATCCTCGCAACATCAGCCAAATCCAACTGATAGAAGACACTCTTCTCATAATTGCGTGCCAGCAATTCCCAATTACCTTTCCGGAACTCTCGCGCTGGCATATAATTGACGTAAATCAGCTTTCGCTGAGATTTCATCGGCAGAAAGACGTTGACTGTTCAGCCAGATTTCCTTACCTTCTGTCAATTCCGGCTCCGAAGTCATCCAGCGAAGTACTGCGCCCATCTGCTCAACACCTTCTACCACAGGGAAGATTCCGGCAGCCTGTATGTCATCTTTTCTTCCAGTTACATCATCCGGAGTCAGTCCACGCTCCGCTAACCAATCAGGGAAGGAAATCCCCAGGTACAAAGTTTTTTCATCCCGGATATCTCCTTTAGATACATCATCGAAACCATACGGACGAACTGCCCAATGCTTCTCTGCAAGAGGCACAATATCTATACAAACTCCATCCGGTAATTCTAACGTCCAGTCATTTTCCGGTACTCCCGTAATGATTTGCCGGGAACCTATCTTCCATGATGTACCAACAAAGCTATTTTCAATCCAAAGGTTATCATTATTGGAAGAAAGAGAGATACCTACTTCTGCATTCTGTACAAATATTGCAGGATTGGGCTTTACTTTCCGGTGCATGATCTGACGCTGATCGTACACCCTATTTTGTAAAGTAACAGTTGAGGAAAGTAGTTCACGACTCGTGCCGTAGTGTAGAATTCTCCACCGGGTAATGGCAATATAGCTACAGACAACCTATTCAACTCATCATCAGTAATGCGTGGATGATTACCAAGGGAT
>ENA-OQAA01001686-OQAA01001686.1-human-gut-metagenome-genome-assembly--contig:-NODE-1686-length-10412-cov-2.246670_pt1 | contig 10412 bp, 11 predicted proteins | sample MGYA00242489_ERZ504515 | MGnify/ENA primary metagenome ERZ504515 (study PRJEB26092, sample SAMD00036237) | human gut metagenome | host: Homo sapiens | study: EMG produced TPA metagenomics assembly of...
GCAGCTCCCATCTCTTTTTTTACGTCCGGAACAGGAAGAAAATAAAAGAAGCATAACCATCACCCTCAGGGCAATGGTTATGCTCATATTTTTATGTCCGACAACGTTAGGTTGTAGCGACATATTCTTATCTAATGGTTGTAGACTCACCGATCCAGCCGCCAATCGTAATACGGTCACCGGCTTTGTAACCCAACATAAAGAGGTCTTTTGCCTGCGGAGTATGACGTGCATAAGTTGCAATCAGTTCATTAACCTTATCTGTAACACTCGGATCTACGGCTTTAGCACGTTGAAGTTTATCAATAACTACGTAGTAAGTACATCTGTTCAATGCAGGCTCATCACTCCAGTTGGGATTTGAACCGTACATTTGAGCCAGCAGAATATAGGGTTCGCCATAGTTTTCATTAAAGCTGATTGCTTTCTGGGCATAAGTTCTTGCCTGAGACAGTTTCTTAGCCTGCCACAAAGCTGCAGCGGTAGCATAAGCCATTTCAGATTTCTTTGCATTATCGGTTTCCATGCCCAATGCTTCATCGAAATACTTCACCGCAGTGTCATAATCACCTTTTTTATAGTACATATATGCTACACCTACAGCTGCATCAGCAGTCGGATTAACACGATACAAATAATCGGAAGCTTTGAAGTATGCCTCACATTCATTACACTTCATCATCTTCAGAATAGTGATGGTCTTCTTCAGGAAAGCAGAGTCTGCCTTATTTTCTTCAACTTTCGGGCCGTAGATATTCTGCAATGATTCACAATCAGCTACACCGCTGTTAACGAACATAGCTACCAAATTATCCTTGATTGTTTGCAAAACAGCTTTTTTCTTTGCATTATCCTCTGCTGCAATAGCATCATCGGCGTATTGCGAAGCATTGATATAATCCTGGAAGAATTGATCTGTATGATTAGTATCTGCCTTTACTTTCTGCATGGACACATCAACAAAATAGTGCAATACAGCACCATCAGACTCACCCTTAGCGGTTTCTGCTGATTCTTTCAGCCAGGCATAAGCCTGATTCAAATCAGGAGCAGGTGCATATTGCAGATAATCCACAGCTTTTGTGCCTAATGCAGACGCAACACTCGGTACACCCTTCATCTTTGAAGCAAATTCAGGAATATACTTCATTTTCTGATCATGCACAGCCATCAGTTCATCAAACAATTTCTTATACTCTGCTGAATTACGATCCTTAATCTGACTCATCAAACCTGTAAGAATCTTCTGCGCATCGGTATAAGTGTAATATCTCAGTGTCGGACAATCTTTCAGAACTGCCATACAAGGAGCGTAAGCATCCTTGAAGTTTTCGCTCTTACTGCCTCATGCGAGATACTACTATTGGCATTACAATCACTTTGTGCGAAAGTGCTGGTTACTCCACCCGAAAGGAGCAAAACAGCGACAAGCGTTTTAATTTTCATTGTATTTAAATTTTAGTTGTTATATTGTCTATTTTCACCATTCAGCATTAATCAACTTTCCGCTTGAAGAACCAGCGTTCATTGAAAGTTACTCCAACACAGATACGCAATGTATTTTCATTCAGGAATGCGGCTGTCTTGCCCTTCGGTTCTTACATACTGGGCCGAAAGGCTTAACACAGAACGCGTACGCGGAATGGGAAGTCCGAAACCGGCAGTTACCCCATATTCGTCAGCGGCACGCATACCGTTTATTTTATAATAAGGTTGGGAATAGTAAGCTCCCAAACGATATTTTACATGTGCCAAGTAGCTCCTTCCCATAGGGTTTGGAAGAAATTCAGCGCCTACAGCAATCTTGGTACGGTTACAGAAAGCATTTTTCTCATTCATATAAGTAACTGAGCTCCATTTTTGAAAAGTAAAGTCAGCCCCTACCGTCAAACGCTTGTCATACACATAGCTGAAACCAACACCCAAACTCATCGGACTACCGAAAGCGGCAACCGTATCTCTGTTATTCACAGTAGTTCCCGTTTTCTCATTTCCCAATCTATCCTCTACATATGAATCGTTGTTCAAATCATGTCCCGGCGAGAATACTATACCTAATGTAGCTTCATGTTTCTTTCCGAATACCTGCGTATACTGTGCTCCGATATCCAACTTATAGCTTTGTATAGATGTACCTGTTATCGTAGTCAGCGGCAAAGTAGACGAATTTCCCGGAAATGTTATGGCTCTTGTGTGCGTTATATCTCCCCAAAAATATGAGATATTAGCACCGACAGAAAGATTTTTCAAGACTTTAAACCCTGCTCCCAAATATAGCTGATGTAATCCACCGTCTCCATAATATTGCAACGCGCTGGATTGGGAAGGATAATCCGTATCTTCCTTGTATTCCGCCATGCTATACCCTACATTCGAGTAAGGCAACAATCCCAGACTCATAGCAGCCCATTTACCCAAACGAAATTGCATTGTAATATAGTCAAAACTGGAGTTTTTGGCATTTTGCTTTATCGTACCGTTACTGAAGTTCGTATTTTGCAGGGAAATACCGCCGTCAAAAATAAAAGTAAGCGAATCGATCGCCGTATAGGATGCCGGATTAGCGAAATTCACCTGATATTTATCCCGTAATCCGTATGCAATACCACCCATGGCTTTGCTATTACCTGAACCCTGGTCCGCCAATTGTCCGTATCCGTATCGTGTATAGGGAGAATTTGTATTATTTTGAGCGATTGCCGCTCCGGACAACATCATAAGCAAGAACACCAAGAGTGTTTGTCTATATCCTATCATTATTATAGTTTAAAATTCTATTTAATCCTTTCAACACTAAAAATCTGTCTGCAAAGATGATACTTTTTAAGTTTGTAATCAAAAGAAAAATCATCGCCGCCCGTTAAAAAAACCAAAAGTTCAGGATATTTATGTTTCATCACCGTTATGTAACCCGAAATTTCATATTCCATACCTTTCAGCACTCCTTCGCGCATTGCCGTATCGGTATCGCTGCCCAACGGCAGGCGCCGTCCCTCCCGAAGCACCAGCGGAAGCCTTCCTGTGAACTCATGGAGCGCCCTAAAGCGCATCTGCACGCCCGGCGAAATATTTCCGCCATGATAACGTCCGGCGGCATCTATAAATTCATAAGTAATGCAAGTCCCGGCATCTATAACCAGAATATCCTTGCCGGGAAACTGTTCGTATGCACCACCACAGCCGCCATCCGGTCATATCCCAAAGTTTCGGGCGTTTCGTAAAGATTCTCCACCGGAAGCAATGTTTTTTCATTTAGCCACAACAATGAAACGGGTAAAACTTTTCAGTTGTGCCAACACCCGTTCATTCAAATCGATAACGGTAGCCACGATTGCCTTCTCGACAGCATATTTCGCACATATATCCGACAGACATTTAAGCGTTTGATTAGAATCATAGAGTATTTCTACAATATCCTTATCTTTAAACACCGCTATCTTTGCAACGGTATTACCTATATCGATAATAAGATTCATTCTGCATATATTTAAAGCGGCGCAAAGATAGCACTTTTTTCCTTTGTTCTACATGCATAAAAGAAAAAGGTTCTCCTATGACAATTGCTGTTTTAAGATTTAAAGTCTATCTTTGTAACGAATTACAAGATACACTCTTGATTAAATCAATGATAATAAAAAAGACAAATGAAGCTATCTCCATCGGTTTTCCGTTCACTTATTTTTCTTTTCTTCAGCCTGTCCGTCGTCACTATGCAGGCACAAGAACCAAAAAGAGTTATTCCGGACTCTATACGTATCAGTCTGTTGACATGTGCCTCGGGAGAAGAAATATATTCCCTTTTCGGACATACGGCCATACGGTACGAAAACTATACCCGCGGCATTGACGCAGTATTCAATTACGGCATATTCAACTTCAATGCTCCCAACTTCATCCTTCGTTTTGCCTTGGGTGAAACGGACTACCAATTGGGAGTAACCGATTATGAACGCTTTGCCGCAGAATATTATTACCTGGAACGCGATGTCTGGCAGCAAGAACTGAATCTCACTGTACAAGAGAAAGAAAAGTTGGTTATGTTACTTGAAGAGAATTACCGCCCCGAAAACCGGATATATCGTTATAACTTCTTTTACGACAACTGTGCCACACGTCCGCGCGATTTAATAGAAAAATCCATTGACGGCACGCTGCAATACGCAGATGACATGACAGACACAGATTCCGGCATTTCTTTCCGAGACCTGCTGCACAAATACAGCAAGGGGCATCCCTGGTCGCGTTTCGGCATGAACTTATGTATGGGCAGCCAAGCCGACAAAACCATCAACCGCAGACTGATGATGTTTGTACCTTTCTATGTACAAGAGTACTTCAACCAAGCCCGCATTGTAAACAAAGAAGGAGAAACACGCCCTTTGGTACTGAATGAAGAGAAAATAATAGTAACCGGCAACGAAGAAGCGGAACAGTCTTCCGATGGCTTCACCCCTATGCAGACCGCCCTGCTCCTTCTTATACTGACCGCAGCCGCCACCATCTACGGCATACGCCGGAAGAAAACGCTTTGGGGAATCGATTTCGCGCTATTCTTTGCCGCCGGAACGGCGGGATGTATATTGGCGTTCCTTGCCTTGTTCTCCCAACATCCTGCCGTCAGTCCCAATTATCTGCTGTTTGTGTTCCATCCGCTTCATCTTTTCTGCCTGCCTTGTATGCTGAACAGAGTGCGAAAAAGGAAAAGAAGCCGTTATATGCTGGCGAACTTTATTGTTTTAACACTTTTTATATTGCTTTGGCTCGTAATACCGCAAAGATTTCCGTTAGCAGTGTTACCTTTGGCACTTTGTTTGCTGATACGTTCTGCAAGCAACCTAATTCTCACATACGATAAGAAATAATGAAGAAAGGACTGATAACTTCCATACTCGCACTGACATTCGGTAGCCTGCAAGCCCAGCCACTGCCGCCATCTCCGAAACTGGTGGTGACGTTGACAATAGACCAACTGCGTACAGACTACATGGAAGCATTCTCGTCATTGTATGGAGAAAAGGGGGTTAAACGGCTGTTAAGGGAAGGGAAAGTATTCCGCCAGGCTGACTATTCTTTCAATGTCGCCGACCGCGCTTCTGCCATTGCCGCTCTCTACACAGGTACCACACCGTCCATGAACGGCATCATAGCCGAACGTTGGTTTGACCCCAAAACCCTGCGTCCGAAGAATTGTGTAGACGACTCCGCTTTCATGGGTAACTATACCGACCAGAACACCGCCCCTACCAACTGTTGACTTCCACTTTTGCCGACGAACTTAAAATAGCCACTAAAAACGCCGCACTGGTATATGCCATTGCCCCCTTTCGCGATGCTGCCGTCCTTTCGGCTGGACATAGCGGTAACGGCGCATTCTGGCTGAATCATCAAACCGGCAAATGGTGCGGCACAACCTATTACGGCGAGTATCCCTGGTGGCTGAGCCAATACAACGACGGGCAATCACCCGACTTCCGCATTAAGGAGATGGAGTGGAATCCTCTTCACCCCATCACAAGCTATACATTCCTGCCCGAATGGCGCACCATCCCTTTCAAGTATAGGTTTGAAACAGAAAAAAGACAACAAGTACCGCCGGTTGATAACCAGTCCGCTCATCAACGATGAAGTGAACCGTGTGACAGAGGATTTGCTGGATAAAAGCAATATCGGCAAGGACGACATCACTGATTTGCTTGCAATCACTTATTATGCAGGCAACTACAATCACCGCAGCACGCAAGAGTGTGCCATGGAAATGCAAGACACCTACGCCCGCTTAGACCAAAGCATCGCCCGCTTGCTGGATATGCTGGAAAGCAAAGTAGGCCTGCAAAACGTACTGTTATGCATCGCGTCCACAGGATATGCCGACCCGGACGGAGCAGACATAGGCATCTACCGTATTCCCGGAGGAGAATTCCATCTGAACCGTTGCGCCACTTTGCTGAACATGTATCTGATGGCTACTTACGGTGAAGGACAATATGTAGAAGGCTTTTATAATCAACAGATATATCTCAATCATAAATTAATAGAGGAGAAGCAGTTGAATCTTGCCGAAATACAACAAAAGTCGGCAGAATTTCTGGTGCAGTTCAGCGGAGTTAACAAAGTATATTCCGCCTACCAACTACTGCTGGGTTCCTGGGCTCCGCAGATGGAGCACATACGCAACGGGTTCCACCGCCACCGCTCCGGCGACTTGATTATCGAAGTCTTGCCGGGCTGGACCGTTATGCAGGAAAACAGCAATGACAACCGCGTAGTACGCGCTGCCACCATAGCCACTCCCCTCATTCTTCTTGGCAAAGGAATAAAGCCGGAAATTATCCGCATGCCGGTTGCCATAGACCGCGTTGCTCCCACCCTATCGAGTGCGATGCGCATCCGCGCCCCCAATGCGTGCACAGCCGCACCGCTCAATTAAGGAACAAACTCCGCATTCTCCGTGGCAAGTCCTTAAAATAATCAGTGCAACTTTACATTATCTATTGCAAAATCAGTAACTTTGCACGCCATATAAACTTTAGTAAATAATAATAAAAACAAATACATAATGGGATTTAATGAATTTTTAAGCTCGATTTTCGGAAATAAGGCTACCCGTGACATGAAGGAAATAAAGCCGTGGGTAAACAAAGTAAAAGCCGCTTATCCGGAAATAGCCGCATTGGACAATGATGCCCTGCGTGCCAAAACCGAAGAACTGAAGGCATACATCCGTAACTCGGCAGCGGAACAACGCTCCAAAGTGGAAGAACTGAAAGCAAGCGTTGAAAACACGGAACTGGAAGAACGCGAAGAACTCTTTGCTCAAATAGACAAACTGGAAAAAGAGATACTGGATATTTACGAAAAAGCATTGGACGAGGTGCTGCCCGCCGCTTTTTCCATCGTAAAGGAAACCGCCAAGCGTTTCTCCGAAAATGAAGAAATCACGGTAACCGCTACGGAGTTCGACCGCCATCTGGCTGCTACCAAAGATTTCGTACGTATTGAAGCGATAAGGCCATCTACCAGAACCACTGGGTAGCCGGTGGCAATGATACGGTATGGAACATGGTACACTACGACGTACAGTTGTTCGGCGGTGTGGTACTGCACAAAGGCAAGATTGCGGAAATGGCAACCGGTGAAGGTAAGACTTTGGTGGCTACCCTGCCCGTATTCCTCAATGCACTGACCGGAAACGGTGTACACGTGGTAACCGTGAACGACTATCTGGCAAAGCGTGACTCCGAATGGATGGGTCCTCTTTATATGTTCCACGGTTTGAGCGTGGATTGCATCGACAAGCACCAACCCAACTCCGACGCACGCCGCCAGGCTTATCTCGCAGATATCACCTTCGGTACGAACAACGAATTCGGTTTCGACTACCTGCGCGACAACATGGCTATCAGCCCAAAGACCTGGTACAACGCCAGCACAATTACGCCATCGTCGATGAGGTGGACTCCGTATTGATTGACGACGCCCGTACTCCGCTGATTATCTCCGGTCCGGTACCCAAAGGCGACGACCAGCTCTTCGAGCAACTCCGTCCGCAGGTAGAACGCCTGGTAGAAGCACAGAAGAAACTTGCCACGCAATACCTTGCCGACGCCAAGCGCCTGATAGCTTCAAACGACAAGAAAGAACAGGAAGAAGGATTCCTTGCCCTGTACCGCAGCCACAAGTGCTTGCCAAAGAACAAGGCATTGATTAAGTTCCTCAGCGAGCAGGGTATCAAAGCCGGTATGCTCAAAACCGAGGAAATCTACATGGAGCAGAACAACAAGCGTATGCACGAGGTTACCGACCGCTGTATTTCGTAATCGATGAAAAGTTGAACAGCGTAGACCTCACCGACAAGGGTGTAGACTTAATTAGCGGTAACTCCGCCGACCCTACGTTCTTCGTACTTCCCGACATCACCGCCCAGCTCTCCGAACTGGAAAATGAAAAAGACCCTGACGGATGAGGAACGCCTTGCCAAGAAAGACGCCCTTATGACCAACTTCGCCATCAAGAGCGAGCGTGTACATACCATCAACCAACTGTTGAAAGCTTACACCATGTTCGAGAAAGACGACGATACGTGGTTATCGACGGTCAGGTGAAGATTGTGGACGAACAGACCGGACGTATCATGGAAGGCCGCCGTTACTCCGACGGCTTGCATCAGGCCATCGAAGCCAAAGAAGGCGTGAAAGTGGAAGCCGCCACACAGACCTTTGCAACGATTACGCTGCAAAAACTACTTCCGTATGTATCACAAGCTGTCCGGTATGACCGGTACTGCCGAAACGGAAGCAGGCGAACTTTGGGACATCTACAAACTGGATGTAGTCGTTATCCCGACCAACCGCCCCATTGCCCGCAACGATATGAACGACCGCGTTTACAAGACCAAACGCGAAAAATATAAAGCCGTTATCGAAGAGATTGAGAAAATGGTGGCAGCCGGACGTCCTGTCCTGGTGGGTACTACTTCCGTTGAAATCTCCGAAATGCTGAGCAAGATGCTGACTATGCGCCATATCGAGCACAGCGTACTGAATGCGAAACTGCACCAGAAGGAAGCCGACATCGTAGCCAAGGCCGGTTTGAGTTGCGCCGTAACCATTGCCACTAATATGGCGGGTCGTGGTACGGACATCAAGCTGAGCCCGGAAGTAAAAGCTGCGGGCGGTCTTGCCATTATCGGTACGGAGCGTCACGAATCGCGCCGTGTAGACCGCCAGTTGCGTGGTCGTGCCGGACGTCAGGGTGACCCCGGTTCATCCGTATTCTTCGTCTCTTTGGAAGACGACCTGATGCGTCTGTTCTCTTCCGACCGTATTGCCGGCGTTATGGACAAGCTCGGTTTCAAGGAAGGCGAAATGATTGAGCACAGCATGATTTCCAAGTCTATCGAACGTGCACAGAAGAAAGTGGAAGAAAACAACTTCGGTATCCGTAAACGCCTGCTGGAATACGACGATGTGATGAACAAACAGCGTACCGTAGTCTACACCAAACGCCGCCACGCTTTGATGGGCGAACGTATCGGTATGGACATTGTGAACATGATTTGGGACCGTTGTGTCAATGCGATCGAAGCTCCTACCTATGAGGACTGCAAGATGGATCTTCTCCAGACACTTGCCATGGAAACTCCGTTCACGGAAGAGGAGTTCCGCAACGAGAAAAAGGAGAAACTTGCCGATAAGGCTTTCGATGCTGCCATGGAACTTTTCAAACGCAAAACCGAACGTATGGCACAAATCGCTTATCCGGTTATCAAGCAGGTATACGAGAATCAAGGACACATGTACGAAAACATCCTGATTCCCATTACAGACGGCAAGCGCATGTATAACATCTCCTGCAACCTGAAAGCCGCTTATGAAAGCGAATGCAAGGAAGTAGTGAAAGCGTTTGAGAAGTCTATCCTGCTGCATGTCATCGATGAAGCATGGAAAGAGAACCTGCGCGAACTGGATGACTTGAAACACTCCGTACAGAATGCCAGCTACGAACAGAAAGACCCGCTGTTAATTTACAAGCTGGAGTCTGTAAACCTGTTCGATACAATGGTAGACAAGATAAACAATCAGACAGTTTCCATCCTGATGCGCGGACAAATCCCGGTACAGGAACCGCAGGAAGTTCGTCAGGCAGCTCCCGAACAACGTCAGGATTTAAGCAAGTATCGCGAGCAAAAGCAAGACCTGACCGACCCGAACCAGCAAGCCGCCGCCCAGCAGGATACGCGCGAACAGCAGAAACGCGAACCTATCCGCGTAGAAAAGACAGTGGGACGTAACGACCCTTGTCCTTGCGGAAGCGGTAAGAAGTACAAGAACTGTCACGGAAAGAACGCGTAAAATAACGATTAGTGGTTAGAGATTAGCGATTAAGGGTTCATTGAGTACCAATCTTAATCACTAACCACTAATCGCTAATCACTATAATAAGAGCCTCGAACGGTTAAAAACTGTTCGAGGCTTTTATTTATTCAAGTAAAAGATTACTTTTGTTTTTCAGAACTAAGAATAAAAGACTATGACTAAATACTCTTATTACCTGTTACTGTCTTGTTTGATGTTTTTGGCGGGTTGCCAAACCGTCGAACCGCTTGCCATAGATTATATGTTACCGGCGGATGTAAGTTTCCCACCGAGTTTGAAACGGGTAGCCATTGTCAATAACATGCCTGAAGTTCCGGACAACAAGCCTATTCTTGCCAAAGAGAAGAAAAAAGACGATTTTGAGATAGCCAGCAAAACAGATTATTACAACGGCAATGCCGCTATTGCCACGGAATCCCTTGCCGAAGCCCTTGCCCACGAGACTACTTCAACGAAGTGGTTATCTGCGATTCGGCCTTACGTGCCCACGATGTCACTCCCCGCGAAGGAGCACTGTCACAAGAAGAAACAAACCGG
>ENA-OQAA01001688-OQAA01001688.1-human-gut-metagenome-genome-assembly--contig:-NODE-1688-length-10409-cov-1.629644_pt1 | contig 10409 bp, 13 predicted proteins | sample MGYA00242489_ERZ504515 | MGnify/ENA primary metagenome ERZ504515 (study PRJEB26092, sample SAMD00036237) | human gut metagenome | host: Homo sapiens | study: EMG produced TPA metagenomics assembly of...
AAGAAAAAATCGCTGGCAGGCAATGCGGTGCTTCCCGTGCTGGGACTGAACACCCTGTTTTCGAGTCTGATCTTCCTGCCGTTTATCCTGATTTCTCATTTCCGTCCGGAATGGTTGCAGCATACCCTGTTTTATGTGCCTGATGCGGGCTGGGAGGTGCACAAGTTTATCCTGGTGAAGTCGCTGATCGTGCTGTCGTCGTGGACGTTCGGCTATTTCGGCATGAAGCATCTGCCGCTGACCATTGTGGGGCCGATCAATGCCACCCGTCCGGTGATGACGCTGGTGGGAGCCTTGCTGATTTTCGGCGAGCGGCTGAACGTGTATCAGTGGATCGGTGTGCTGCTGGCCATCGGATCGTTTTTCCTGCTGAGCCGTTCGGGCAAGAAGGAGGGGATTGATTTCACCCACAACAAATGGATTGCCTTTATTGTGCTGGCGGCGATGCTGGGTGCGGCAAGCGGGCTGTACGACAAGTACCTGATGAAGCAGTTCAACAACATGGTGATCCAGTCGTGGTATAACATCTATCAGTTTTTCCTGATGGGCGGGGTGCTGATGTTCCTGTGGTGGCCCAAACGCAAGACGAGTACGCCTTTCCACTGGAACTGGTGCATTCCGCTGATTTCCGTGTTTCTGTCGGCAGCGGACTTTGTCTATTTCTATGCCCTGAGCATGGACGGATCCATGATTTCCATTGTGTCGATGGTACGCCGGGGAAGCGTGATCGTGTCTTTCCTGTTCGGTGCGATGATTTTCCGCGAGAAGAATCTGCGGAGCAAGGCTATTGACCTGCTTCTGGTTCTGATCGGTATGTTCTTCCTCTATCTGGGAAGCGTACTGGGTTAAAAATAATCCTCTGTTCCGGTTCTGATGCTGTAAGTGTCAGTATGGGAACAGAGGGATCATTGTATCCGGGCCTGTTGCGCCGGTCAGGACGGATTATAAATCTTCCAGCACGATGGTATAGCCGCCGGTGAAGCTCTTTCCGGGAGCAGATGCTGGATCCATTCACGGTCTTTCAGTTCGCCGCGGTAGCCTACGGTGTCGCAGCGTCCGTACCACGGTTCCAGACATACGAAAGGCACGTCGGGGTGGACGGCACTGGGCGACCAGACAGCAGCGAGAGGCGTGTTGAACTCCAGGCTGAGGTAAGGCTTCCGGTTGCGGTCGAGCAAAGTCATTTTCCGGAGCTGGCTGTTGTCGAAGATATAGGTGTCGCATCCGAAGCTGTCGCTGGTGAGTTCCATGATGCCGTCGGGCAGGCGGAGCTCCTGATGTTCAGGCTTCACGCAGCCCTTTTCTGCCGGAGTGAGGTAATGAAGCAGGAGGTGCTTCTGTCCGAAGTCGAGGAATCCCCGCTGCTTGGTGTTCAGATCGAGGTCGCGGTAGTAGAAAGCCGGATGGCCTCCGATCTGGAAATGCATTTCGCGGTCGCCGGTGTTTTCCACATTCCAGATCACCTGAAGGCGGTTGTCCCGCAGGCGGTATCCGATTTGCAGGATGAAGGGGAAGGGATAGAGTTTCAGGGTATCTTCGTTGCTCTCCAGACTGAATACCAGAGAATTTTCTTCCTCGTAGGTCAGCTGGAACTCACAGTCGCGTGCGAATCCGTGCTGTCCCAGTTCGTAGGTTTCCCCCTCATGGTTGTACTGGTTGTTCCATAACCGTCCGACGATGGGGAACAACACCGGTGAGCGGCGTCCCCAGAAGCGTATGTCGCCTTGCCATAAATATTCATTTCCGTTGGCCATGATGCTGGCCAGCTCTGCTCCGTGGTCTGTGATCTGGACCGTAATTTTGTCATTCGAAAGTATTTTCATCAGATTTATTGTTTTATTTCTCTTGATTTTTCAAGAAGCTTGGTTTATGGCCTCAAAGGTAAGAGATTTTTTTGGGCTTATCTGCTGAAAATATATATTTTGTGCGGAAACCTAAAAATGTGAAAATGAAATATCGCCATTGGTCCGGCTGGATTATATTACTGACCCTGGCGGGGATAGTCGGATGTTCCAGGGCCGGACAAGACAGGAAGGGCAGGAATTTGGGAGTTTATGAGGCATTCATGCGGGAAATGGAGGATTCTCTGACAAAAGATCCTGCCGGAATATACAACAGGCTGGACAGTGCACTGGCTTCGGCTCCGGACAGCATGAGTTATTACCGGAACATGCTGCTGAAGGCGAAAGCACTGTTTTATACGGCTGAATTTGATTCGATGGTACCATTGATGGACTGTGTGCGGGCATATTGCGACCGCAGCGACGACAATGCTGCCATCCAGGGATTGTATTGCCAGATTTATAATATGGAGGGAAACCTGTACGGACGGAAGTCGGAAATGGATTTGTCGGCAAAGGCTTTTGAGAAAGCCTACGCCTGTGGACTGGCTGCCGGAGAGCGTGAGAAGCTTCCTTATATCTGCATCAATCTGGCTGATGCGTATGTGCGCGGCGGCCGTTTTGACCTCGGATCTTTCTGGTACAGACGCACGCTGTCTATGTTTGATTCGCTTCAGGTAGCTGAAAAGACCGTTTCCCGGTTTATTACGGACTGGCTCAGGTAAGCATGGAACTGCGTAACTTTGACCGTTGTGACTATTATTCAATCTGCCGAACGTTCGTTTGACCAGATGCGTCCGTATGAGAAGCATGTGTATCTGAACAACCGGGGCAACTCGTATTATTTCCGTCAGGATTATCCGACGGCACTGGGGTATTTCCGCCGTTCGCTGGCGCTGACCCGGAAATATCCGACATGGAGTTTGAACGGAATCTGACCATGATCAATATGGGTGAGGTCTTTCTGCTGATGAACCAGACGGACTCTTCTGCCTATTATCTGAGCCGCTGTTATGACTTTTTCCGCCGGGTGAATAATCAGACTGCCTTGTATTACATTGATACGCAGTTGATTGAACTGGCACTGAAGCAGAAGAACCTGCCACTGGCACGGATGCGCCTGAAAAATGCCGTGAAGCCCGATTATGTGGAACCCAACATGGTGAATGTCCGGAACCGCTATCTGCAGCATTTTTATGAAGAGAGCGGGGATTTCCGGAAGGCTTACCATTATTTGCAGGAGAACAAGCGGATTGATGACTCGATCCGCAGTGAGCGTGTGAAGATGCGTGCCGCGGAGATTGCACTGAAATACCGTCAGGACAGTACGCTGATGCAGAAGGAAATTTCCATTCAGCAGAAGGAAAACCAGCTGCTTCATTTGCATCAGTGGCTTTATGGACTTGTGGGTTGCATTTTGCTGCTGGGTACGGCTGCACTGGCTCTGTATCTGTATCGCCGGAGAAAGATCGACAAGGAACGCTGGAAACTGCAGACGGCCATTACTTCCCTGCGTCTGGAGAATATCCGTAACCGGATTTCGCCGCATTTCATCTTTAATGTGCTCAACCGGGAAGTGAGCGAACGGAAGGAAAACCCGGACAACACGAACCTGATGGGACTGATCAAGCTGATGCGGCGTAACCTGGAACTGACAGACAGTCTGGCCGTGACTCTGGCTGATGAACTGGATTTTGTTCATACGTACGTCAGTCTGGAGCAAAAGTCGCTGGGAGAGGAGTTCCGGTTTGAAGTATCAACGGGTGATGTCGATCTGAATGTGGTACGTGTGCCTTCCATGCTGCTTCAGATTCCGGTGGAGAATGCCATCAAGCATGCTCTCCGCCTGAAGGAAGGCAAACGCAGACTGTGGATCAGGGTGATGCAGGAAGGAGAGAGAGTCGTAGCCACGGTGTGCGACAACGGAGGAGGCTACCGACGGCAGAGTGTGAACCGGGGAACGGGAACCGGAATGAAGGTGATTACCCAGACTATTCAGCTGCTCAATTCATACAACCGGCAGTCTATTGTCATGACCATCAGCAATGTGCCGGTGGAAGACGGAGAAACAGGATGTGAAGTGCGTTTCACCATTCCTTTGCATTATTCTTACCGATTAACCAAATAACACTATGAATAAGATTTATCGAACAGTAATTATAGATGACGAAGAGAGTGCCATCGACAATCTCTGTCTGGCCTTGAAGCCATACGGACAGATTGTAGTGGAAGGGGTGGCACACAATGGAGCGGCAGGGCTGAAACTGATCGAAAAGGTACGCCCTGACCTGGTGTTTCAGGATGTGGAACTGCCCGATATGCTGGGCATGGAACTGGTTACCCGTGCCCGGAAGAAACTGGGAGTGAACATGGAGGTCGTGTTCTATACAGCCTATAACAAATATATGATTGACGCCTTCCGTGCTTATGCCTTCGATTTTCTGCTGAAACCGGTGGATTCGCAGGAACTGGAAGTCGTGATCCGGCGTCTGGAAGAACGGGGAAAGGAGGTGGAGGCGGTCAAGGCGCAGCTGCCTGTACCTACGGCAGAGAAACCGTTTATGATGGTGACTCCTACGGGTGACCTGCGTTTCCTGCATGCTTCGGAGATCGGTTATTTCCGTTATCTGTCGGGGCGGAAGCTGTGGGAAGTGGCATTGTCGGACGGAACTTTCCTGCCCTGAAGCGGAATACGACGGCCGAACTGCTTTGTATTTATGACAAGTCGTTTGTGCAGGTACACCAGTCATATATCGTGAACATGAATTATCTGGTGATGGTTCAGGACAACCGCTGTGTCATGTATCCGCCCTTCGACGGATGTGATGAACTGCTGGTTTCCAAGAAGTACAGGAAGGAAATGATGGATCGGTTTTATCAGCTTTAAGCCGGATGCTGATGATTGGATACCGAAGCGGTTGTTTTTTGCCTGGTAGTGAAAAACGACCACTTAGTTTATAAATTTGACCGGATAGTTATTGATTTGGTCTGTTTTATCCATTCTTTGTCAAAAAAATATTGCGGCTTTATAAGGGATTGCTTACTTTTGCAACGAGGTCGTTTCTGATGGAAATAGCTTTGGTCTTGTCTGTCTCTGTTTTTGAGCTATGGAAGTGGAAACGGCCTTTTTTATATCTATTTGACTTACTTTATATTCGCTGTGAAGCGAATCTTTCCTCTATGTGATATAGGGGTGCTTATTTTATACAATAAAACATTTTTTTGGTTGAGGGAGGTCACTCGCATTTGCGGGTGGCCTCTTTTTTCTGAAGACAAATACTTTTTGGCATATTTTTTTAGAGATTCTGACCTTTGAAAGGACAGGATTTTTCCGGATATTTGTGAAAAACAAATTTCCGATACATGAAAATCAGATATTTACTGCTTCTGCTCCTTGCTGTTTTTTCCTTCAGAAACAGTTACGCTCAGGAGTATCTGCCTCAGGTGAAATCCCGTTATTATGTCAGTGATTCCGTTACAATCTGGAAGCCGAAACCATTGCGGGCGGCGGGTGAGGTGATTGGAACTAACCTGGCTGTCTGGGCATTCGACCGCTTTATCGTCAATGAAAGCTGGGCCCGGATCAACGGGAAAACGATCAGGAACAATTTCAGACGCGGGCTGATGTGGGACAGTGATCAGTTTACCACCAATTTGTTTTCCCATCCTTATCATGGCGGACTGTATTTTAATGCCGCACGCAGCAACGGACTGAATTTCTGGCAGTCCATTCCCTATGCAGCCGGCGGAAGCTGATGTGGGAATTTTTCATGGAAACAGAGGCACCGTCTCCCAATGATATGCTGGCCACTACTTTCGGAGGGGTTGCACTGGGAGAGATAACTTTCCGGGTGTCCGATCTGTTCATTGACAACCGTACCAGCGGATGGGAACGTGCCGGGCGGGAACTGCTTGCTGGAATCATCTCGCCGATGCGGGCCATTAACCGGCTGATCACGGGGGAGGCCTGGAAACGGCGAAGTTATAAGGGGCGCAGCTATTCGAACGTTCCGGTCAATTTTGTAGTCAGTCTCGGTCCCCGTTTTCTGGCCGATGAGGAGAAGTCCAGGAAGGGATCTTCCAGTCTGCATGTGGACATGGCCCTGAATTACGGAAATCCTTTTGATGATGAACATTATACACCCTATGAATGGTTCCGTTTCAAAATGGGACTGGATGTGATCAACCAGCCGCTTATCAGTCAGGTGAATGCCATCGGTGCCTTGTGGGGAAAGAATGTATGGCAGCGGAAAAACCGTTCACTGATGATGGGAGTCTTCCAGCATTTTGATTATTACAACTCGGATATCAATGAGAAGAATGACCGGCTTGTTGCGCCTTACCGTATCTCGGAAGCTGCTGCTGTCGGCCTGGGCACCATCTATTACAAGAATCCGGAACCGGGAAAGAAGACCATGTTCTTTGGAGAACTGTATGCCAACGGAGTGGCATTGGGAGCCAGTCTTTCAGACTACATGAAGCTGGGCAAGAGGGATTATAACCTGGGAAGCGGATACAGCATCAAGGGAGGAGTAGGATGGATCTGCAACAGGCGGTTTGCTCTGCTGCTGAATCTGGAGAATTATCATATATTTACCTGGAAGGGGTATGATCCGGATCTGGACTGGAGTACGGTAGACGATCCGAATGCGCTGAATGTACAGGGAGACAGAAGCAATGCGCGACTGACGGTCGCTTCCGTCCAGCTGGCTTACCAGTTCGGGAAGCAGTGGAGTGTTGTTCTTTCCAACCGTTTCTTTAACCGGAAGACGAATTACAGATATTATGATGACGTGGACTATTCCACATACGATCTGATGCTGAAAGTAGGGTACCGGTTGTAACCGGTACCTTTGTGGTCTTTATTTATCCAGCGTGAGACTGGCCAGCGGTTCACCGTCAAGACGGTACACCGTGACGGTTCCGTTTTCGTAAGTGGCAAAGGTCGGTACGTTTCCTCCCTTGGGGAAGGTCACCGAACCCGTATTGCAGACCACGCCGTCTGCCTGACGTTCCAGTTTCCAGAGATGCGTATGTCCGTAGAAAAAGCAGTCGGTGACAGCCTTGGGACGTTTTTCTTCGTTGTAAATGTGTCCGTGGGTCAGGAAGAGACGTTTGCCGTTGTCTACCACGAGCGTATAGTCGGAAAGGATCGGGAAGTCCAGCAGCATCTGGTCCACTTCCGAGTCGCAGTTGCCGCGTATGGCAACGATTTCTCCGGCCATTGCGTTCAGCCGTTCGGCAATGCCTTTCGGGTCGAGTCCTTCGGGAAGACCGTTGCGCGGTCCGTAGTTCAGGATATCGCCCAGAATGCAGAGCAGGTCACACTGTTGTTCGCGGTAGAAAGCCAGCACTTTTTCCAGAGCAGGCAGGGATCCGTGGATATCGGATACGATCAGGTATTTCATATATAATCTTTATTAAAGTTATTCTTTCATGTCATTGATGTAAACGGTCTGCAGTGACGGCTGGTCTTTTTCGGTCCAGTAGCGGAAATACTCGATCTGGAATTCTCCTCCGTTGTCCTGGTCGGAAGGCAGTCCCCACCAGCTCGGGAAGGCTTCGCTGTCGAAATTGATGGTTTCGGGTGAATGCCAGAAATCGTTTTTCCGGTGACGTATTTCTTTTCCGTTGACGTACCACACCAGTTCATCACGTGTCCATTTCAGTCCGGCTGTGATCCACTGGTCAGCCCAGCGGCCTTCTGTCAGGTGTTCCACGTGGTCACTGATCTGCAGGTTCTGTTTCTTGAGGATGTAATGCGAAGTAGCGAAATAAATTTTTTCATAAGAAGGAGCCGCATCGTTGCGTCCGCAGATCTCAAAAATGTCAATTTCTTCCTGTTTGATGGAATCCTGGGTGTACAGCCAGAATGCACTCGACAGGGCAGAGTTCATCGGGCTTGCATTTTGATTTCAAACGAAGCCGTACGAGTTACCTTCTTTTTGCCTTTGTACCGCAGCGTAGTAAGGTATGGTAGCCTTCCGGAGCATCGGCCACATTCTCGCGCTTTCCGGTCAGGATCAGCTGTCCGTTTTCCACACGCACGTTTTCCTTGCGGAACAGCGACGGCTGTCTGCCCAGCCAGGTCGGGTTGTGGTCGTACCATTTGGCCGTATCGAAGGGAGCTTCAAATTCATCGCTGATCTGGGTGTTGTAAACCCAGTTTCCGCTGTTTCCTTCCATGCAGGGCTGTGGCCAGGTACTTTCCTGTTGGTTCACGTTTTCTGTGCAGGCACAGAATAATGCCATTGCAAAAGTTGGCAGTAAAAGCAGATTTTTCTTCATGATCATTTCTTTTTGATGCTGTATGTGTATTTGACTAACCGAACAAAAGTACAAATAATAATTAATAAACTCAGTTTCGGCGAGATTTCTTTTGCAGTCAGAAATATTATTCGTAGTTTTGCGAACAACAAACAAAAAGAGAAAAGAAAGATGATCCAAAAGAAGTATTCGGAAGAGCAGGAGCGGATGGCCCGCTTTGCCAAGGCAATGGGACATCGGCGCGTATGGCTATCCTTCAGTTTCTGGCCCGTCAGGAAAGCTGTTTCTTTGGCGATATCCACGAGGAACTGCCCATAGCCAAGGCTACCGTTTCGCAGCATCTGAAAGAGCTGAAGGATGCCGGACTGATTCAGGGGGAGATTGAAGCTCCGAAAGTGAAATACTGCATTAATAGAGAGAACTGGGAAATCGCCAGACGGATGTTTGCTGATTTCTTCGGTCAGCCTCTCTGCAAGAAAGAAGGGTGTTGCCGTTAAGCCCCTTTTTTATGCTGCATGTTCGTAGTTTGGCGAATTACTAATAAGGTGAATTATTAATCATAAAATTTAGATAAACGTATGAAGAATGTATGGTCTTTAGGACTGGTCTGCCTGCTTCTGGTTTCTTGTGGAAGCGGTGGAAAGGAAAAATCCGGATCTGAAGATCGGGTATGTGCCTGTGCCGACGGAAACACCTGTGCGGGAGGAGATGCCTGCAAAGGTCAGGGACCTGTGCCGGACAGAATGTAGCAGCCGGTGACTGTGTGGAGGTGCTTTGTTTTCACGGAAAACAGCGCTGTGCCACCTGCATAGCCATTGAGCGCAACACGCGTGAGGTGCTGGAGAAGGAGTTTGCTTTCGGCAATGCCCGCAAGTCGCCTGATACGTTCAAAGCCGGATTGGTGAAAACGGTCAGCGGAATGCTGAAGTAAGTACGGGGAAGCGTATGGATTGGTTACAGACATGGCTGGACAACAGTTCCACGCCTCTTCTGACTGCGTTTCTGCTGGGCTTGCTTACGGCTCTTTCTCCCTGTCCGCTGGCCACGAACATTGCAGCGGTGGGGTTTATCGGTAAGGACATTGAGGACCGGCGGAAGATTTTCCGCAACGGTCTGCTCTATACGTTGGGACGTATTCTGGCTTACACTCTGCTCGGTGTGGTACTGATACTGATCCTGAAAGAGGGATCCAGTATGTTCGGCATCCAGAAGGTGGTCGGTACATGGGGTGAACTGGCATTGGGACCGCTGCTCCTGGTCATCGGACTGTTCATGCTCGTGGGCGACAGACTGAACCTGCCCCAGTTCAGGTTCAGCGGTAATGCGGAAGGACTGGCGAAGAGAGGGGGCTGGGGAGCCTTGCTGATAGGGGTTCTGTTTGCCCTGGCTTTCTGTCCCACAAGCGGTGTGTTCTATTTCGGTATGCTGATCCCTCTGTCGGCTTCCGTGACAGCCGGTTATCTGTTGCCGGCCGTATTTGCCGTAGCCACGGCGATACCGGTGCTTGCCGTTGCCTGGATACTGGCTTTCAGTGTGCAGCAGATGGGCAGTTTCTACGGCAAGATGCAGAAGGTGCAGAAATGGATGAATCTCCTTGTGGGAGTCGTATTTATTCTCATCGGCATCTATTATTGTTGGATAATGTATGTATAAACAAGATTAATAACTGATTAAATTTTTGGAAAGATGGAAATTAAAGTATTGGGACCGGGTTGCAGCAGATGCAAGACAACCTATCAGGTGATTGAGAAAGTGATCAAGGAAAACAACCTGGACGTGAAACTGACCAAGGTGGACGATCTGATGGAAATGATGAAGTATAACATCATGACCACTCCTGCCGTAGTCGTGGATGAAGTGGTGAAGATGAAGGGACAGGTGCCCACGGAAAGTGACGTGAAGAAACTTCTGGGAATCTGAAAACGCAGGTAGTGACATGATACAAGATTTTGCAGACTGGCTGGTCTATGGGATTTTCGGGCTGAGTGCCGGAACTTCCCTGGGCACGGCTGTGAACTTTTTCTTCTACGACACGGTCAAGATTCTGATCCTGTTGTTCTTCATCAGTGTACTGATGGGCATTGTCAATGCCTATTCCCGATCGAACGGTTGCGCAACTATCTGGTTACGCACCGGATGTACGGGTTGCAGTATCTGCTGGCGGCTCTGTTCGGAGCCATCACCCCGTTCTGCTCCTGCTCGTCCATTCCGCTGTTCATCGGGTTTGTGAAAGGAGGGATTCCCCTGGGAGTGACCTTTGCCTTTCTGATCACCTCGCCGCTGGTCAACGAAGTGGCGGTG
>ENA-OQAA01001689-OQAA01001689.1-human-gut-metagenome-genome-assembly--contig:-NODE-1689-length-10404-cov-2.731926_pt1 | contig 10404 bp, 10 predicted proteins | sample MGYA00242489_ERZ504515 | MGnify/ENA primary metagenome ERZ504515 (study PRJEB26092, sample SAMD00036237) | human gut metagenome | host: Homo sapiens | study: EMG produced TPA metagenomics assembly of...
GGAAGTGTACGTCAGTACGCCCATTGAGGAATGTCGAACGCAGGGATGTAAAAGGCTTGTATGCAAAGGCACGCCGCGGAGAAATTAAAAACTTCACGGGTATTTCCGCGCCATTCGAGGCTCCTGCACATCCGGCATTGACACTGGATACATCTGCGTTGAGCCTGGAAGAATCCGTCAATAAATTATTGGAATTAATTTTACCGAGAATTCAGAAGAAATAATATAGCATGAAAGAAGAATATAAACTGAGCCATTTGAAAGAACTCGAAGCAGAGTCTATTCATATTATCCGCGAAGTGGCTGCGGAATTCGAGAATCCGGTGATGCTGTATAGTATCGGCAAGGACTCATCGGTTATGGTACGTCTGGCCGAAAAGGCTTTTGCTCCGGGTAAGGTTCCTTTCCCGTTGATGCATATCGACTCTAAGTGGAAGTTCAAGGAGATGATTCAATTCCGTGACGAGTATGCCCGGAAGTACGGCTGGAACCTGATTGTAGAGAGCAATATGGAAGCTTTTGAAGCAGGTGTAGGACCTTTTACGCATGGCAGTAAAGTGCATACGGACTTGATGAAGACACAGGCGCTGCTGCACGCATTGGATAAATACAAATTCGATGCGGCTTTCGGTGGCGCCCGTCGCGATGAAGAGAAGTCGCGCGCAAAGGAACGTATCTTCTCTTTCCGTGATAAGTTCCACCAATGGGATCCGAAGAATCAGCGTCCGGAATTGTGGGACATATACAATGCGCGTGTCCATAAGGGAGAAAGTATCCGTGTGTTCCCGTTGAGCAATTGGACGGAACTGGACATCTGGCAATATATCCGTCTGGAGAATATTCCTATCGTACCTTTGTATTTTGCCAAGGAACGTCCTTGCGTGGAGATTGACGGCAACCTGATTATGGCTGATGACGACCGCTTGCCGGAACAGTATCGCGAGAAGATTGAAATGCGTATGGTACGTTTCCGTACGTTGGGTTGCTGGCCGCTGACCGGGGCTGTAGAAAGCAGTGCCGATACAATCGAGAAGATTGTGGAAGAGATGATGACTACCACCAAGAGCGAACGTACCACCCGCGTTATCGATTTCGACCAGGAAGCAAGTATGGAGCAGAAGAAACGTGAGGGATACTTCTAATGAAATTAAGAATTAAAAATTGAGAATTAAGAAATGGATGATTCAAGACTTGATATAAAGGCTTTCCTTGATAAAGACGAACAGAAAGATTTGCTTCGTTTCCTTACCGCCGGTTCGGTGGATGACGGAAAGTCCACGCTTATCGGACGTCTGTTGTTCGATAGTAAGAAATTGTATGAAGACCAGTTGGATGCGTTGGAGCGCGACAGCAAACGTATGGGTAATGCCGGCGACCACATCGACTATGCCTTGCTGTTGGACGGTTTGAAGGCGGAGCGTGAGCAGGGCATTACTATTGACGTGGCCTATCGCTACTTCTCCACGAATAATCGTAAATTCATCATTGCCGACACTCCGGGACACGAACAGTATACGCGTAACATGATTACCGGCGGCTCTACCGCAAATCTGGCGATTATTCTGGTAGATGCCCGCACGGGTGTCATCACGCAGACGCGCCGTCATACTTTCCTTGTATCTTTGCTGGGTATCAAGCATGTGGTGCTTGCCGTTAATAAGATGGACTTGGTGGACTTCTCCGAAGAGCGTTTCAATGAAATTGTAGGCGAGTACAAGAAGTTTATCGCTCCGTTGGGCATCCCCGATGTAACTTGCATCCCGCTTTCTGCGCTTGACGGCGACAATGTGGTGGAGAAGTCGGAGCGCACTCCGTGGTACAACGGTACTTCTTTGCTTGACTTCCTCGAAACCGTACCTATTGATAACGACCACAACCTGAAAGATTTCCGTTTCCCGGTACAGTATGTGTTGCGTCCCAACCTCGACTTCCGTGGTTTCTGCGGCAAGGTGGCTTCGGGTATTATCCGCAAGGGAGATGAGGTGATGGCATTGCCGTCCGGAAAGAAGTCCCGCGTCAAGAGCATCGTGACCTATGACGGGGAATTGGATTATGCTTTCCCGCCGCAGTCCGTTACCTTGACGCTCGAAGACGAGATTGACGTATCACGCGGAGAGATGCTGGTACATCCTGACAATCTTCCGATGATGGAGCGTAACTTCGAAGCCATGGTAGTGTGGATGGACGAGGAACCGATGGATGTAAACAAATCGTTCTTCATCAAGCAAACTACCAATTGAGCCGTACGCGTATTGACAATATCAAGTATAAGGTAGATGTCAATACAATGGAGAAACTCTCCCTTGACAACGGCCGGTTGACGAAAGAGACCCTGCCGATGCAGTTGAACCAGATTGCCCGCGTAGTGTTGACTACTGCCAAGGAACTCTTCTTTGACCCTTATCAGACCAACAAAGCCACCGGTTCTTTCATCCTGATAGACCCGATAACCAACAATACCAGCGCCGTTGGTATGATTATCGACCGCGTGGAAGATAAGGATATGCATATATCCGAAGAACTCCCTGTTCTTGACTTGCCGAAGCTGGGCATCGCTCCCGAGCATTACGAAGCTGTAGAGAAAGCCGTCAAAGAACTGGAACGTCAGGGAGTGGCAGTGATTATTAAGAAATGAAAATTAAACATTAACAAATAAGAGTCGGATGAGAATTGCGGACTGGCCCGAAAGGCTGTTCTGCAATCCTCAACTTACAATTCTCAATTAAACAAGAATGGGTTTATTAGAATTCAACAAACTGCCGATTAACACACTGGTCGGTGCAGACTGGAAAACGTTCAACGCCATTACAAAGGGACGTGAAATAGATGCCGCGTACAAAGGTAAATTCCGGTTGACGAAAGCCGTTTGCCGCATGCTTTCCACATTGGCTCCCTTGCAGGACAAATGCTATGAGAAGCTGTTGGCGGACAAACCGCTGGAGCACGACCCTGTATTTATCCTCGGTCACTGGCGTAGCGGAACAACTTTCGTGCATAATGTGTTCTCTTGCGACAAGCATTTCGGCTATAACACAACGTATCAGACCGTATTTCCGCATCTGATGATGTGGGGACAGCCTTTCTTCAAGAAAAACATGAGCTGGCTGATGCCCGACAAGCGTCCCACGGACAATATGGAGCTGGCGGTAGACCTGCCGCAGGAGGAAGAGTTTGCGTTGGCGAACATGATGCCTTATACCTATTACAATTTCTGGTTCTTACCCAAGCATCAGCAGGAGTATGCCGACAAGTATCTGTTGTTCGAAGATATAAGTGAGGCGGAGTTGAAGGTATTTGAGGAAACATTTACCAGACTCATCAAGATTTCCTTGTGGAATACGCACGGTACGCAGTTCCTCAGCAAGAACCCGCCGCATACCGGACGTGTGAAGGAGCTGGTAAAGATGTTCCCCAATGCCAAGTTCATCTACCTGATGCGTAATCCTTATACGGTGTTCGAGAGCACGCGCAGTTTCTTCACGAATACTATCCAGCCGTTGAAACTTCAGGATATTACTCCTGCAGAACTGGAGCAGAACATCCTGTCTGTCTATGCCAAACTTTATCATAAGTACGAGGCGGACAAGGCAAGCATTCCGGCGGGTAATCTGATTGAAGTGAAGTTCGAGGACTTCGAAGCCGATGCTATGGGAATGACGGAGCACATCTACGATGCGCTGTCCATACCCGGTTTTGCGGATGCCCGCACTGCCATCGAGCAGTATGTAGGCGGTAAGAAAGGTTATAAGAAGAATAAATATAAATATGACGACCGCACGGTGCAACTGGTTCAGGACAACTGGGGCTTTGCGCTGAAGCAGTGGAATTATGAACTTTAACTGATTGTAGGAGAATAGAGAAATGATTCGTAAAAGACTTCGAATGTTGAGTTTGCTGTCCGCAATGCTTTGCTGCGTAGCAGTATCGGCACAGCATAAGGTTGAGATGATCCTTTCGGAAATATGGATCAATGGATTGACCGCCAGATTAAAGAATCGGGAATTATCGGCGGTGCTACCAAAAATGTGTATGCTATCGGACCTACGGCAACTATCCGTGAAAACAAGCCGTATAAGAATATGGGCGGTTCCCCGTGGGCTACTTCCAACGTGATGGCGCGTGTGGCAGGCATCACCAAAACCAATACTTCGGTATTTCCGGAGAAGCGGGGCGACGGTTTCTGTGCCCGTATGGATACCCGTATGGAAAGCGTAAAGGTGTTCGGCATCGTGGACATTACGGTGCTGGCTGCCGGTTCCATATTTTTGGGCGATGTACACGAGCCATCAAGGGGACGAAGAATCCGCAGAAGATACTGAATTCGGGCATCCCGTTCACCAAGAAACCTATTGCCATTCAGTTTGACTATAAGGTGAAGATGTCCGACCGTGAAAAACGTGTTCATGCCACCGGTTTCAGCAAGATAACCGATGTGGAAGGAAAGGATTTCCCCGAAATGAACCTCTTTTTGCAGAAACGCTGGGAAGACAAAGACGGAAATATCTATGCCAAACGCGTGGGTACGGTGGTGGTGCGTTATTACACTACAACGGACGACTGGCGCAACAATGCCACTTATTCCATTATGTACGGCGATATAACGGGCAACCCCGAATACAAGGCGCACATGATGCGCCTGCAAGTGCAGGAACGCTATGCGGTGAACAGTAAGGGCGAAAGCGTACCTATCAAGGAAGTGGCATGGGGAACGGAAGATGATATCCCCACACATATCCAGTTGCAGTTTACGTCCAGCCACGGCGGGGCATATATCGGTTCTCCGGGCAATTCATTCTATGTAGATAATGTAAAGTTGGTATATTGATTTCGTTCCTATACCGGCATGTGTAATTTTGCCTATGGCGAAAAAACTGTTTGATGTTATATCAGACGGGATTTTCACCATAGGCAAAATCTTTTTTTGATACGTATGAAAAAGAGTTCAAATATAAATCGTAATTTTGTAGCCCATTATGAGTAGAATAATAGCTATTGATTACGGTAAAAAACGTACGGGCATAGCCGTCAGCGACACGTTGCAGATGATTGCCAACGGGCTTACCACTGTGCTACCCACGAACTGCTCGCCTTTATCATGGACTACGTGGCGAAAGAACCGGTAGAGCGGATACTTGTCGGACTGCCGAAGCAGATGAATAACGAAGCTTCCGAGAACATGAAACGGATAGAGCCGTTTGTGCGTTCCTTGCAAAAGCGGTTGCCCGATATGCCGGTAGAGTATGTGGACGAGCGGTTTACTTCGGTCTTGGCGCACCGCACCATGCTGGAAGCCGGACTGAAAAAGAAAGACAGGCAGAACAAGGCGCTGGTGGACGAAATCAGCGCGACTATTATCCTGCAGACTTATCTGGAGAACAGGCGCTTCTCCTCTTTATAAATGTTTGGAAAATAATTCATAATTCATAAATTAAAGAAATGATTTTACCTGTTTATGTATACGGACAACCCGTATTGAGAAAAGTAGCGGAGGACATTACTCCCGATTATCCGAACCTGAAAGAACTGATTCAGAATATGTTCGAAACCATGGACCATGCCGATGGCGTGGGACTTGCAGCGCCGCAAATCGGTTTGCCTATCCGTGTGGTGGTTGTAGACCTGGATGTGTTGTCGGAAGATTATCCCGAATATAAAGGTTTCCGTAAGGCATATATCAATGCGCATATCCTCGAAGTATCGGGCGAAGAAGTATCTATGGAAGAAGGCTGCCTGAGCCTGCCGGGCATTCACGAATCTGTGAAAAGAGGCAATAAGATACGCGTGAAGTACCTGGATGAGGACCTGGTGGAGCATGACGAGATTGTGGAAGGCTATCTGGCCCGTGTGATGCAGCATGAGTTCGACCATTTGGACGGTAAGATGTTCATCGACCATCTGTCTCCCTTGCGCAGACAGATGATAAAGGGAAAACTGAATGCCATGCTGAAAGGTAAGGCACACTGTACCTATAAGGTGAAAACCGTAAAGTAAGCAAACCATATAATAAGGTATAAAAGGCTCAAAAAATATAAAAAGTCTTCGGTATATCCTGATATGTAAATGAATAAACGCTACTTTTGTTTTGTTTACAAGCATTTATAAGACAAGATGATAAAAAAGATATTGCTGGCAATTCTGTTATTGCCCACGTTGTTATATGCGCAAATCAATACGGAACGGGTGATGACCATTGCCCGCAACGCATTGTATTTCGAGGACTACGTGCTTTCTATTCAATATTTCAATCAGGTAATCAACGCGAAGCCTTATTTATACGAGCCTTATTTCTTCCGTGCGCTGGCAAAAATCAACCTGGACGATTTTCAGGGAGCGGAAGCGGATTGCGATCAGGCTATTCAGCGCAATCCTTTTGTTGTAGGCGCTTATCAGATAAGAGGTTTGGCACGTATCCGCAGGATAAGTTCGACGGTGCGGTCGAGGACTACAAGACGGCTTTGAAGTACGACCCGGAGAATGTTGTACTTTGGCATAACCTCTCTCTTTGTCATATGCAGAAAGAGGATTTCAATGCTGCCAAAGAGGATTTGGGCAAGCTGCTCGCCATAGCTCCCCGCTATACGCGTGCGTACCTGATGCGCGGTGAGGTCAATCTCAAGCAGAACGATACGATACAGGCCTTGAAGGATTTTGATAAGGCCATTGATATGGACCGTTACGACCCGGACGGCTGGGCTGCCCGTGCCATTGTCCGTCTTCAGCAGTCCGACTACAAGGAAGCTGAAAAGGATTTGGACCAGGCGATACACCTGAGCGCACGTAATTCGGGCAACTACATAAACCGGGCTTTGGCGCGTTTCCATCAGAATAACCTGAGAGGTGCGATGAGCGACTATGACCTGGCGCTGGATATTGACCCCAATAACTTCCTCGGCCACTATAACCGGGGACTGCTGCGTGCACAGGTAGGTGACGATAACCGTGCGATAGAAGATTTCGACTTTGTGCTGAAGATGGAGCCGGACAATATGATGGCAACTTTCAACCGTGGTTTGCTGCGTGCACAAACGGGCGATTACCGCGGCGCTATCAGCGACTACTCCAAAGTGATAGAAGAGTATCCCAACTTCACGGTGGGTTACTACCATCGTGCCGAGGCCCGCAAGAAGATTGGCGACCGCAAGGGAGCCGAGCAGGATGAGTTCAAGCTTATGAAGATGCAGCTTGACAAGCGCAACGGCGTGACAACCGGCGGCAATGACAAGGATGTGGCGGATAATGCGGACGGCAACTCCGGAAAGGATAACGGCAAGACCCGTAAGAAGTCCGACAAGAATATGGATAACTACCGCAAGATTGTGATTGCGGATGATTCGGAAGTGGAACAGCGTTATAAGAGCGACTATCGCGGCCGTGTGCAAGACCGTAACGTGACTATCAAGCTCGAACCTATGTATGCGCTGACCTATTATGAGAAACTGAGCGACGTAAAACGTACCGTGCATTATCACAAGTATATAGACGAGTTGAATCACTCCAAACTGTTCCCCAAACCGTTGCGCATTACCAATATGGAGTCGCCTCTGACAGAAGAGCAGGTACGTTTCCACTTCGCATTGATAGACGCCCATACATCGGATATTGTGGCAGACGAAAAAATGCCGGAAAGCGGTTTTATGCGCGGTTTGGATTTCTATCTGTGCAGGACTTTGCAAGTTCCATAGACGATTTTACACAGAGTATCCTGCTGGATGATGCTTTCTTCCCGGCATATTTCATGCGTGCTTTGGTGCGCTACAAGCAGTTGGAGTACAAGAAAGCGGAAGCCGGCATGAACGAGGGTGCCGTTTCCGGTGCGCAAGAAGTAAAGAAGGCGGAAGTAACGGCGATGGATTACGATATTGTGAAAAATGATTTGGATCATGTCATCCAATTGGCGCCCGATTTTGTTTACGGTTATTATAACCGCGGCAATGTATTGTCGCTGCTGAAAGATTACCGTGCGGCATTGGCGGATTACGACAAGGCAATCGGACTGAATCCCGACTTTGCCGAAGCCTATTTCAACCGTGGCCTGACGCATATCTTCCTGGGCAATAACAGGCAGGGAATTTCTGATTTGAGCAAGGCAGGCGAATTGGGTATCGTTTCCGCTTACAATATTATCAAGCGTTTTACGAATACGCAACAGTAACATTTTTTTGCTAAAAAATAGAATATCAATAAAGAATTAGCTATTTTTGCGTTCTAAAATTTGAATTATACATAGCATTATGATAAAGATAACATTTCCAGACGGCTCCGTTCGCGAATACAACGAAGGAGTGACAGGACTGCAAATAGCAGAAAGCATTAGTTCACGTTTGGCACAGGATGTACTGGCTTGTGGCGTGAACGGAGAAGTTTATGATTTGGGGCGTCCTATCAGTGAAGACGCTGAAGTGGTTCTCTATAAATGGGAAGACGAACAAGGCAAGCATGCCTTCTGGCACACCAGCGCCCATTTGCTGGCGGAAGCTTTGCAGGAGTTGTATCCGGGCATACAGTTCGGTATCGGTCCGGCCATCGAGAACGGTTTCTATTATGATGTGGATCCGGGAGAGACTGCTATCAAGGAAGCCGACCTGCCCGCTATCGAAAAGAAAATGGCGGAACTGGCAGCCAAGAAAGAAGCGGTTGTCAGAGAGAGCATTTCAAAGACGGATGCCTTGAAGATGTTCGGCGATCGCGGCGAAACTTATAAATGTGAGCTGATTTCCGAACTGGAAGACGGTCACATCACTACTTATACGCAGGGTGCGTTTACCGACTTGTGCCGTGGTCCTCACCTGATGACTACCGCGCCTATCAAGGCTATCAAGCTGACTTCCGTTGCCGGTGCTTACTGGCGGGGACAGGAAGACCGCAAGATGATGACACGTATCTACGGTATCACTTTCCCGAAGAAGAAAATGCTGGATGAGTATCTCGTATTGCTGGAAGAGGCCAAGAAGCGCGACCACCGTAAAATCGGCAAGGAGATGGACTTGTTCATGTTCTCCGATACGGTAGGCAAGGGACTTCCGATGTGGTTGCCGAAAGGTGCTGCATTGCGTATCCGCCTGCAGGAGTTCTTGCGCCGCATTCAGGCCCGTTACGACTATCAGGAAGTAATGTGTCCGCCTATCGGCAACAAGCTGCTGTACATCACTTCCGGACACTATGCCAAGTATGGTAAGGACTCGTTCCAGCCTATTCATACGCCGGAAGAAGGTGAAGAGTACTTCCTCAAACCGATGAACTGTCCTCATCACTGTATGATTTACAAGAACTCACCCCGTTCTTATAAAGACCTGCCTTTGCGTCTGGCGGAGTTCGGTACGGTTTGCCGTTACGAGCAGAGCGGTGAGCTTCACGGCTTGACCCGTGTACGCAGCTTTACGCAAGACGACGCGCACATTTTCTGCCGTCCCGATCAGGTGAAGGATGAGTTCCTGCGCGTAATGGACATTATCTCAATCGTATTCCAGTCTATGCACTTCGAGAACTTTGAAGCACAGATTTCTCTGCGCGACAAGGTGAACCGTGAGAAGTATATCGGTAGCGATGAAAACTGGGAGAAGGCAGAACAGGCTATTATCGAGGCTTGTGAAGAAAAGGGACTGAAAGCCAGAGTGGAATATGGTGAAGCTGCTTTCTACGGTCCTAAACTGGACTTTATGGTTAAGGATGCTATCGGCCGCCGTTGGCAGTTGGGTACCATTCAGGTAGATTACAACCTGCCCGAACGTTTCCAACTGGAATATACGGGAGCCGACAACCAAAAGCACCGTCCGGTAATGATTCACCGTGCTCCGTTCGGTTCTATGGAGCGTTTCGTAGCCGTGCTTATCGAGCATACCGCCGGCAAGTTCCCGTTGTGGCTGACTCCGGACCAGGTGGCTATCCTGCCTATCAGCGAGAAGTTCAATGATTATGCTCAGGAAGTGAAAGACTACCTGAAGAGATACGATGTCCGTGCCATTGTGGATGAGCGTAACGAAAAAATCGGACGTAAGATTCGTGACAACGAAATGAAGCGTATTCCGTACATGCTGATTGTCGGCGAGAAAGAGGCTGAAAACAGAGAAGTTTCCGTCCGCAAGCAAGGCGAAGGCGACCAGGGAACCATGAAATTTGAAGAATTTGCTAAAATTTTGAACGAAGAAGTTCAGAATATGATAAATAAATGGTAACTTTGCGCCCAATTGTAAAAGCATAGCATACATACGATGTTCTAAAGACCGCTTTTACTTTAACAAAAAAATAAATTTGGTAGTAATAAACAAGAAACAAACTGGAAGTAAACGTTAATTTAATGAAGAATGACAGCTTAAAAGGCAACATCGGATTAATGAGCAAATCCGTGCCAAAGAAGTCCGCATTGTGGGCGATGAGGTGGAACCTAAAGTATAATCCGATAGCTCA